>Ga0172379_10005332_pt1 | contig 18065 bp, 17 predicted proteins | sample GrowelOW334metaG_FD_119756 | JGI IMG/M metagenome (GOLD analysis project Ga0172379, IMG submission 119756) | Groundwater microbial communities from an aquifer near a municipal landfill in Southern Ontario, Canada - Groundwater well OW334 metaG | ecosystem: Environmental > Aquatic > Deep... | reverse complement strand
GCTTGATCAACAACAAACCAAGAAAGATTTTAGGTTATCGCTCCGCCTTGGAGGTGGCGGAGAAGGCTGGTATATTAACAGGATTAAAAGTGGGAGTGTCCTAATTCTGGGATGAATTTAGGATTTCTGGCAACGATGGATAATATCATACTCACCACCGATAGTTTCGATGCCAATCGGCTCCATCAATCCACCACAATCATTGGATCGATCGCCTGGAAAATTATCCACATGGAGACTCCAGAGACACTGAGGGCAATGATTAGTAAAGCCATTACCAACAATCTCAGCCCCACAATGGCCACAAATAAAATCTTCTTTATTTTTGATAAATTTTTGAGACATAAAAACGCATTCTATTCACCCTAACAAGTTTTGTGCGGAATACGGGAATCGAACCCGTGTCCTATGCTTGGGAAGCACATGTTCTACCACTAAACCAATTCCGCATAATTATTAGCCAAAAAACTTGAAAGGGCAAGCTAAACCATACTCGCGTAGATATTATTTATTAAAGAAAATCGACTTGATGGCGCGCCAAAGTGGATTACCGGTTTCGGTCGTGGTAGCAGTCGTAGTCGGAGAATCGACAATAACCACCACCTTTTCGCCTGGCTTAACCACTGGGAAATTGTTGCGGATCTGCTCTTCTAGACCCCTTTCCGTTTTTAGACTCTCTAGACGATCTGTCAAAACTTTTTGTCTAGCAGTCAAAATATCCAACCTCTCTTTGGCTGACAAATAATTATCACCAGCCAAACGACTTTTCTGATAGACCCGCCACACGCCTCTGACTAGAAAAATATTCAAGACAATCAAAAAAAACAGGAGGAGATAAAACCATCCTTGGCGCCTTTTTTCCGCTTGAAAATTTTCTGCCACAGCCCTATACTACAACTAATGTTATTACATAGCAAACACAAAAAAGCCCTAAGAATAGTCTCGGCGATTATCGGGATTCTGGTAATCGTTAGCATGGTGGCCCTTTACTCCCTGCCGTTCTTATTTAGGTAAAAACAAAAAACGAATAATCAAAACTCGTTGAAGAAAGCCTGTTTTAGGGGGTTGTGAGGTTGTCGAACCGAACACTTCAGGTTTTTTCAAGCTTCGAAAAAACCGTACCCTAAAACAGGCTGACTGAAAAAGAGTTTTGACTTATTCTCCACTTTTCATCATCTTCAAAAAGACCTCTTGGGGAATATTAACTCTCCCCATTTTTTGCATTTTCTTCTTACCTTTCTTTTGCTTCTCTCGTAATTTCATTTTGCGAGTGATATCGCCACCATAGAGATAATCAGTCACATCTTTGCGCATGGCCGAGATAGACCGAGCGGCCAAAATCCGACCCAGACCCTGCACTTGGATTTTAATGGTAATCAGCTGTTTAGGCATGAGATTTTTCAAACGATCGGCAGTATCCTCCGCATCACGTTGAATTCGACGAGAAGAGACCACTCGCGAAAAAGCGGCGATAATTTCATCATTGACTAAAACATCGAGTCTGGACACATCAGCTTCTTTTTCATTTGATAATTCATAAGAAAATGAAGCGAAACCAGACGAGACACTTTTTAATTCATCAAAGAAATTTCTCATCAACTCTCGCAAAGGCATTGAAATAGTCAGGGCGGTCCGACCATGGCCAAAACTTTCCATAGTGAGAACTTCGGCCTCATGTTCATGCAAAAGTTGCATTAAAGAACTCAGATAACTGGTCGGGGTGATAATTCTGATTGTCACCCAAGTTTCAAAGATCTGCCAATCTTTAGCCTCCGTCGGAAAAAGATGGGGAGAATAAACAGTCATCTCAGTGCCAGTCCGCTTGTTCACTAGCCGATAACTAATACTCGGAGTAGTGACAATCAAAACTAAATTAAATTCTCTTTTTAGTCGCTCGGTGATAATTTCCAAATGAAGCATCCCCAGGAAACCACAACGGAAACCTCTTCCCAAAGCCCCCGACGATTCCTCTTCAAAAGACAAGGAGGCGTCGGCTAAATGCAACCTCTCTAGAGCCTGTTTAAGCAAGGTAAAATCGTCCGCGCTTTCTGGGTAAATAGACGCCCAAACTACCGGTTTAGGGCTCATGTAGCCCGGCACAGGGGGTAAGGGATCGGTTAGAGAGATAATCGTATCACCAACCTTGGCCTCGCCAGGTTTTTTAATGCCAGTCACCAGATAGCCGATATCCCCAGCTTCCAAATGATCTCGGCTAACTTGATCTGGTTTAAAAAAGCCGAGGTCCAACACCGTAAACTTTTCTCCCGAAGCCGCAAAAGACAGGATATCCCCCTTTTTTATTTTACCGTCTAAAACTCGAACATAGACGACCATGCCACGGTGAGTAGAATATTGAAAATCAAAAACTAGCGCCCTGGGAGCAGTCTCGAGCCCGTATTCTGAACGAGCCGGAGGAATTATTTTAACAATTTCTTCCAATAACTTTTCCACCCCCGCTCCAGTTTTGCCGGAAACACACATCACTTCTTCTGTTTGACAGCCAAGCAATTCCACCACTTCCTCTGTTACTTCTTCGACGCGAGCATTGGGTAGATCAATCTTATTTAAAACAGGAATAATTTTAAGACCTAAATCACGAGCCATCGTCAGAACCGTAAAAGTCTGTGCTTGGATTCCCTGAGCCGCGTCCACGAGCAGTAAAACACCTTCAACAGCCTGCAAAGACCGCGAAACCTCATAAGAAAAATCAATGTGTCCTGGGGTATCAATCAGGTTGAGAATATATTTTTCACCCTGATATTCATAATCCATTCGGACCGGCTGCATCTTGATGGTAATCCCGCGCTCCCGCTCCAATTCCATACTGTCGAGCACCTGCTCGCGCATTTTGCGTTTTTCGATAGTCCCAGTCACTTCTAAAAGCCGATCAGCCAAAGTGCTTTTGCCATGATCAATGTGGGCAATAATACTAAAGTTACGAACGCGATTTAAATCCATAAGTATTGAACCATCCTACAATCCTTCTGCCTCTGGCGCAATCGGTTGGGCTTTCCAAGTTTTAGCCAAAAGCGACTTGGACAATTCCACCAATTCTTCACTTTTAAGCAAAATCAGAATAGCCAGCCAAACCAAAACACCAGCCAGACCAGCGATCGCCCCCTGCCCCAAAACTGACCAAAAATGATTCAGATCCCAATAACGACCCAAAAGATCTAAAACAACATAGGCCACCGCTCCGCCGATAACAGAGCCTGAGAAAGATTGGAAAAAAGTATTACTAACTCCGGCCAGCCAGTCACCAAAATGTCTTTCAAAGAAAATGGCCAAGGTTATCAAATTAAAAATCATACCCAAAGAAAAAGCTAGCGGTAAGATCAAAACTTCGGCGCCCGCCACGTCGCTTACTCTCAACAAACTTTCAATAAAATATTTAAAAAATGGCCAATTTGCAAAAGCCTCGCGTAAGCCGAAAGCAAAAACGATGACCAAAAGCGATGAGGTAATATTTAGAACCAAAGGCACCCTAGTTCTACCAGCCGCATAATATCCCCTAACCAGCAACAGGACTAAGCTTTGGGCCACGACCGAGATCACGAATAGAGCTAAACAAGCCGCGGTCAACCTGGTGGCCGACCAATCAAATTGGCCAGCGCCGAGAATAATGCGAACAATTTGGGCACGTAAAACAATAAAGAAAATAGTAGCTGGTAAAGCCCAAAAAATAATATGTCTAGAAGCAGAAACAATGTGACCAGTAAATTCCTTAATTTTTCCAGCAGAAAAATAACCAGCTAAAACTGGAAAAGCCGCCACTGAGTAGCTAACTCCTACGATAGCGAGGGGTACTGACTGGAGATTGTAGGCAAAATTAAAAACAGATATCGAACCTTTAGATAAAAGCGAAGCCATGGCGACTAAAGCCGCTAAGGCAATCTGGTTGGCTGATAAAGTTAGAGTTCTCGGTAGGGAGATCGAGACTACCTGCCAAACTTCTGACCAATTGATTCGAGCCAACTTTGGCTTTAAACCAGTCTTCCAAATGGGAGGTAATTGGATAGCCAAATGACAAACAGCGCCCAAGACGACCCCCATCGCCAAACCAGCAATGCCAAAAAGAGGATAGAGCCATAAGATACCGACGATAATCCCCAAGTTATAAAAAAGTGGACTCAGGGCAAAGGCAAAAAATTGACGATAGGCCTGGACCACACTGCCAAATAAGTTTGATAATCCCAGCAAAAGTGGTGACAGAAGCATCATCCGAGACAACAAAATCAAAGTTTTTGTTGATTCGGCATCAAAACCTGGAGCGACCAAAAAAACTAATCTTGGCATGAAAATAAATAGTAGGCCAGTCACAACAATCATTACCAACATAAAAGCCGAGATAATAGAATTGAGAAAACGATTTAACTCCTGTTTTTCATCGTCTATTTTTTGGATAATCAAGGGAATCAAAACGGTCGCCGAGACAAAAGAAGCCACTGACACGTAGATCAAATCTGGAATTCTAAAAGCCGCATAATAAACATCCAAATGGCCAGAGGCACCAAAAGAAGACGCCAGTAATCGATCACGCAGGAGACCTAAAAGTTGTGATAGTAAAGTCGCCCCTGCCAGGAGAAAAGCGGCCTGATGGAGACCATTGAATTCTTTCTGTAAAAATCTGGTAAGCCTGGAAACCATTGATTATTTTTTAGTTTTGGTAGTGGTCTTTTCTACTACCGGCTGACTGAGAGCTGACCGGCCAGCAATTAAATTATCAACGATTTTTTCCAACGCCTTATTGCCAGGATTGGAACTAACTAAATCTTTGAAAACACCCAAAGCCTCCTGATCCCTACCCATTTGGTCTAATGACAAACCAATAAAATATTTAGCGTCAGCATAATTGGGCTGAATCTGTAGAGACCGAGCAAAAATTTGAGCAGCCTCTTCTATGTCTCCATGCTGATACTTTAGATAACCGAGTAAAAACCAAGCATTGTAATCTTCTGGCGATAATTTCACCACCTCTGTCGCTTCAGTGATAGCTTTAGTGATTAAACCATCGTTTAGATCCAATTGCGCCAAAGCAAAACGAGCCTCGAGGTAATTTGGTTTGAGAGTAATCGCGTGACCGAGTCTCTCTCTGGCTTCCTCGGTTTTTTTGCTAGCCAGTGATAACTGAGACATCTCAAACCAGATACCGGGATTAGTGGGATTGAGCTCGACAGCTTTCTGGTAAGCGGTGAAGGCTTGATTGGCAGCGCCATCAACGCCCAGTGAGACCGCCAGGCCATAAACCCGCGCGATATTTAGCCAGTTGGTATAATTATTGGGATCAATCTTTTGCGCATTGGCGGCGTGTTTTAGAGCAGAATTAAAAAGAGTCAAAAAATTTGCTTTGACCTGCTCAGGATCACCAGTGGAAGTTTTAATGAGCTGATTAATTTGAGCCAATTTGACCGAAGTGGCCTGACGTTCAAAAACATCAGAACGATAAAGTTTGTTTGAAATATCTATCCAAGTGGACGCTCGATCATATTTACCCTGGTTTAAAGCACTTAAACTCCTTTGCAGAGCAAAGAGAGAAAGGTAGCCAACAATCAAATAAATAACCAGCGCCAACAATAAAGCCAAGATCGGCCAAGACAAACGGCGGAAAATATCTCTGAATTTAGTAGACGAAGAAGTGGTTCCTTTTTCTGAAGCCATAAACCAACCTAAAAAGACAAAGGCTAGAGCCATGACACAAAGACTAGGAGACCGAAAAACGAGTAGGGACCACAAATACAAGACGGGCATAATAGCTAGGACGACTAAGGCATTTTTTTCATCTGATTTCTGCCAATAATTTTTCAAACCGACAAAAGCAGAAAAAATAATAGCCAAAAGTAAACCCAACCAAGCCAGACCGCCAACCAAGCCGTGACTAATTGACAATGAGGGCACCAAACCAATACCATAGGAAAAATCGGTATTCCAAAATGGAGTTAGATTGACACCGGTCGGTTTATAGAGATTCCAAACCCGCCAAAAACGAGAAGGGCCAGCCCCAAACACGGGATCACTCTGATAGACCTTGGCGGCAATCTCATAAGTACCAGTCCAACTAGGACGAACTTCCAAAATATTAATTTTAGCGGACTGTTGCATGTCCACAGACAAGCGACCGAGCCAAGAATTGGTTCCACCCCAAATCACAAATGACAAAGAAATCACCAAAACCAAAGTAGAAATATTGAGAATCTCGATCCAACCACCCCGACGAATAGCCAAGATAACAATGAGAGCCGAAAAAATCGCCAACAATAACCAAACCGCCCAATAATTTATCAGCCCCAAAAAGAGCAAAGAAGTCACCAAAGAAAAAATCAAGAAAAAACTGAACCAGGTGCTAAATTTTTTGGCAAAAAATTCAAACAAACTTAAAACCAAAACAACAATCAAACCCAAAAAAGTAGCCTCCTCGTACCAAGAATTGCTAACCAGACCAACAAAACTGGCTAGGAAATTAAAGCCAGTAAATTTTATTAACATCAAAAACACTGTCTCTAAAATCACCACCAATGAAGCGACCATCGCCAACCAAAAACTAAATTTTGGTAAATCATCTTTCCCTTGGTAAATAAATGACGGTAAAAGAGCCGCGATTACCATGACTAGAATAGTAACAAAAGTATCCTTTTCAAATCCTAAGCCAAAAAAGGACAAGAAAAAATTTTCCGAAAAACAAGCAGCCAGCAAAGCAGAAATGGTTACCGCTACCAAACCATAAGTGATTATTTTTTGGGATTTAGCTCTTTTGGGTCGCTGATGGAAACTCACCAGACAAAGAAACGAAACAAATAAAATTCCAACCAACAAAACAAAGTGCTTCGTAAAATCAGCCGACAAACTACGAAACGGCGATACCACTAAGGGCAAGAGTAAAAAAATGCCCATAAATATGGCTCCAGTCCATTTGGTCGCAAAAGAACTCAACCAACTGGGAGAGGAAGCTTGATTACTGTTTTCTGTCATATATAGTTTGTTGATAAATAAGGCTAATCAAAGATAAATATAAACTATTATACTATGAGCAAGGCCCTTGTCGCAATTAAAAAATTCCCCAAGAAATTAATCACGATCAAGGTGGCGGCCAACCTTTTAGGTCTCTCGCCTAGCACTCTGCGTCATTGGGATAAAAATGGTAAGCTACCTTCGATTCGTAATTTTAGTCATTACCGTCTCTACCGATTATCTGACCTACTAAAAATGATTCGCGCTGACGAAAAATTGGGCCGAATAAAACCAAAGAAAAAATTATTAGTGGATGGTTAAAACAAAAAAATCGAGGGCCGTGGCCTTCGATTTTTTTGTTTGCTGGTCAGCGATAAGCCGAATTCTGTCATGGGTAATCATTTATCTGGGACAAACATTACTGTTTGCCTCTAGCGGCACTTCTCCACACCAAAGGTATGAAGACACGGCCTTGCACTCGGATAAGGATTTAGCACGTTTCAGCCGGACTAAACCGGGTCGTTTCTGTTCGCACCTCTAAGCTTGCGCTCGACGGGTATTACCCGCTACCTGTTTCCCCGCCCTCTTTCCCAACAAATAGATCGCTGTAATACAAATTTGGCCTTTTTAGCCTAAACTAATCACAGCAAAAATTTACGGGGATAGAGGGCGGGGGAGTGTTCGGACTTTCCTCCCCTTATTAAAATAATAAGGAGCGATCACCTACTGACCAGCCTTTCTATTATAACATGAAATAATAAAAAAATAAAGACCAGAAAAAAAGCCCCTGTTAAGGGCTTTTTTTCTGGTCTTTATTTTTTCTCGTCTTTTTTAGACTCATCTACTCCCCCACCCGTACCGACAAAATCAATTTCACATTTACCAGCGGAACAAGCGAGCTCTTTCGAACCAGTAGTGGTGTCGTCATACTCATAGAGGACGATCTTAGAGAAATCAATGTCTGGGAAATTCTTGGCCATGACTTCATAATTTTCTTTACTGATTTCTTCATAGGGCGCCAACTTGTAGTGGTGATCTGATTTAGGCAAGAAAGATAGACCGCCGACGATATCCCAGTTCTCATAGACCCAGTTGCCTACCTTAAGCCATTCTTCCTGACCGATTGAGATGGTCACTGACGGATTGTGATCGGTATAGTGGACCTTGACCATTTTCCAATACTCCAAGTGATCGATAGCGTTGATGTCGTTACGAACCACCGCCTTGTCTGGAGCTTTGACTGGGAATTCGATCACAAAAGTGGTCGCCGAAGATTCACTCTGACCAACCTCTGGGTAATAAGACACGCCCATATCCTTGAGCATCATAAAGATCGGATTGTGTTTTTCGATGCGAATGCGACGAATATAGTATTTGGCATAACGAGGATGACAGCCAGACGAGGTATCAAAAAGCTGGGAACCATTACCGGAAGGTTTGACACAAGTGACGGCCATTGATTGATTGATACCGAAACGCTTGGCGTATTTTTTATTAGTTTCGGTCGCCACCTTTCTCAATTCATTGAAAGCTTTCTCACTGCGCAAAACCGGACAATCCCAGTGACCAGTGATCGAGACACCGAGCAAGCGTTCTTCTTCGCAATTTTTCTTCCATTCAGGAGACAAGAAAGTAAAATCGGTCAGAGTGGACTGGTAGGTACCGAGAATCGTCGCCACCCGCACTTTGTTTTTTAAATCGGCGAGAGAATCATTGGCCCGAGCGACCACTTCCGACAAGTTACAAAACTGTTTGGATCGCAAAACAATTTCACCGCAGGGGTTGAGACCAGCCGTTTCCGCAAAAGCCTCAAATTTGGGCCAGCGACGAGCCGGTACTTGCTTTTGGAGGCCACCACGATTAAAGATACCGCGTTCGCCAGAACCACTTTTAACCAAGTTGGCCCATTCTTCGACAAATTGCTCCATCGTCGGCTTCTCATTATAAATCGCGGAGTTGTTAGCCATGGCTCGCTCTGGATGATTGAGATAAAACTGGCCATTTTTTGCTTCCCGCATATCATTATCGTCGAGATCAGACAGAGAAATCAGGGCGGAACGACGAACACCACCCATCACTACCACTTCACCAGTTTTACAAACAATATCGTGGACATCAATAGTAGTTAGACGGCGACCTTGGCGCGACAACATCTTGGCGCGAGAAAAATCGAGCAGGTTGCGCAATGGATCCGGACCAGAAGAGCGACCGCCCATGGTGTGTAAACGCGCGCCCTGTGGTCGAACGAGAGAATAATCAAAAGTCACATCCTTGCCCGCCGCCCAAGTGTTGAGACCGAGAATAAAAGCTTCGGCCCAACCTTCTTTACTATCAGCAATCTGATGAACAAAAGCTTTGGCACCGGTCTGCTTTTTGATCATTGGTAGCTGTTCGACAGTCTGGTGTTCAACAGAATAACCTAAGCCAGTCCCACACATCAAAACATACATAATTTCGCCGAAATCCTGCCACTCGGTCGGAGCAATATAAGAACAGTTGTAAGCACAGACATTAGTGGCCCGAGCCGCTTTACCAGCTCCCCAGAGCAAGCGCATACTACCCATCGCTTTCATCCCGAGCATATATTCGCGAATCTCATCGTATTCTTTCTTGGTCAACTTTGCACCCATCTGCTCTTTCATAAAATCAACATAGCGGTCAATCGTTTCAATCCAAGTCTCACGCCGACCTTCTTCTGGTCGCCACTTGGAATAAGTCGTGTAGTAGACGAACTCCGATAACTGATTTTTAAAATATTTTTTACCTGAATTGACGAGATCGCGCACTTTTCGTGGCACTTCACCGCGTTCACGACGGAGCTCAGCTCGGCGTTCACGATACAATATATATGACTTGGAGACAGCTGGGAATTGATGGAGGACCAATTCCTTTTCTACCAAGTCCTGGATCTCTTCCACTCCAGGGATATAGTCTTTACCAGCCAATTTGGTGCGTTTGGCTAGTTCTTTTTCCACTGAAACTGCTACTTTTTTAGCTGCCGACTCATCGCCTTCGCCACTAGCCTTCATCGCTTTGGCGATCGCATTGGAAATTTTTTCCAAACTAAAATCCAAGACAGTGCCGTCTCGCTTTTTAATTTTTTTAATCGCCACCACCGCAGATGGGCGCGCGGACGCCTTTTTTGTCTTGGACATGTTCTTTTTTATTAACGCAAGCTATTAAAAGATCACTTCTCCCATAGCGGTGGCCATAACACCTCTAATAGAGAAAAAATTAAGTTTGTTACTGACATTATAACTCTCACACCAGACGATGGGTATGTTGATAACTTCCATTTTCAGATTAGAAAACAAATTTTCTACCCCGACTAGAAAAAATTTTATTGCAAACCAAAAACCAGATACAAAAGTATCGGGTTTTTGGTATTGCGGACCACTCGGGTTCAGTACCATGGTGGTGAGACACCGTAAGGGTATTCTGGCGACCTTTCGTTAAGCATTCTGAGGTATGTGGGTCGGATAGAGAATATCTATTCTTTGAAGTTCAATCCTCTTTTCTCAAAAGCCTCCTTTAAAGCAAATTGCATACTTTCCACACCAAGATCATAAGATTGCTTTTCTAGTTCTTCATCCGATATTTCTCCTTTCGCTTTTTTATCAAGCAAAACAAGGAGTTCTTGAGCTGATTTTTCATTAGAAGAATTTCTAGCTTCTTCCATTATTTCTAACCATTCAAAAAATCGTGCTTCGTCATGTTCGTTTGAAAATTTAAGTCTCTCATTCATACACACAATATAACATATTAGAGTACTCGGGTCTATCTGATACTTTATTTTCTTGGCGGGCTACCTCGAGTTCGGACCTTTCACGGTCAAACCCTGTAAGGCTTTTTGGTTAAAATTCATAATATCAAATCGACGCATCTCGAGCACCCCTATTCTAGCAAAAAGTGACAAAAGTGACACGGAATAGAACAAAAAAGTTACAATCACTTGTAATTATTATTACTAATTAATAGTCGTATGGGATCCTCCTTAACAAAGGGCTAACACCCATCGGAATAAATACGTGCATAGCCTGCCCTTTTGTCCCCCTAAATTTATAGCTGACAGGATTCTCAAAATTCTGATCATGTATGGGGTACCCGAACACATCTGTCGAATTACTGTAAAAACTGTCGGTATGCTCGTCCCCAGTCTTAGCCGAGGCTAAAACTATTTTTGGCTTGTAAAAACTTACAAGATTGTCAGCTTCGGCCGATTCTCGTCCATGGTGAGGGGCTATAAGAATCCTAACTCCATTGTCTATAGGTTTAGGCATTAAATCTCTTTCTATCATTCTTGTTACCCCAGCATCACTGATGTCCCCAGGAATTATTATCTGGGTATTTCCGAAACAAAGAGACACGATAATGGAGGCATCATTGACGTCAAGATTTGGATCATAATCTAGATGGACAATTTGAGCTGAGAGTCCACCAAAATTTTCAGGAGTTAATATGTGTTCGTCTTGTAGCTGGTGTATATAATTCTCATGCAAATATCTATAATGACTTTTGGCTTCACACTCGTCACCAGCATCCTCGCTAATCTCACTTTGCGGAATTGTCCTGTTTCTAGTAAAACTAATAACTTGGAGCTTCCCTTTATCCATAAGTTCTTTAACATTTGCCAAATCATTTATATGATCAAGGTCTGGGTGCGAAATAATTAGGTGGTCTATAGTATTTACTCCGCGATTTTCCACCAGATGTTTTATCGGGAAAAAATTAGTTTCATTGTTAGAACCGGCATCAATCTGAATAATTCTTCTTCGGTTTATTAATCCTTTGGTCACATGTGGAGTAAATACCGTTATTGATAACCCGTGTCCAACATCCCAGAGATAGATGTCTAAATAATCTGGCTCATTAAAATTCATCGTAATTTTTTAAACTTAAAGTTGATAATGTGTAAACCCTTTGATTTTTTAACTCTCGATAATATTCTCGGCCGTAACGACAAAACTCAATTAAAATTATTGCGACAATGAAAACTGGCAAAATGTTATCCCTCATGGTTAACAGGGAAATTGTTAATAATATAACCAGAAGCGAGGTCAATGATCTATACAAGCCCTCTTTTGCCAAGAGGGTATCTTTATCGGAAGTCCCTGGTTTAGAAGTCAAGGCATCGGCCAAAATAAATAAACCAAGTCGATTATCAGTCAGATCAATTCCTAATTTTTCTTTGACTGTTTTGCTAAATTCATCACGAGAATATTTCAAGCGCTTAACTTTTAAGGGTAAAACTGAAACAATACTGTCCAGAAATTTTATTAGTTTATAATCAATACTATCTTTCCTTTTATCATCTATGTAAAATCCCCAAAAGAGAAGAAGCCCTACAAGATGAATTAGTGCCCCCAATACGTAGCCGAGAATAACGGTGATAAAAATCCCTTTTTCGTCAGCAACGTCAATTCCTGTAGAAAAGTTTTTATTTAAAAACAAAAGCAACAAAACTCCAGGAAAGAGATAACTCACTACATCATAAAAAGTTATGGTTAGATTACCCATTTTTAATAACTAGGTTTTTTAATTATTTCAATAATTTTTCCGCTAACACTAAAATCGTCATCAGAATGAAGATGAATTGGTGCATAATCATAAGATGAATCCGCCATCAAAACAATCTGCTTGTTTGGCTCATCAACGATTAATCTCTTGATTGTCGCCTTGTCGTCGATAATGGCCAAAACAACATCGCCCGTCGAAACATTTTTGTCATTGGAGTCTATAATTACAAGATCACCGTCTTCAATCCTCTTACCATTTATTTCCGCTCGGTTCATCGATAAGCCATCAGCTTTAATTGCATACAGCCCAGTAGGTTGTGACCTGTGGATAAGTTTATTGGAAACCCGTAGAAAACCTTGAAAATTTTGCTCGGCAAAAATCGTCGCCGGACCGCAATTGGCTGTTCCGATGATCGGAATTGAAAAAAGCTTGTTAGCCTTTTTAAGAAGTCCTTTGGCCCAACCCGGCGTTAAAGAGGTACTATCCATTACCCCCTTAATTCGATCAATTCGCAAAAACCCTTTTTTTTCAAGCTGAATTAGATGGTGCTTAATCTTTTGAGGGGATTCATTAGGTAGGCCAATGGCCTTAGCCATTTCCCTTAGACTAAGCCTAGCTAGATTATTTTTCTTCGACAGCTCCAACAATTGCTCTTGGATATTATGCATAGCCCTAAGCATATCATAATGGACTTTAAAAGCAATATCTCCTTAATACTTGACAGCATTTAAGACTAGAGCTAAGATGGCGTCATACCTTGGAGCCATTAGCGCCCCCGACCCAGTCGGATGTCGGTAAAAGGATTAAGCAAAAACTATTATGGCAAAAAACGAAAAGAAAGAACATGATTGGTCTAAAGAACAACCACATCATGTTGATACCGGGAAAATCACAACTGAAAAATACGCTGACAAACACCCGGGAAAAGTTGAGTGGGTAAAGGAGAAAAAGAAATAAAATTATGGCCAAAGAACGTTTGTATATAACTGATTTTACTTTGCATGTCCGTGGGTTTCGGCAAACCGCCCATTTTTCCAAAGTGGAAGAGAAAGGTCGCATGTATTCTCCTTTACCGAAGGACTATGCAAAAAGCGTTAGCGGAGAAAATCATTCCTGCAAAATTGCCTTTGATCTACCCCCCGACCTCCAGGAGTCAATTCATAGGGGCGAAGTAGAAATAATGGTACCCAAAGTTGGAATTCCTGTCTACGCCGGACGGGACGTCTGGGAATTCGTAGAAAAAAGATTAAACCAGCAACGTCTTCAGCTTATACATAACGTTCGAGTTTGGCGCTCCGAATAGTAAATTAAACAATCAAATACACAAGTGGTGCCTCGCACTTTGTGCCACGCCCACTTCGTAGAGAAAGCCTAAAAATCAATCTCTTGATTTTTAAGTCTTCATCGCGAAGTGGGCTTTCTCGTTATTAATAGGATTAATAAATAAAAAACATGAAAAAATTAATTTGGTCTACTCAAAAACGCAAGGTCAACGACCTCCTGCCTTATGCTAAAAATCCGCGCTTGATTTCAGACAAACAAATGAGCGATTTGAAGAAGAGTCTGAGAAAGTTCAACCTTGTTGAACTACCGGCCGTGGATATTGATGGCAAAATCGTTGCTGGGCACCAAAGGATTCGTGCTCTGCAGGTGCTGGGTCGAGGTGAAGAATTAATCGAGGTCAGAATTCCTAACCGTAAATTAACACAACAGGAATATGATCAATACCTCATCACTTCCAATGCCGTCACTGGCGACTGGGATTTTGAGAAATTGAAATCATTTAACCTAGATCTTCTCACTGATATCGGATTTAATCAAGACGAATTAGCCAAAATCTGGGATCAAAACCTAGAAACCAAGGATGATGATTTTGACGAAGAAAAAGAATTAGAAAAAATTAAAGAACCTAAGACAAAGCTAGGCGACCTAATCGAGCTTGGGCCACACCGCTTAATCTGTGGTAGTTCTGGCGACCCGGCCATCCTAAGGCGACTATTTGGCAACAATAGAGCTTCGATGATCTACTCAGATCCTCCCTACAACATCAACCTAAATTATTCCCAAGGTATCGGTGGCAAGAAAAATTATGGCGGTAATGTAAACGACAAACGAACTTTTGTCGAATATCGAGACTTTCTGCACCAAAGTCTGGTTAACGCCCTGATGGTTGCCAAGCCTGATACCCACGTCTTCTATTGGTCAGATCAGATATACGTCGGGCTGGTTCAGGATCTATACCGCGAATTAGGAATTGAGAATAAACGAATTTGTCTCTGGCTCAAAAATGGCCAGAATCCGACTCCGGGCGTAGCGTTTAATAAATGTTATGAGCCTTGCACCTACGGCGTTCGAGGTAAACCATATATTGCTCCGGAGATTAAAAATCTGAATGAGGTACTCAATAAAGAAATTGGTACCGGCAACGCTCTGGTCGAGGAAGTCCTAGACGGTCTTGATGTCTGGGCTGTTAAGCGACTCTCAGGCAAAGACTATGAACATGCCACCTCCAAACCACCCAAATTACACGAGAAAGCGATACGCCGTTGCACTAAACCTGGTGACATTATCTTAGATAGCTTCTCGGGATCAGCCAGTACTTTAATCGCGGGGGAACAACTTAAGCGAAGGGTCTTCGCTGTCGAACTTGAGCCTGTTTTTTGCGACTTGGCCATCAGGCGTTATGAGAAATTAACTGGCGATAAAGCCAAAATCACCCATGAAAAAAGCTAAGGTAAAAAATTCCTTTTTGGAGGAATTGAGAAAAGTGCCCATAGTCCAAGTTGCTTGTGAGAAAGTCGGACTATCTCGCACCAGCGTATATCGGTGGAGAGAATCAGACGAAAAATTTAAAGCGGAAATGGACAAAGCTTCAGCCGAGGGTGAGGCGTTGGTTAATGATATGAGCGAAAGCCAGCTGTTGAGTCTGATTAAAGAAAGAAATTTCCCCGCAATTAGTTTTTGGTTACGACATCGTAATACTAGATTCAAAGACAAGATGGAGGTAACAGCCAAAATCCAAAACAACGGTGAATTAACCCCCGAACAGGAGGCTATTGTTCGTGAGGCTCTAAAACTGGCTCAAATAACTGAGCCAACAGAAATTAATAGCGATAACGACAACCAACATGACAACGAAAAATGTGATCCCAATGGATCTAGTGGAAACAATGATCCGCGACCAGAAAGTTAGAATTTCCATTACCAAAGAAAGCCACTGGTATTTCTTTCATTTCTATTTCGCCCATTACATTAAATACCGAACAGCCACTTTTCAGCGAGAAATTATCGGCTTAACAGAAGATGAATCGGTAAAAAACTTTTTTGTTGTCGCTTTTCGAGGCTGTGGCAAATCAACGATCATCACCACCTCCTATCCGCTCTGGGCTATTCTCGGTAGACAACAGAAAAAATTTGTTCTTATTCTCTGTCAAACTCAAGCTCAGGCTAAACAACACATGATGAATCTTCGCCGAGAGTTAGAAGAAAACACTGTGTTGAAAAATGACCTCGGACCATTCAACGAAGAATCCAATGAATGGGGAACTTCGTCACTGGTTTTCTCCAATTCAAATGCTCGTATTACCGTTGCCTCAAGCGAGCAAAGTATCAGAGGTTTAAGACACAACCAACATCGTCCTGATCTAATAATCGGTGACGACGTAGAGGATCTCTCTTCAACTAAAACTCGCGAAAGTCGCAATAAAACATATCAGTGGCTAACCGCTGAAGTGGTCCCGGCTGGTGATCGAGATACCAGAATTGTCATCGTTGGTAATCTTCTGCACGAAGATTCACTCTTAATGCGGATTAAAGAAAATATTGAGACCGGAAAACTAGATGGCGTATTTAAACAATATCCATTAGTCCAAAACGACCAAATTCTTTGGCCGGGAAAATATCCGACGATGGAGGATATTGAGACAGAGAAAAGACGATCGGCCAACGAGTACGCCTGGCAACGAGAATACCTGCTTCGCATCGTTCCATCTGAAGATCAAGCTATCCACCGAGACTGGATTCATTATTACGACGAAATACCCCCAAAGAAGAAAAAACACTACGGATACTCCTGTTATCTTGGCATCCGAATTGGGGTGGATTTGGCAATCTCGCAAAAAGACTCGGCTGATTATACGGCAATGGTGATCGGCTGGGTATATGAAGATGATAATGGGCTACGAATTTATATCTTACCCAAAATTGTGAATAAAAAAATTACCTTCCCAGAGACGGTCGAACTCTGTAAATCAATTTATAAGTCATATTACGCTGATGATACGATCCCGGAGTTTGTATTCGAAGACGTCGCCTATCAACGAGCGCTACCACAACAGCTTGAAGCCGAAAGTATCTACAATATCAGAACATCTCGTCCTTGTGGCGACAAACGAAGTCGTCTTGTTATGACAGCTCACTGGATAAAGTCTGGCAAAATCCTCTTTCCAAGAAATAATTGTGAAGACCTCCTTAATCAAATTATTAACTTCGGAGTGGAAAAGCACGATGATCTAGCTGATGCGTTTTCAATCATGGTGCTAAGTGTTATGGAAGAACGACCGGGTGGCCAAAGAATTTTTTTCTTTTGAGGTTAAGGATCATGAATAAAATAATCGATCCGAGTTTTTTGTCCATCTAATATTGGATCATCAAACGAAAACTTTTGGAGTGGGCAGAGGCCTCGGCCTGCATACTCAAGCGTGCGATACAGATAACCAAGAAAACTGCCGGTGTAACGATACCCTCGAATGCAGCCGTCAATTTTTATTTGGATAATATCGGTATAGCCTCGCCAGACCCGTAGAGTATAATAACGATCAACCCAATCGTCGATAATGTAACTAAGCCAATGAGAAAGTTCTTGCCCCGCTAGGGTGTTGCCTTTTTGAGCAACCCGAACAAGTGCAATAATTATTCTTTCTCTCCGCTTTTTATCAACCTCTGTTATTGGGGTGATTATGGTATAGAGTTTTAGCCGATGTTTATTAAGAACTAAATCAATCTCTTCCCTGTTCTCATAACCTTTCGCCGTTTTATGTCGATAACGAATCCAGCGTTTTTGGAAAGAACGAGGTAGCTGATAAGTAACTTTATCCCAATCTATCTGATCATTTTCTGTCCGATAATTAAGACGGAAATAACGATAAGACGCTGGCGTATTACGGTAAATCCAAGAACTGCTAAAAGTTAGAGGTTGTTTTTCCTTTAATTGCTTTTTTAGAATATTAATCGCTTGTCTAAAGTTCATTTATTAAGAATACCGTTTGAGCTTTATTATGACAAAAAAACTGTTCAAATTGGATTATTACGCGACCTTGACAAACAGACACTATCTGATATAATATATCCAGATTTTGACAATAGATCACTGCAAATGAGATGAGCCATTTGGGGCTTAATTTAGGCCATAAATGGCTCATCTCAATCCAGAATGTGCTGATCGCCGACGAGGATTTCGGCAAAAACGTAGTACGACTAAAGAAAGGAGGATGGTTCCGATGACAACATCATTGGCCCCGTCTGTCACCGCAGTAACGCAACGAGACCCAAAGGGTCTCAAGTTCATGTCCATCGTTGGGGCGCAGTACGACAAAGCGAAGCTC
>Ga0172379_10005331_pt1 | contig 18072 bp, 32 predicted proteins | sample GrowelOW334metaG_FD_119756 | JGI IMG/M metagenome (GOLD analysis project Ga0172379, IMG submission 119756) | Groundwater microbial communities from an aquifer near a municipal landfill in Southern Ontario, Canada - Groundwater well OW334 metaG | ecosystem: Environmental > Aquatic > Deep... | reverse complement strand
TTCAGATTATTTTGTTAAGATTGGAAACACATTAGATTCTCTTCATAAAAATAAGATATATGTGGGTGATTTGAACGACCAGAATATTTTAATTGATAAAAACAATGTTTATTTAATAGATACAGATTCTTGGTCGATCAATGGAATTCCATGTACGGTGGCCATGGATGGATTTAAGGACCCGCAACTTGTAGGGAGTAATTTCAATGAGAAAACAGATTATTATTCATACGCTGTTCTTTTATTCAAATCTTTATTCAGGGTACATCCCTATGGTGGGGTAATGAATCCTGATATGCCGATGATGGATAGAATAAAAAAGGGAATTTCGATTATAGGGAGGAATGATATTCTTCTCCCCGCGATAGCGAATAATTTCAATTTTATTTCTCCTCAAATTATGGATAGATTAAAAACAATCTTCAATGATGGGAAAAGAATTTTCATCCTGAGTGATGTGGTTGAATTTGATACTCATTTAAAACTATGTGTGGGTCATGGGGATTTTTATTTTGATTCCTACACTACATGCCCGGTCTGTAATGATAAGGCAGATTTGGTTATTAAACCCGTAATGAAGGATTCCATCAGTGACATACCATATAGGATATTAATTGAACGAAATGATATAAAAATCATTATTAACGAGAGAGTTGCTTTACTGGACAGCGGAGAATATTATGGATTAGAAAATAACCGACAGGTTTATATCGGTAATAATAAATATGTGGATTTTTTATCAAATGCTATTATCATGAGCAATGGGATAGATACTATTCAGATATTTAGTTTGGAATCTAAACCGAAAAAAATATCGGAACTTTCCGATTTGAAGCGTGGAACATTTACTGTTATTGCCGATAAGTTTTATTACATTGATGGAGATAATAATCTTTGTGAAGGATCGATAGTTAAGAATTATTTAACTGCGAAGAAAATTTCAAAAGTAGCATATAATTCATTTTTCAGATGTGAAAATTCTACTAAGTATTTGATTTGTAACTTATATAAAGATAAGAAAATTATTGAAGTTGATGGGTGTTTTTATGAGATGAGTGAGAAGAGAGATGTTATCAATTATGGAATTCACAGAGATAAAAAAACAGGGTATTGGTTATTGATATTTGAATATAGCAGTGGAGAATTCAATACTTTTATTTTCAATTCCCATAATCTAATTTACAGAAATGATTCTATAAAATATCTCTGCGATCTTGGCAGTGTGTGTATTAAAGATTCTACACTATATATTCCAAAAGATGGCGGGATCATCGGATTTAATTATGTGAAAAATACATTCAAGACTTTTAATTTAGATATGGTCAGTTCCGATTCCAAGATTTATTTTGATATTAAAATGAGGGTTATATCCGATAAAAAAATTTACGAGTTGGGATAAATAGTTATCTAATTATTTTTATTTCCAGTGTATTATATATAGGGGATAAATATGTCGTCGGTACAGATAGGAATTGAAGTGACCGTTAGAGATACTTCTGGCGATGAAGATTTTTATAATTTTAGGAATGTGGCGCATCTCGGAAGATGCTTAACTAAAATCTGTGGGTTATGTAATCATTTCAATCTGAAAACAATAATATGTAAAAAGATGGAAATGGAGTATTTACCAAATTTTAAAATTCCAAATTTTCACTGTGTAGTTTGTGATTGTTGGAAGATATATAATTGCAGTGAAGAAAGATATATAAAAAAACAAAGATTCATGGGTGGTGGTGCTGGCGGTGGGAATAGAATTGAAACTGAAAATTCATGGGCAAGTAATTTTTTTGAGGTGTATTAAATGATAAATGATTGGAAAGAAACTCTTGCGGAAGGACTTACGAATTATACAGGCAGGCATTGTCAACTGATAGATTTAGAATCTATCAACGATGACTTTAAAGAATATCCGTTATTTGCATTGATTAAAAAGAATGGATCAATGATTTATGGTGGTCGGGCAATCGGGGTCAAATACCGGAGAACTGAATATGCTCTTTTTTATAAAAAGGAACAGTATGGACTTCCTAAAGAAGGAAGGTATCAACATGGTTATCCTTCATATAATTTTTACCATACATGGGATTATGAAAGTATTATAAAAATTGAGGGAAGATTAACAAAAGAAGCATACAGGAAAATTTGGGAAGCTATAATTAGTTATAACGGAGAAGAATTGAAATGATTTTTATCTGCGGCGATACACATGGTGAAATAGATATAGGGAAATTGGAATGGGATAATTGGAGTAATGGACATGAATTGACCAAGGATGATATTCTTATCGTTCTTGGTGACTTCGGTTTATTTTGGGATGATTCAGATGAGGAGAAGAAACTTAGAAAAGAATTAGATCATGCTCCATGGACGACTTGGTTTATACCCGGCAACCATGAGAATTTTGATATCCTCGATAAGTTCCCGATTGAAGAGCATGGTGAATTTCTCAGGCTTGGAACTACACCATATGAGCATATAAAAATGATTTGCCATGGATCGATAATTGAAGCTGGGGAGAAAAAGATATTTTGTTTCGGGGGTGGATTATCCATCGATAAAGAAAATAGAAGAGAAGGAATTTCATGGTGGAAACAGGAAATTCCATCTTTTAAGGATCAGGAGCGTGCATTTGAAAATCTGGAGAGGGTTGGAAATAAAGTAGATATTATACTGACCCATGCTATATTTGAATCTGCGTTGCAGAAACTTTTTAACGATCATAGAAATGATTATTTTGAGGGTAAGTTAAAAGACCCTGTTTGTAAAATACTTCAAGAAGTTAAGAAGCGAGCCGAATATAAATCTTGGTATTGTGGGCATTATCATCAGGATAAAGTAATGCCGGAGTATAAACTTACTTTCATGTATAATCAAGAACCTATAAGGATTGTGTAATGGAACATTATTCAAAAGAAGATATTTCCAATATTATTGGCGAGGATTTAGAAACAACTGAAAAATTCTTACAGGAAATGTCAGATGCGATGGGGATACCACGAGAATATTTAACTGTGGAGAAAGAGAAAAAGGAATAATAAATGGGCGTGAACGCTCGGTGGGTTGCGTATCAAGGACTTCAAACTGTGATAAAAAAATAACGAGAACATTCTTAGAATAATATCGATTAAGTTTTAAGAATGCGTTATCGGTGGTTCGATTCCACCCACGTCCTAATTATAAAGGAGTAGTATATGGCAGAAATGACTATAGGTGAAGCATGTAAAAACAAAGATTTTTGTGATGGGTTTAATCGAGGCATTTCTATTGCGGTAATGTCAGTAGAATCTTGTTATAGGAATTTTAACGTTAGGGATGAGAAAACAAACAAATTAATACAAGCTATTAAAAATGCGGTGATCGCATGTATCGAAGCAGATGCCGCGCAAATTCAATTATAGGAGTAATACATGAAGGTAATTTTTATTCGTGCAGAGAATGATTATGATGCTTTGACTTTTGAAGAGAATTTCAAACCAACCCCGGATATTTGGGAATCATTTGATTCGAATGGATCAGTGCAGACAAAAGAGGGTGAGGAGATATTCGGAGATGCCTTGGAGTTTGGTGATGTGGATGATAAATTCATAGAATTTATCAAGGATAAAATTGTGGATTATGATGCATCCAAACACACGAATTTCTTTGTAGTGAAAGAATAATAAGTGTACCCGTGGCGGAAGTTAGACGCAGACCAAGAAAAGTATCTGAGGTCTGGGTAATAGGGGATATTTGGCCCCTGAATAAGCTGACAGAAATGGATGTGTCTTGAATTGACAAGACTGTGGTTGCTATGGTGCTGGAGTACCAGTGATACGGGGATAGTAGTCAGCATCGATTCCCCATGTGAGAGAGAGGTGTCCGCGAGACTATAAATCATCGATGGATTAAACCTCGCCATTTGAAGCAACCCTTACATTGCAATCCATTCCCATGTAGGTATCGAATCCTACCGGGTACAATGGCCTAAACGGAAGATGGTCGAGAAGGTCTTCACTCAGTGGTGTTGGGATATTTTCGGAGAAAACCGATTAACACATCACAAAAACTGACACCTCGGAAAGACGGGGAAATATTTTTTGCCACTGTAGCTCAATAGGTAGAGCAATGCATTTGTAATGCGAAGGTTGGGGGTTCAAGTCCTCTCAGTGGCTATTAACAGGGGATGGTGCAAGTGGTAGCGAGCGTGACTGTGAATCACGAAATGGCGGGTTCGAGTCCCCCTCCCCTGAATTTTAAGGAGTTCAATATGGGTTTGGAGTTAAGAGAAGGAAATGTATTCAAAGAGAAAGAGAGAGAAATAGATACCAGTCTTGATTCTGAAAAATATACAATTATGAGATTGAATGGTAAGAATTTTCATTCATATACACATGGAATGATAAAACCATATGACCCGTATATAATTGTTTCTATGTTTTTGGCAACAAAATATTTATTGAAAAGAATTTTCAATGATTTATATATCGTTTTCTATATTCAATCCGATGAAGTATCTATCGTGATGAAACCCATTATATACCCATTCAAAGGTAGGATACAGAAAATACTCACATTATCATCAGCTTCAATGTCTGCATCTTTCGGAAGAATAATGGATATGTTTTTTGGTGGGGGGATGGAAAAAATTAATGAAATTTTTCTTTCTTTACTCGAAACAAAAGAAATAAAAAAACCAAAAACACTTCCTATTTTCGATGCGAGATTAATCCAAGTTGATTCCGAGAAAGAAGTAAATGATTATTTGACTTGGAGGAGAATTGATGCGATCAGAAATTCCAAGAATTTATTTGCCCAGTCCTTTTATTCCACGAAGCAATTAAGTGGTGTGACTTCCGATGAAGCAATTTTAAGAGTGGAAAAAGAGTTTGGTGTGAATTGGCGAGAATTTCCATCGATATTGAAGCGTGGGATTATACAATTTAAGGATTCCACATTCATCTCTGAATTTGCGGAAGATGATGAAAAATCTATAAAAGCATTGGATATTTTAAACTCGATTAATATTGAAGAGTTTATATGCAAATAAGTGATTTTATTATCTCTGAATTTAGTGATGGTGGTGCTTCATATACTTATAAACATGAAAATTTTTTAATAGATGTATTATGTAATAATTATGAGAATTTTGGAAATGTGTGGGTGATTATTTTTCATATCTATCCGGGACATCCATTATTTAATAGAATAAATTATTATGTAGAAAATGAAATGTGGTGGGTTAAGATAAATGAATATATCAAGTTTCATAGAATATTTAATTTTGGGGAATGGATATTTGATTCTGGTATAGTAATAGAGAAAAAATTTGGATATTATTATAATGAAATAGGTGATGAGATAATAGAAACCATCAATGAATTAATTCCAGAGTTGGGTAGTATCAAGGATCAAATCTTGAATTTTAAATTTGATGTATCAATTATTACCCCGGTTGTTCCTATGTATGAAATAGATGGGTTTAAAGTTAAAATATCACAACCCAACCATGATTGGAAAGAACCGGAATCTGTTTCTAATTTTAGGGAATTTGAAACCGCATGCCATATAAATGTTTGTGGTTTATGCGATCACTTCATATTCACGAAAGGAAAATGCATATTACAGAAAAAATTTATAAGGAATTTCGCAAGGGCGACATGTGACTGTTGGAAACAAGTATCATTTCCATTTATAGAAAATAGGAATCCTTTACCGTGGTGGGCGAGAAATGGAGAATAGGAAATACAAAGTTTTTAAAATTGATCCGTTTTATGGTTTTGCAAGGAAGGAAATTTTATTAGAGACTGGGGATAAAAAAGAAGCAATAAAATATGCTGAGGATAATTTTGGTGGATTTAATTCTACTCAGACTTGTTTCATAACGAATGAATCTGGACAGTTTATAACGGAATATAATCAACATGCGGAGAATATATGAAAAGTTTCAAAGAGAAGAAATACCGGGTTGTATTTTATAAGGGTTATTTTTATCCACAGAGAAAAATACTTTGTTTCTGGTTCTATATTGTTAATTATTCAAATATGGAGCCAAGTTTTTATCCATGTAAGTCAGTGGAAGAGACTGAATGATTATGTTAGATATGAATTTGATAAATTGAATGGAAAAAATGTAAAGGGATTGACGAAAGAAATAGATGAGATGGAGAATAGAATTAAAAAATACAAGAAAAGTTTATGAAACAAAAATGTGGAGAATGTTTCGGGGTAGGCCGGAAGATCGGGGTTATTGTTGTTAATGGAATAAATGCGGCCACAGATGAAGAATGTGAAGTGTGTGGTGGTACTGGTCAAGTTACTGGTGTAGTAGAAAAAATAGATGATGAGTGGAAACCACAGAGGGGGAATCGAAAGAAAAAGAAGATAATAAAATTAATTTAAAATCCAGTGTATAATAGAGGAGAAAGATATGATGTTGGAAGTTGAAAAAATGATATTGGAACATTTAGATGCACACCCGGAATATTGCTATGTTTTCGATCTTAGGGTGGTGTTTCGTGATTTAATAGAAGAACGTGATAATTTAAAAAAACATATTGAAGAATTGGGACAATTTAGAAAAGTTTCAATGAACGTAAAACGGGTAGGTACATCGGCATGATACTTAAAGATATTTTATTGAATTGTAATCCTCCACATTTTTTAGTTGATAACACTATGTATTTGACGAGGATGGGGAGTGTGGCTTATGGTGTAAGTGATGATTTGAGTGATGAGGATTTATATGGGTGGTGCATACCCCCAAAGGAATATTTATTTCCTTCATCTTTTGGATATATAGAAGGATTTGATTCACCCCCAGAATTTGAACAATATCAGAAACACCATATTGAAAGTGGTGAGAAACAATTTGATGTTGTGATTTATAACGTCACGAAATATTTCAGATTGGTGATGGAGAATAATCCAAATATGATTGATTCTCTATTTACAGCAAGGAAACATATTCTACATTCGACTGAAGCATCTGAATTGGTTAGAGAAAATAGAAAACTATTTATTCATAAGGGTTGTTTCGTTAAGTTCAGGGGATATTCGTATTCACAAATGCAGAAAATGTTTCATTTTCACGCTGAGGGAAAGAGAAAAGAACAGATTGAGAAACAAGGATATGACGTAAAATTTGCTTATCATTTAGTCCGTTTGTTGGGAGAAGTGAAACAATTATTAACCACTGGTGATCTTGATTTAGAGAAAGACAATGAGATATTAAAAGAGATACGGGGTGGGGAATGGACCAGTCAAGAAGTGGTTAGATATTTTGAAGAGAACGAGAAGATACTTGAGAAACAATATGAAGAATCAAAATTACCGGAGCGTACAGATTTTTTTGAAATAAAAAAATTACTTATGAATATACTTGAAACCCACTATGGTTCTTTTAATGAGATAAAACAAAGTGATGAAAAAGCATATCATTTTATGGATCAGATAATGGAGATTTGTGAACAATGGAGGAGAACAAAATGAAGAAGATAATTGATATGTTGGGATTCAAAATAGGTGTTGGGTTAAGTGATTTAGGTAAAAGAAATGTAACATTATCGATGAGTGGTGATAGTGTTATGTGGATCAAGGAAGATGAAAGAACATCGAAATTTGAAGATGATGAGAGGAAAGTAACGAAAGAAATTGAAGAATTGTTTATGGAATTGAAAGAGGATATCGAGGGTGTAATGCATAGACATGGATATAAAAAACATGAAATTAAATATTTATGAACAACACACTTTTTGGGTTGCATCATGGTTGTTTAATTTATTTATAAATTTTCCACTTTTTATATCTATATATAAACATAATCATGTGGTGATATGTTTATATATAGCCATATTTTATTTTGTATTGTCTTGTTATTCATTTTATCGCGGATTGGATTTAGAAATAAACGGAGATAAATATTAGAACATTAATTGAGTTGATTCATTTATTTGAAAAAGCTGTGATCCTTTTTGAGGAAGATGCAGAATCTAATGGACATGATGGGGATTGGGATACTGCCGATGCTTGTTTTGAAAAGGCCACGGAATTAAAAGTGCTAATAAGACATATTAGAGAGACTTATGATCTTCAGGCCGATTGTACATCCGCATTCAAATATCGATGGCATGAGATTAATGGATTCTGGGCAGATAATAAAGATTTGATTATCACTGCTTTGAATCAGATTAAGGGTTATGATATGTGTAAGATAGATGAATATAATAAAGAGATAGAAGATTGTAATTTTTGGTGTAAGGAGTAAATAAGATGTCAATATTTTGGATATTCATTGTTGCAATTATTATAATTGCCGGGATCAGTACAATTCTAGATTTATTACTTTTAATATTTCCAAATTTATTTAAAGGACGTAAATACATATCTGTAAATAATAAATTTAGAATTAAGGAAATGGATAATAAATTTTATATACAAACGAAAATATTATTTTGGTATAAAACATTATTGGATTATTCCAGAGAATTATCACTTTCAGCTATTGAGGCTGGAATTTGGTATGATCCTTTGGAATTTGATAGCGAGACGAGTTGCATGGAATATATTAAAGATTTGATGGAGTAAAAATATGAAAGATGTGTATAAAGAGTTAAAAGAAAAAGATTATTTTTTATACAGAGAAGTAATACAATTAGCTACGTCTGTTTGTATAAATAATAATATAGAATCTTTAGATGCTAGAGTAGACTTAGAAAAGGCCTTAGTTTATATAGCTTTGAAATAAGTAATGAGTAACAAATGGACATAATTTTATTAATAATTTGGTTGTTATACTTTCTATGATGGTCGGTTTGATCTATGTGTTGGGTAAAGACTGTGATGATGAAATAATGGCAGTATTTGCAATTCTCGGTTTGTTCGTGTTATGTAATGTGTTGCCAATTCCATTCATGTCTAAAACCGTAGATATGAAAGTAGATAGGTTTATTCCACTGGTGGCAAAGATGGTTCACCCAGATTGATAGAAGAGTATTTTGAAATTCCTTCGTGGTGTCCGATGGGATTTAAAAAGAAAAGAAAAAAAGTTCAATGTATCAATCATTTTAATTGTGTGAATCATTTATGTGGACATTTACTTCCACATAAAAAAACAAAAGATTGTGAGAGTGTTATATGTAAATATTGGAAAAATTACAGTGGAAAAAAGTTGAAAGTTTGTTGTGTAGATGTATAATATTCTAATATGTACAAAACAGATGTATATGAAAAAACAGAAGCAATCAAGATTTTCAAGTAAACAAATGTATTGATATATATCTAAACGAAACAAGTTAAACGTTCATATATGATATTCAAACGTTTATATATAAAAAACTGTGAAAACTTGTTTTAATGTAAACAGATGTTGGGTAGCTAAAAAGTGATAAACAAATGTATAGAAATTGACCATATTAGATTTATTTGATATTTATATGTGTTCTAATTCTATATCCTGTATGACTATTTCAAAAAAGGGGCTATTTTTGGAAGCTAAAAAGACCAAAATTCAAACTAAGTTTTACAGTAATTCTATATGGGATATAGAAATAATAATCTAATAGGAGGGCTTACTTTTACCCCTACCAAGTGCATTTGTATTACTCGGCATGTAAGGAAGCCCTCTCAAAGCCCCGTATGAGACCTGTTAAATTTGCGTTATGTTCAAATCCTTGTTCAGATTTTTTAAGGACTATTTGAATATATAATAGATATATAAAGGTTAAATAGATGTTTATGGTTTAGATGAAAATTTAGAAAAAAGAGTATTAGAATAAAATTAAACGTTTGTAGGTAAGAGATGAAAGAAAGACTTATCAAGAAAGCAAAGACCTCGATTTGCCATTATAAGATTTCCGCGATTGCACTGAATAAGAAAGGAGATGTCCTTGGGTATTCTATGAATAAACCGAGATTCACAAGATATGGTGGTGGGAAACACGCCGAGATGGAACTAATCCATAGATATTCAGAAAGGATAAAAACCATAGTGATTTGCCGGATAGGAAAGAAAGGGATTTTACTTCCCATTGTTCCATGTAAGAAATGCCGAAAGATCGCAGATAAACTCGGAATAGTTATAAGGGGGGTATCATAAAATTAATTTTTTTTATATTTAGGGAAACAAGATAAGGAAATCCAATGGCATCCACTCAAAGATTTTTCCCCTTTGTAAATTCAAGAAAAGACGCTAATGGGAATTTCGCCCCTGTATTAATTGTAGATACGGATAATGTACTCATCCCAGCGGTTTCACCATATCAGATTAAATTAAGGGAAATCCCAAACTCACAAACTATTTATTCCCCCACAACTCCGAATATATCTATACCCGGATTTACCGAGGTTATTACAGCCCCAGCATCGGGACAATTTAGAGTAGATTATACACATGGGTATATTTGGTTTAATTCAGTAGATGCCGGAACACCCATCACGATCACATATTATGGCTTAGGTTCTGCTTTACTTGAGGAAGATTTAAACTGTATTGATCTTCCAGCTTCATATACGGATTTTGATGACATTACAATTCCCGGATGGTACTATGCTCAGGGGTGTGTAATAACTAATGTACCATTTGTATCAAGTTCCAATGATTTATTTATAAGGGTAGTGCAGGGATCGGATACCGATAATTATATCGTACAGCAGGTGTATGATACTACCATAAATAAATTATTTATTCGTTTCTATACTGGTTCTTGGTCTGATTGGATAGAACAGATGACGGAACTTACAAACCTTGACAGTTTGGTTTTTGTCGGGTTCATTAATAGAACACAGACAAATACACCTACACTGACTGGTGCTGAATTGGACACTGTTAATTTAGTCGATGCTGGTGCTGGGTGGACATATTTCTTCAATGGTAAGAAGATAACGATTACTGGGAATAAAACAGTGGCATTGACTGGCGGTGCTGGTGCGGCTCATATTGCTGGGACGCATTATATCTATATCGATGACGAGACTGGAACATTGAAGACTTCTGTCCCCGCCTCCCCGTGGTCTTTAGATGATTTGACTAAAGTTTTTGTAGCAACGGTGAAATGGAATGGTGCGAATCCTCCCGGTTCACGTGCCATAATAGCGGATGAGAGACATACGATTAAGTGGCCCCGCGATTCACATCGCGAACATCATAACAATGACGGGACGAAGAAAGAATCCGGCGGTGCTATCTCCGGTTATGTTCAGATGAGTACAACAGAAGCAGACAGAAAATATAGTTTAGCTGAAGCAGTCATTTCAGATGAGGACATCAGACTTACGTTATCTGCTCTTGTCGGTGCAGATTCCGATTATTTTGTTTTTTATCATAACGCAGATGGGTCTTGGATGTGGGACGATAATCAGGCAGTACCTTTCAAATATGATGCTGGTGGTGCACCAGCTTATATAATGTACGATACATTGACGGGGCTTGTGGAGATGTCTGCGGGTAATTTTGTAAATACCTATGTATGTTTTACTAATATATCTGGAAATGGGCGTTTTGCTATAATTCATGGACAGACACAGTGGCCGAATTTAACACAAGCATTGGCAAATGAAAATATACAGAGCCTTAATTTGACAGGTCTTCCTATACAGGAGATATTCTTCGCTTATAAAATCACTTGGAGAACTGGTGCTGGGTATGCAAATGTGGGTCTTTGTAGAATAGAAAACGTTCAAGCGATAAATCTATCCAATGTCGCGGTAGCATCTCTTGTTGGTACAGATCACCAAGCATTAAATAATCGCGATGCCAATGCTACACACCCGATAGAGTCTATTTCAGGTAATTTATATAAGAAGGTGAGATGTGCTACCGTAGTTGCCGGAACACTTGCAACTGATTTCGGTGTAGGTGATGCAGTAGATGGTATAACTCTTGCAGCAGGTGATATAATATTAATTAAAAATCAAGCAGCTGGTGCGGAAAACGGTATTTATGAGATTCAAGCCGATGTCGGTGGAATAGATCAAACGCCTTTAAGAGTTTATGATTACCAGACGAGCGCGGATATCATAGGAAGTGAAATAGCAGTACAGGAAGGAACTGTAAATATTGGGATGCGTTTCTATTGCACTAATGTTTCGGTAATAACGGTAGATACTACACCTATATTTTTTGAAAGTCTGGATGATAAAATAAGGAGATTAGGATAGATGGCCACTAAAAATTTATCGGTAAATGCCGGGGGTACAGGGACGATCACTGCGGTAAAACCTACGGATATTTTAGGTCTATACATATATAATTCACACGCAAATACCAATTCGGTAGTGACCATCAGTTGCAATCCTGTTGGAGCCATGGGGTCGCTTGTCATGATGATACCTACTGTTGAGTTTGGAAATACTTTGATACTTGGGAAAGATGAGTTAATGTTGCTTGATGTAGATGATGTGATAACGATACTTGTGACTGGTGGCGGACCCGTGAAGATAGTGGTGAGTTATAACGGTAGCATTACGTTAGCATAGGAGATTATATATATGGCTATGGTAAATTACGAACAAGCGGCAGGTCCCGGTGCTACGGATACGTTGACTTTTACTACAACTAAACCGACCGATTTACTTGGTCTTTGGCTATATAATGCACATGCTACTGTGGCATCTGTAGTTACTGTGAGCATTATTCCTTCCGGTGGAGCATCACAGGCTCTCGGTGCGTTTACTATTAACCCGGGAGAGACAGTCTGTTTGGGCAGAGACGAACTTCTATCCCTCGAAGTCGGCGGTGCTTTGGTTGTATTAATAGTTGGTGGTGGAAATTTACATACTACGATTAGTTTTCAAGGTGCGGGTGCGGGAGTGTTAAGCTAATATGGCGATAAAAACGTCACTTAATAAACTCGATTATGTGCAAGATAGATGGTACTATGTCGATATAGCTGGGTCTGGGGATATTGTATTCGCCGGGACGTGGGTAAATTTTGGTGGTACTACACAGAGATTAAGATATAAAAGATTGCAGAATGGGCAGTGTCATTTACAGGGAACTATTAAAAATGGCGGGGCGAATACAGTATGTACTTTACCCGTTGGGTATAGGCCGATAGTAGGAATAGCTGATGCTCCAACATATCATTTGAATGGAGCTACGAATAATGTTGGGCGTTCACAAATAACTACTGCAGGAGTTGTCATAGTTTTACAGTCTCAAGGAACTACAAGGGTTGTGATAGATATAGTTTTTGACGTATAGAGGATAATAGATAACATGGGAATAATAAGAACCGCGAGAAATAAAAAAAACATAATAGTCGATAACTGGCACTATATAGGTGGTGCTGGGGAACCCGCATTCGGTGCGGGGTGGTCGAATCTTGCCGGGTATAGCGTTATGGGGTTTAAGAAGTTGCCGTTTGATAATGCGATACAGATCAGGGCAAATGTGGTGAGTAATGGTGCAAGTGCGACAATCTGCACCCTCCCTGTCGGATATAGGCCGAGAGCAGATGTTGATTTACCAGTATTGTTTAATGCCGCAGGTACTTATACTGCAAGGTTTATAACTATTTCTACAGCCGGAGTAGTCGCAGTGCCAGTGGCAGGTGCGGCCACTTACATTATTTTTTATAGTGTATTCTATACTGATTAAGAGGAAGCATGGGAATAATAAGAACTTTACAAAATAAGGTTACGGTTTATCGAGATCACTGGCATTATGTTGACAGTGCCGGGGAACCCGCATTTGAGAACTCATGGGTAAATTATCCGACAGAAATTCCACTAAGATTTAAGAAACTTATGGATGGCCGGGTACATGTGCAGGGAACGGTAAAAGATGGAGTGGGAACTACAGTATTTACATTACCAGTTGGATATAGGCCGTCTGTTACTATATTGAAGTTATCTTGGCAATATACTACTGTTGGACCAGTAAATACTCCATATTTCTTTCAGATAAGTACAGCTGGTGTTTTTTATTGCAATAATGCAAAAGGTATAAATATAGTTCCGATAGAGTGGATATTTAATATGGATGGATTGTAGGAGATTGTATGATAAGAATATTAATGGAAAAAAATAGGATGGAGAGGTTTTTCTTTCGGTTTCGCCCGGGAGATAAGGTTCGTTTATCTGGGGGAGGAAAAGCGAAAATTATAAAAGGTGTTGGTAGAGGAATGTATTCAATAGAGATGCTTGATGTTTGGGGGGAAGGTACTGGTAAATATGATACGGTTAATGTTCGCGGATTAATACATGATGAGGAGTAGAACTTGAAAAAAATATTTATGGAGCAGGAAAAAAAGAGATTTCAGAATTATAATGAAATTATAGAATTTATAACAAATAATCATAACAGATATTTTGCTGTGAATAGCAATACTGATATGGGTGTTTATGTTATACCGAGGGATTTCAGTCAGGATGATGATTATTCATTTACATCAATGACAAGCGCACAATTTCTAAAACTTAGAGAAGATGGACGCTTGAAACGAATCTATGTTAGAAAGCCGAGATATATGTTCAGTGGATCATCTATTTTTGAATTAATAAGATAATTATCAAAAAATCCAGTGTATAATATATAAGAGGTAAATAAAGGAGTATAAGTTGGAAACATTGAATTTTGGTTTTTATGGATCACTCCCTATGAAAATTTCAGTGGGACTTAATAGCGATAATGGGAATGAGGAGATGGAGATTAAAGTTTCATTGATGGGTGATGGTATTGTGAAGTATAGAAAAAATAGACCTCTTGCTGGAACAGAGGGAGAAGAGATATCGCGGATAAATAAGGAATTTTTCGATCTTATCGATGATCTGAAATCCGATCTTAACACAGTTCTTTCCACATATGGCTATGAGAAAATAGGAGAGTAATGAAATGGGTAAATTAAGGGTATGGTGGATTCCACAAGTTCCGGGAAAGGCAATATATATTCCAGTAAATTCTATTGAAGAAGCTAACCTTGTAATAGAATTATTGGGTGAATATGATAATTTTCAATTTCAGAATAAAATAAAACCAGATTATTCAAATGTCGGTGGTTTACAGGAATGGGATGATACGGAACAAGAGTGGTGTGATTGGTATAGTGAAGGTGGAGAAGATTTAAAGGAATATAATAAAAGAAATGGGTATCAAAAGAGGGGAATAGATTGGGATGGATATCATTGGTGATTTTTTTTATATTTAGGAAAACAGTAAAGGATTTGAAATGATCCAGATATTGATGGAGAGAGAAAAAGGAAATACAGAGGTTCAATCCGTTTTGTTTGATCGGGATAAATTCACAATAGAACAAGCCAAGGATTGGTTATCTCGAAACGGGTTTAAATCCGATAAGGTTCATGAGACTGATAAAAAATATCGGTTTCGTCAATCTTCGCCGGATTTTTGTAATGGAAAATACAGGACGAAAGAAATTACTGATGGTGTTCAATTTGTGTTTGGAATTAAATAATCCAACATGTTAAGCTACCAAAGACACGGGGAGCTTAAGGAGCAAGGCAAGGTAGTAAGCCCGATTCGTGTCATGTTGGGATATAAAAATAATGAGGAGAAATAAAATGGTTATTGATAAGAGAAAGAGAATGGAAGAAGTTACTGATCTTGGTGGTGCGAAGATAGATGGTGATGTGGTTAGAGGGGGGACTGATGAATTGACAGATGAAGAGAAGAAGAAGCTGGAAGAAGAGAAGAAAATTAATGATTATAGATTTACTGTCGATTATGTCAAAGATAATTTAAAGCAACAGAAAGGGTTTGATGATACACAAATGATGTATGAATGGATAAAGAAAAACAATATTACGAATTGGTCTGTGTTTAGAAATGAATATGGGAAAATAGGAAATACATCTGAGAGTAAAAATCTTATATCATTTGGAGTTGATTCAGATTATTGGCTTGCTCAATCTTATAAAGATAATAAATTATTGGATAAATTAGTTATTTTAGGAAAACCAATTTATGATTCATTTAAAGTTAATATGAATGGAGAATTTTTAACTGTTAATAAAGATGAGTTCATTAACAAAGTAAAAAATTCTGATCTTGTTACTTTAAATCCTGATGAAATTGATTCAAAAATGGAATCTAAAAAAACTAAAGAGATTCAAATACCCCACACCAATCTTTATATTCGTGGATTTTCACGGGATTCAAATGGTAATGGTTTAGTACAGGTAGGGACACCTAATGAAAAAACGAGATCGTTACAGTATGATGATGTTTTTAATGGAAACCCCCCATTCAAATCTATGGAAGATTTAGTTAGTGGCAGTGAAGAAAAGAAACAGGAATTTTTTACAGGTCTCAGGGATTATGTAAAAAAGTTTGAGAAAGGCATAGAAATGAAGGAATTTACAGAGGAGAAGAAGGGAATGAAGAGAATATTTGAATCCGGTAATGCTAATGATGTTTCCAAATATAACACAACTTATGGAACTCTTATCGTAACAAAACTCCCCAATGGTAATTTAAAGATGCAATTTGATACTGATTTAGATATTGAAGATTTAAAGAGTGATATAGAACAGAAAGGAGCTTTTGAGATAGAGGGTTATATTTTGGAAAATATGATGGGGAATGGATGGACTTATGTACTCCCTGAAGAAGTTAGTGCATTGACAGATGCTACTATTATTACCGATGATTTTGAATATGTTGGTGAAGAGGATGATACTAAAAAATATGGTAAGGTTTATTGGGATGCTGATTATGCAGTTAAATCGTTTGTCGAGACTATGTTAAATTATGGTGAGGCTATTTGGCAAGGTGTAGATGTGGAAGCGGAAGAAGATGAAAAATGATTTGGAAGAAAATGATAGCAAATAATTCTATTGGAGTTTCGGCAGTCGATTGGATTACAGGGAAAGAAGATGATATTGTAAATTATTTCATTGATGCTGTTATGAATAATGGAACAAAGGCAGTTTTGAGGCGGATAGATATGGCTGAGAGACATTTTAAAGATATTAAAAAAGTCTCTCAGAAAGCCAAAAGAGTGTATGAATTGGTTTTTAATAAAATCAAGGAATTAGGGCTGTGAAAAGAATCTTTATGGAAAATATACTTGATCCGGTGAGAAAAGAATTATCAGTAGATATTTGGAATGGTATGAGTATAAATCCGGGATTTAGAAAGAATATACTCAATTCTATAAAATCCAAACTGGATATGAAAGAAATCAAAGATATTATTTTCATCGGTTCCATGACTGGGTATCAATACAATGAATCATCCGATATCGATATTCACATAAGAATTGATGGAAAGACACAGAAAGAACTTAATGAATATTGGGATTTGTTACCTTCCGGTATAAACTATGAAGGAACTACACACCCGATTAATTTCTTTTTTTATTCCGGTAGTGAATTTGAAGGAAAGGGTGGGAAAGGATCAGCATATGATCTTCTTGGAAATAAATGGATAATAGAACCGGAGAAAGAAGATGTGAATATTTCCTATGATTATATTATGGAAATAGCAAAGATTTTCATGTCAGGGATAGATGATAAAGTGAGGGAATATAAACTCGATAGACATGAAAAAGATTATTGGGAAAAAGCGAAGAAAGATGTCGAGGAAACAGAGCAGAAGGAAATAGAAGCAAGGATAGATAGAAAGAAATTTGAGATTGAAGCGGACCTCGATGCTTTGTATCTATTCAAAGAAGTTTTATTTGAGATGCGGACTGGTTCATATACGGGTGAAGAACTTGATCTCTTTGTAAAGATGGGTAAAGGCAATAAATCGATCCAAAATGCGGTTTATAAGATATTGGAAACTACAGGGTATAAGGATATTCTTTCTGAATATGGAAAAATTAAGAAGGATTTGAAATGACACGAATATTTATGGAAGATGGCAAGATAGGTTATAGGCCATCTATTATCGGTGATGTTAGTGAAGAAGAAATCTTTTACGATCCTGAATGGAAAGAAATACAGGGGATTAATTCTTTTCAATCCGATAATGAAGTCCGTGGATTGTATGATATTAAAAATGATGATTTATATGTTTTCGATTCAAATAATGTGAAACATGGTGATGTAATTCTTTCACTTCATAGAAAGTTACATCATAATGAATTTATTCCAGTTATGATACATTCTGATAAAGTTGTGTTTGTATCGAAG
>Ga0172379_10005330_pt1 | contig 18073 bp, 7 predicted proteins | sample GrowelOW334metaG_FD_119756 | JGI IMG/M metagenome (GOLD analysis project Ga0172379, IMG submission 119756) | Groundwater microbial communities from an aquifer near a municipal landfill in Southern Ontario, Canada - Groundwater well OW334 metaG | ecosystem: Environmental > Aquatic > Deep... | reverse complement strand
TATTGCCGGATCGGCATTATGGTTAGGTTAATCAACTAAAGATAAGCGAGGCGAATGGAATGAGAAAGAAAATTGCGGCGATAGGGATGGCGATAGCGGCGGCGATTGCGATCGGGTCGGCGGCGTTGGCGGTGGAAGTGAAGGTCGAAAAGAACATCGTCTATTCGACAGTCGGCAAATTCGAGATCAAGGGAAATATGATGATCCCGGAAGGCAAGGGGCCTTTCGCCGGGATTCTGTACATACACGGCGGCGGATTCGTGGCGGGTTCGAAGGATTTCGAGCCGCAGTCGCGGGTGGCGCGTTTTCTGGCCGAGAACGGGTTTCTGGTTTTTGCGGTTGATTACAGGCTGATAAAGGACGGCGGGATATTCCCGAACTGCACGAAGGATGTTAAATGCGCGCTGTGCTGGTTCAAGAAAAACGGGGTCAAGTACGGATTGGACCCGAAGCGGGTTGGAGTTCTGGGCGAATCGGCGGGCGGCTATCTTGCGGCGATGCTGGCGCTGACCGGCGGGATGCCGGAGTTCGCCGCTGAGTGTCCCGAAGCGGAGAAGTGCGACGACTCGGTTGTCGCCACGGTAGCGGTGTTTCCGCCGTCGGACTTCGCGACGTTCAACAACAATCTGAGCCGCATGGTTAAAAACGAGATGATCAAGGCCGGCAAAATTAAGGACAAGGCGCTCGTCAAGAAATATATGGTCGAGCAATCTCCGATAACGTATGTGAAAAACGCAACGCCGATATTGATCTTTCACGGAGTGAACGACATCCTCGTTCCGGTGGAGCAGAGCCGGACATTCAGCAAAGCTCTGAAGGACGCGGGGAAAGACGTTGAGTACGTCGAGTTCGAGGATGCGCCGCACGGCTTCTTCAGCGAAAAAACCGGCTTGGAAGCGACAGGAATCGCGCGCAAAAAAGCCGTGGAATTTTTCAAAGCCCGCCTCGCGCCGGCGAAATAAGCGAACGAATACATCAATAGGATTCGGAATAAATAGCTTTACAATGATATTAAAAAGGGCGCGAATTGGAACCCGCGCCCTTTTTGCATTCGTTTATTTTGTCTGAGTATTCCCTTGTTGCTTTTTTTCAAGAGAAATCCCCAAACTCCATACTGCCAATTGCCAATCCCCAGCTACTATCTTTTCTTTTCCCTTTCTACCGTCTGCTGTCTACTCTCTACTTTCCTTACTTCACCGCTGATTCCGGCTTGTATTCCTTCAGCGCGGCTTTCATTGTGCCGACGTTTATTTTAACCTCGAACTGGTATGGGATTCTGTTCTTGTCGGTTCCGATAAAGAACTTCGCCTCGCCGATCGAACTCGTGACGTAGAAGACTTCCTTCTCGCCGAAAGCAGTTTTGATTTTCCGGGTCTCCAATACTTTCACGACCGCGTTTTGCATCGCGTTGTCAACGACGCATGGAATGTTGAACGTCTTGCCGGGCGCAAGGTCCAACTGGCGGACATAATACATGAGCGAAAACTGGTCCTGCGGACGCGCCTTGTACTTGACCGAACCGTTCTCTTTTTGGTCCAATTGCATGCCTTTGGTTGTGTTGAAAGTGAAGCGGTCCTTGAAAAATTTGTAAGTGATAACGGCTTTCCAGTCTTTTTCGTTTGCGCGTTCTTCATATCGGACGGGAACCAGCAGTTCGGCGTCCATGAACGTTTCCATTGAGTTGTCTATAGAAAGTATCTTAACCCACGGGCTGGATTTCATAGCGGAAAAGATGTCCACCGCTTTCGTCCCGTCCTTATCGACGATGCCTTTTGTCGTATTCGTTTGAGTTGCGACCGCGAGGCCGAGCATTTTGATGCTGTAAGTCAGCGCCTCATCGAGTGGAAGCGTGTAATTGACCTGTTTCGCCGCCGTAGCAGTCTTGGGCTTTGCGGGCGCTTTCTTCGCCGCCGTAGGAGCGCTTAAAGATGTGTTCGCCATTAATAGCGTCCCGGCTAACGCCGCCGCGGCCGCGATTGTCCGGATTCCCTTTTTGCCGTTTCCCATTATGTAACCCCCAAAGCCATTTTCATGGATTCTGCATCAGCGATGCGCAATAGTCAACAAAAAGCGCCATCCAAGCGCTCTTTATTCGGGCATATGCTTTTCGCCGGCGCCGCGCTGTTTTTGCGAGCCGTCGTGAAATGCGACTTCAACGGCAAGGCGAAGCATCTTGGGGCTGAATCGATATGTTGAAAATGTCTTCTCCTTAAAGCATTATTTTGATTGCCTTTTTCGCGCGATTGACTTAAATAAATACATTGATATATCATTGAAATCAAATATCAAAATCTATTTGAGTTTCGCTGGCGTTGCGTAAGGGATTTTTTAAATAGCCTAAAAGGAATCGAAATTTGGGAAGCAAAAAGAAAAGAAATAAAAAGGTCGTCGAAAACGCCAAAACGCATAAAGCGGGAAGCGGGAAGCTCGCGAAAAGAGCTAATGCGGGAAAAGCGAGCGCGCCGCAAAAAGGAAAACAGGCGCCGCTTGAATTGCCGGGCGCGCGACTGCCGTGGTGGGCGGCGGCGCTGATAATCATAACGGTCGCGACGTTGCCGTTTCTCAACACATTCGAAAATAAATTCGTCAGTTACGACGACGAAGAGTTCATCGTAAACAACTCAGCCATCCGCAAGCTCGACGCGAGAACTGTCGTGAGGATGATAGAGTCCTACATTCCGGGGCGTGAGCACATCGCTGATTTTCCGCTGACGCAGATAACCTGGGCGATCAACTATAAGCTCGGCGGTTACAACACTTGGGGCTACCATTTCGGGAACCTGCTGTTCCACGTAATCGCTTGCCTGCTGCTGTTCGCATTGTTCTTGAAAGGGCCGTGGGGGAGGGCGCCGGCGTTATGGGGCGCATTGCTTTTCGCCGCGCACCCCGCGCACGTAGAATCTGTAACGTGGATGACATGCCGCAAGGATGTATTAAGCGCCGCATTCGGATTCGCCGCGATGATAGTTTATATCCGGTTCGCCCGCGAACGCAGGGCGGCGGTTTCCGCGCTTGCATATATAGGAGCGGCGTTTCTGTGGATCCTGTCTCTGTTCGCGAAGCCGGTGACGATAGCCGTCCCGCCTCTGCTCGCGGCGTGGTTTCTGTTCGCCGAGCCCGGAGGGCGCCGCGCGAAGGGGTTGATAGGCCTTTTGCCATACGTCCCGATGACTGCGATATTCATGTGGTCGCAGGTGATAGTGTCTCAGGAGCGGCACATCGTGAAAGCGATGTACTTCGGCGGCAGTTTTGCCATGACGCAGCTCACAACGGGCTATGTTCTGCTGAGATACGCGCAGATTCTCGCGTTCCCGGCGAATCTTTGCGCAAAGTATCCGTTGCGCGTTCCTACCGGGCTCGACGACCATTTCTACACGGGATGCTGGCTCATCGTGATCGCCGCCGCCATTGTTCTGCTCTTCATGGCGCGTCGGCGGCCGGGGATTCTTTTCTTCCCGCTGTGGATTCTCATCGCTCTGGCGCCTGTTCTTCAGCTTATTCCCACAGCCGGCAATTACGCCGACCGATATCTCTATATTCCGTCGGCGGCTTTCTGCCTCGGCGTAGCGCTTTTGGCCGGCCGGCTCGCGAACTTAATGAGAGTGAGAATTAAAAATGCAGCGCAGCTCGCAGCGGCCGTTCTCGCTGTTATCGTTGTTGTATATTCAACCGCGACAGCGAGCCAGAACAGGGTGTGGCGTGACAGCGAGACGCTATGGCCGGACACGATTAAAAAGAATCCGGCAAACGGCTGGGCCATGAACGACCAGGCGCTGATCTATTACAACAAGGGGCTTGAATACCAGAAAGCTAACAGGACGGGAGCCGCCGCCGAACAGTTCCGGTTCGCGGAAGAGACGTACAAGCGCTGTATTGAGGCGGACCCGACTTATATAACATGTTACGTCAGCCTGAGCGGCATGTACGACGCGCATGGCAGATATGGAGACGCGATCGTCAGCGCGGAAAAGGGAGAAAAATATTTTCCAGACAATAAGGCGCTACTGGAAAACCTCATGTACGCGTATCTTCATACAGGCGAGAAAGAAAAAATAATTCCGGTGGCCGAGAAGATAGTGAAGCAGTCGCCGGACAATGTAGATATGGCTTGCGTATTGTGCGAGGGTTACGCTGCCCGCGGAAATCTGAGGGATGCGCTTCCGCACTGCGAAAAGGTGGTGGCGACAAACAGCAGATTCAAATCAAAAGACCTCGGAATCTACGTCGATGCTCTGATAGACGCCGGGCGCTATTCCGAAGCCGTGGTTATTATTGAAGAGACGCTGAAAAAGTCGCCCGATTCGCCTGCCGAATGGATCAAGTTAGGGAAATGCCGGCAGGGGCTCGGGCAGCCGGAAAAAGCGGCGGAGGCGTGGAAGCGGGCGCTTGCGCTCGATCCCGGCAATGCCGAGGCGAAGGGCTTGCTATCGCAAACCGGCTCTAAATCAACGGCTGACTAAGCCTGCCTCGGCAGAAGCGTCAAATCCTGAAAGAGCTAATTCGGCGAGTTCAACAAATTCGACTGGTCATTTAATAAACGGGCTGATTTTTCCCGATCCGGCAGGCCGGTGATGATTTGCATAACCTGCCCGGTGAATTCTTCCTCCGAGATTTTCAACTTTGTGAAGAACCGGGTCATGTAGCCAGTTAGCCTGTTCCGCTCATCCTGCGTCAGTTCCTTTCCGGTAAAAACTACAACCGGAACCCGGCAGGCCGCCGGGTTTTTACGAAGCTGTTCAGAGACGAAAAAGCCGTCGCCCTCGGGCATCATAACGTCCAGAATAATCAGGTCAGGTATGTCTTTGTTCAAGCGTTCCATGCCTTTTTTACCGCTGGCTGCGGTGGTGACGCGGACGCCCGCGCTCTCGAGAGCGGTGCGCAGAAATCGCAGAAGCTCCTTGTCGTCGTCGATGATGAGCGCGTGAGGCTTGGGGTTGTCGCGTGAGGCGAGGAGCGCGGTTTTAAGCAGGCGCTCGAAGTCGATGGGTTTCTTGAACCAGTCGACAACGGGCGACATTTGGACGTCTCCGCGGTTTTCCGGGCTCGCGCCGCTTACGAAAATAACAGGGATGTCCCGTGTTGATTCCGATTCCTTCAGGCGCCTCAGAATATCGAAATCAATTTGGTCCGGAAGTTCCGTATCCATGATTATGGCATTAGGCTGATTGGCGGCTGCGATCTCAATCGCGGCGTTTCCGTCGGCGGCGACGTCGACAACAAGGCCCTCTTTTTTAAATACGCTTGAAAGCATGTCGCATATGGCGGGATTATTGTTGACGATGAGAAGGCGCCGGGCTGGAGAGGACGGGGAGGCGGCGGTCTCCGGCTCGCAGGCGGAAACATCGAGTTGCGTTTCGGCGCATTTAAGCGAGAAAGAGAAAGTCGAGCCGCGTCCCGGTTCGGATTCGAACCACATCTCGCCGCCGTGGCTTTCAACGATTGATTTGCAGATGGAAAGACCGAGTCCGGTGCCGCCCTTTTTGCGCGTTGAAGAACCGTCGGCCTGTTGAAATCTTTGAAAAACCTTATCGCGGAATTCGTCCGGAATGCCTTCTCCGGTGTCTGACACATGAACGGCGATGAAGTTATTTTTGCGTTCGGTGAATATGCGAATTTCTGAATCGGGCGGCGAGAATTTAACCGCGTTTGAAATTAGATTGTCGAGAACCTGAAGGACGCGGTCGGAGTCTGCCATAACACGAAACGGCGCGCCGTTGAAGGACAGGCGCACGTTATTGGAATCGGCGAAGCCTGTCATTTCCGCGATGCTGCGCTGGGTTATTTCGTTCAAGTCGGCCTCTTTCAGTTCGAGGCGTATCCTGCCGGTCTCCATTTTCTGAAGGTCGAGAATGTCGTTGATCAGTCGCGTGAGTCGGTCTGTGTTTGTGCGCGCAATATCGACGAGTTCGCGCATATCTTCGGGGAGTTCGCCCATGACGCCGCCCGCGAGAAGGCCGAGTGAGCCGCGCAGAGAAGTGAGAGGCGTGCGCAGTTCGTGGGATACGGTCGAGATGAAATCGTTTTTCATCTGTTCGATCTGCTTGCGTTCGGTGATATCGCGGACTGTCGCCTGAATGATGGTTTTGTTTTTGATATCGATAGGGGCGAGCAGAACTTCAGCATGAAAATCCTCGCCGTTTTTTCGCCGGTGAATCCATTCGAAAAGGTGGTAACCTTTTTTAAAAGCAGCGGTGATGTGCTGGTCGGCGGATGAACGCGAAGGGACGCCGTCTGCCTGGAACGGCGGAGACACGTCCGCCGGATGCAATTTGCAGAACTCTTCAGCCGAGTCGTAACCGAAGGCCTTGAGAGTCGCCTTGTTGCAGGAAAGGAAGCCTGTTTCATCCGTTGTCATAATGGCGTCGCTGGAGAGGTCGAACAGGCGTCGATAACGCTCCTCGCTTTCAATCATCGCTTCTTCGGCGAGAGCCTGCTGAATCACGAGAGCAACGTTACTGCTTAGCATGTCGAGCATTGCGTCTTCGGCGGGGGCTATCTGATGCTTGGAGAATAGCGCCAGAACGCCGATCGTTTCTCCTCCGGGAATGCGCATTTGGTATCCCGCGAAAGATTCGAGACCCAGTTCTCGCGCCCATTCGTGGTTATGAACGCGCGGCTCGTTGAGAACGTCATTTGTCAGGAACTTGTGTTCTTCATCGGAGGCGACGCGGCCTATCTTATAGAAGCCGAAGGGAACGCGGCGGTGGCTGGCGCCGTCCGTGTGTGTATAGCGGCCGGAACTTGCCATTAAGTGCAGACACTTGTCGCGGCGGCGGCATGTGGTCGACACATCGCCAGTCGCGGAGTGGCAACAATCCTTCTCGCAAAGGTCTCCGGGCCGGATCAGCCAGATGCGGTTGAAATCGACGCCGAATATACTGACGATTCCGTCCGTGATCATTTTCAGCTTTTCTTCGAGAGGCGCCGGCGCGAGAACGGATTGCATGAGCAAGCTGACGCCGCTCTGCAACATGATTGTTTTCTCTCGCTCCGCTTCAGCCTGTTTGCGATCTGTGATATCCCTGCATAAAGAAACGAGTTGTTTTCCGGCGGCGCTGTCCTGCAATGTGGCGTTGATCAGAATGTTGACGGTTTTTCCATCTTTTCGAAGATATGTGGTCTCGAAATCCTGAATATAACCCTTTTCGGCGCACTGAGTGACAGCTTTGGAGTTGTTTTCCCGCTCATCCGGCGAAGTCCATTCGATAACTGAGCGTCCGATCAATTCGCCGACGCTATCCGCGCCGACCAAGCGCATGTAGGCCTCATTCGCCTCGATAACGATTCCATCTGAGCCGATCACAACAAATCCTGTATCTGTATTATCGACAAGCTGGCGGTAGCGCTCTTCGCTTATGCGTAATTTTTCTTCCGACAGCTTTCGCGCTGTTATGTCGGAGAAAATGACGAAAAGGCCTAATATATTATTTTTGTCATCTTTTATTACGTCTCCGCGGATGGCAACAAGGAACCGCCGGCCGCTCTTGGAAACCATCATTATCTCACTATTGATGGATTCTCCTCTCTTGCCGCTCTCAAATAATTTCAGTCCCGCTTTCGTATCCTCATACAAGGCCGCTCCCGCCATCGGTTCGCTGAGCTCTTCCGCCGAATATTCAAACAGATTTGTAAAAGCTTTATTTTGGTATATGTGGACGCCGTGAGGATCGGCGATGGCGATGGCGTCGCTTGCGCTTTCAACGGCTTTTTGGATGCGCATCAGAGCTTCCTCAGCCTGCTTTCGCGCGGATATATCCTCGATCATGCCGTCAATATGTGAAACGATGCCGGATTCATCGAATCCGATTGAAGCGGAAGCGAGGCCCCAGAATACAGTTCCATCCTTTCGCCTGAACCGCATTTCGCGCGATAATGCGCGCCCTTCTCTCTGAATTATTTGCGCGAAAACATGTTTTTCTTCAGGGTCTGCATACATCTCTTTCATCTTATGCTGCATCATTTCTTCGGGCGAATCGTAACCGAACATGCGCGCAAGCGCCGGGTTCACAAGCAGGAATGCGTCATCTTCTCCAAGAAGGTTTCTGAAGAATCCGATCGGATTATTATTGATTATCTCTCGGTAGCGCTCTTCGCTGATTTGAAGCGCAGCGCGCGACTTCTCAAGCGATTCAAGCATTCTGTTGATTGATTCGGGCAGTTTGCCCAGTTCTGCGCCGCTACCGATTGAAAGTCTGCGCGATGGATCGTCGCTTTTCGCCACGCTGATTATTTCACCGACAATTTTTCGCAAAGGGCGCAGAACGTATTTTGTTAACAGTGTCAGCGTGAGGAAAATGATTACGAAGCCGCACGCGACACTCGTGATGAACAGAACTACAAAGCTGTGGCGCGCTGTCGCGCTGATTTCACGAGGCTGGTTAAAGCCGATGAAAAGCAATTCCTTTCCATACATATCATCGATTCTGGTATATCCCGCGCTTGTTTTATTGTTCAGAACGCGGACGAACGATTTAACTTTTCCGGACATGGCGATCTCAGCCAATCGATCTTCGCCGGACGCGCCATATTCGCCGGGTTCCCAGAAATGCAGCGGGATAGCGACGGATTTGGACATTTGAAGGATGGTTTTATTGTCAAAAAACCTCCCGATTACAAGAATTCCCGGCGACGGGCCCTTTCGATCGGAAGTGAGAACCGGGTGAATCGCGATTAACATCGGTCTTTCATCAAACCGGTAAAGCCCTTTTGCTCCCGCGGGCTCTTTTTTGCCGAGATCAAGAACCGCTTTAAGCAGCTTTGTCCATTCGTCAGCGCCGACATCCATGTCAGCGCCATAGTCCAGATTAACGGACCGACGAAATGTGTAATGGCCGGCATTGTCAATCAAAGCCATAACATTGAATTGCCCCGACACAAATGACGATGCTTGAAGATTTGAGGCCTCAAAGCGGGAATTGCCGTCTCTCGCGTAGTCATACAAATCATCCCAGCAACTCCAGTCTATCAACATGGTGTTGAGGGCCATAAGGTTCTGATTCAATGTTTCAACCGTTCGATGCACGTTTTTAGCGACCGTTCTGTTCTCGTATGCAGTGAAGTGTTTAAACAGAATAAAACGAGCAATGAAAAACATGCTCGACGTCATTATCAACAATGAAGCAGTCAATATGATTAGCGCTTTTTTAGTGAGAGCCATCTTTCGTTTCCTCCGCGTCGTCGCTTGAAGTCCGTCCGCCATTGCCTTTAACTTGTGTGGCAGTAATGAGTAAAAAGCAATTTCCATGCCATGCGCCGCAAAAAGCGAGACGCTTGCGGTCGGGCGCGAAGAATTCGCGTATTTCAGCGATTATGCCGCGAGATTTACGCCAGACTTATGAAGATATTTATTTAAGGCTCAATCGAACATTTAATGATAATCGCGGATTACTGTAGCGCGCGCAGATACACTGTAACGGCCCGATTACACCAATGGATTGTCTCTGCGGTCGATTCTTTGCATGTGAACGGGAGAAGCGGTATCTTACCAGCGCTTATCGCAAGGTTGCAAATATCCGCATATTCGGGAATAATCATTGTGCCAAAACCTTAAATAACGAGGTAATTCACCCATGATGAAGAAACAAACGAACGGAATCGGAAAGCGAATTATTGTTGCGGCGGCCGCAGTTCTGTTTTTCTTTCTGCTGCTCTCGAAAGCGGGCCCGGACGCCGCCGCCAAGCCGGAGTGGCAGAAGTGCGATCCGCAGAAGGACAAGGTTCTTTATGTCGTTGGCTACGCGCATCTGGACACGCAGTGGCGCTGGACCTACCAGGACTCCATTTATAAGTACATTCCTAACACGATGCATTTCAATTTTGATTTGCTCGATAAGTACCCCGACTACCGGTTCAACTTCACCGGCGCGCGCAGGTACATGATGATGAAAGAATACTACCCGGCGGACTATCAGCGGGTGAAGGATTACATCGCCAAGGACAGATGGTATCTCTCCGGCAGTTCGGTGGACGAGAACGACGCGAACGTTCCCACGCCGGAATCCGTTATCCGGCATGTGCTTTACGGCAACCATTATTTTCTGAAGGAATTCAACAAAACGAGCGAGGATTACATGCTTCCGGACTGCTTCGGCTTTCCGGCTTCGCTACCGTCCGCGCTCGCGCACGCGGGTCTAAAAGGGTTCTCGACGCAGAAGCTCACATGGGGCTCGCCCGTCGGCATTCCGTTCAATGTCGGAGTCTGGGAAGGACTCGACGGCCGCGGACTCGCAGCCGCCCTGAATCCCGGCAGCTACGGCAGCACAGTGGGCACAGACTTGAGCAAAGAAGAAGTATGGCTGGACAGAATCAATGAAACCGGAAAGAAATCGGGCTTCTACGCGGATTTCAAATATTACGGAACCGGCGATGTGGGCGGTTCGCCCACAGAGGGTTCCGTCAAATGGGTTCAGGAGAGCGTTAACAGCGACGGCCCGGTCTGTGTTGTTTCCGCAGCTTCGGACCAGATTTTCAAGGCGATAACTCCGGATAATTTCGCGAAACTGCCCCGTTACAAGGGCGATCTGCTGCTCAAGGAACATTCCGCCGGCTCTCTCACATCACAGGCTTACATCAAGCGCTGGAACCGGAAGAATGAGTTGCTGATAGACAATGCGGAGCGCGCCTCCGTGATCGCCGACTGGCTCGGCGGCGCCGGCTACCCGCTCGAACGGCTCAACCAGACGTGGTATCTCATCCTCGGAAATCAGATGCACGACATTCTGCCGGGCACGAGTGTGCCGAAAGCGTATGAGTTCTCGTGGAACGACGAAGTTATCGCGCTAAACAACTCCGCGAGTATGCTCGAAACAGCGGCCGGCGCCGCCGCGCGGCTGCTCGACACGCAGGCCAAGGGCGTTGCGGTTGTGGTTTATAATCCGCTCGCTATCGCCCGCGAGGACATTGCGCAGGCGAAAATCAGAATTTCCGGCGCTTCAGCCGCGCGAGTATTTGATGCGGCAGGCGCGGAAGTTCCGTCGCAGGTCATAGAGAAAAGCGGAGACGTTCTCGAAGTCGCGTTCTTGGCGAAGGCGCCCTCAGTAGGCTTCGCGGTTTACGATGTTAGGAAATCCGACAAGCCCTGTTCGATGCCTACGGGCCTTTCGGCGACAAAGAACAGCCTCGAAAACAATAGCTACAGCGTCCGGCTCGACGCTAACGGCGACGTATCGAGCGTCTATGACAAAACCGCCGGACGCGAACTTCTCGCTGCTCCGGCGCGGCTCGCTATGATGGAGGACTCTCCGAAAAACTGGCCTGCGTGGAATATTGATTGGGACGACTGGAACACGCCGCCGCGCGGCTACGCGCAGGGGCCGGCGAAGATAAAGATAGTGGAGAACGGACCGGCGCGGGTCGCGCTCGAAGTGGTCCGCGATTTCGAAGGATCGAGCTTTGCGCAGACGATCAGGCTCGCGGCGGGCTCCGCCGGCGATCGGCTCGAATTCGACGCCGCCTTAGACTGGCGCACGATGGGAACAGCCGCAAAGGCCTCATTCAAGTTCGCGGCCTCGAATCCAATGGCGTCATACAACCTCGGCATGGGCGTTATCGAGCGCCCGAACAACAACTCCGGCAAGTATGAAGTTCCGTCGCGCCAGTGGCTCGACCTGACGGACGCAAGCGGCGGTTTCGGAACCGCTGTGCTCGAAGACTCCAAATTCGGCTCGGACAAACCGGACGACAACACGCTGCGGCTCACCCTCGTGCGCACGCCACGGTGCAGGGGCTACTGCGATCAGGAGACGCAGGACCTCGGTCGCCACCGCGTTCTCTACGCGCTCGCAGGGCATAAGGGCGACTGGCGAGAAAGCGGTATTTCATGGCGCGGCGCGCGGCTCAACCAGCCGTTGATCGCGTTCACGGCGCCCGCGCACAAAGGGCCGCTCGGGAAATCGTTCTCCTTCATGAAAATCAGTTCTGCGCAGGTAGGCGTGAGCGCGCTAAAGAAAGCTGAAGACAGCGACGAAATTATCGTGCGGCTTCAGGAACTGTACGGCCGGCCGGCGGACGGAGTGGCGGTTTCATTTGCGGCTCCGGTCGTTTCCGCGCGCGAGCTCGACGGGCAGGAGCGCGAAATCGGCGCCGCGACCGTGCGAGACGGATCGCTGATTGTTGACATGACTGGCTTCAGTCCGCGAACGTTCGCTGTCAAACTAAGCGCCGCTAAAGATAAGGAAAAAGCGCCCGAATCGACGCCGATCAACCTCGCTTTCGACATCGCAGCGGCAAGCGGCGATGGAGAAAAAACGAACGCCGGGTTCGACGGCAAGGGAAACTCATACCCGGCTGAGATGTTGCCGAAGAGCGTCTCTGCCGACGGGATCGAGTTCAAGCTCGGCCCGGCCGGAGCGGGAAAGAAAAACGCGCTGTCATGCAAAGGCCAGACGCTCAGCATTCCAGCCGGCAAATATAACCGCCTGTATCTGCTCGCGTCGTCGTCGGGAGGAGATGTTAAGGGAGACTTCAAAGTCAACGGCAAGGCGGCCGCGCTAAAGGTTCAGGAATGGACCGGATATGTCGGGCAGTGGGACAACCGGATATGGAAGAACGACAGAGAGATATACGGCCTCAAGCCCGCTTTTACCAAACGCGCTGGCATCGCGTGGTTTATCTCACACCGCCACAATAGTTTTGGCGAAAATCTCGCTTACGAATACAGTTATATTTTCAAATATAAAATCGACCTGCCGGCGAACGCGAAAAGCGTTACGCTGCCGAACGCGCCCGGAATAAGGATTTTCGCGGCGACCGCGGCATATAACGAAAACGACGAAACGGCGCCGGCGCAGTTGCTGTATGATGATTTCGAGAAGCCGTCAGAAGCGCCGCGGATCGAACCTGCCGCAGGCAAGTATGATGACACGGTAAAAATGACAATCCGAAAATCGTGGTATGCGGGGTTCGACGAAGTGCGATACTCGATAGACGGCAGCGAGCCTACCGCAAAGTCGCCTCTTTACCGAGGCCCGGTCTGGATTCTCAAAAGCGCGACAGTCAAAGCGCGCGCGTTCGGGACGGGCGGCTCGAAAAGTCCGCTTTCGACAGCTGTTTTCGAGGTAAAAGACTCCACTCCTCCGGGCGTATCAGACGTCGCCGCTTTCGACGGCGTTCAGACGCTCATTGTCCGATTTTCTGAACCGGTCGAAAAGGCGTCCGCTGAAAAGGCCGCGAACTATCGCGTAGATCCCGATCTCGGAATAGAATCCGTTGCGCTTAATCCGGACGGCAATTCGGTGACGATCAAAACCGCAACGGCGCCGAAGCTGGCCGAAAAGTACGAGCTCACGGTAGAAAAAGTTCGAGACGTTTCGGCAGCGGCAAATGCGATTAAGTCGGCAGTGACTTTCAAATTTACAATGACACCTCCGATCTTCGAACTGAAGTTTCAGAGCAAGGATCAATCTATTAACATGGGAATGGTTCCGCAGGGGCGCGGGTTCAGCATGATAGGAAATCCGAAGATATTACAGGGCAGGTTCGGCGCCGCGCTCGAACTCAACGGCGAAGACCAGAGCCTGAGTTTCAACGACAAGCCGGAACTGAATCCGGATTCAGCCATCACTGTCTCCTCATGGATCAAGCCTGAAGACTGGAACGGAAACCGCAGGATATTGCAGAAGGGCGGCGAAGACAATCAATACCGGCTTTACAACGAAGTCGACAAGCTTGCGTTCGACATCTCGGGAGTCGGCGTCGTGACGGGGCCGCTGCCGTCGGCCGGCGAATGGCATCATATCGCCGGAACTTATGATGGCGCCGCGATAAGGCTGTATGTTGACGGGAAGCAAGTCGGCGAAACCGCGGCTTCCGGGAAAATGATCGCCACAACCGACTCGCTTTTCATCGGCGCGAAGAGCGCCGGCTCGGCAAAGGGCGACTTCTTCAAGGGCGTTCTGGACAAGATAACAATCTGGAACTATGCGCTCTCGCCGTCACACATCGGCAAACTCGCCAACCCGGAAAGCGCGAAAAAGTAATTGAATTCGCCGGTTCTATTGGCGAATCGAGCGATAAAAAAAAGGAGCCGAAAGGCTCCTTTTTTATTTGCCGCTTGCTATTATGCCGATTAATTATCGCATTGATGATTCTATATGGCGACCGCCTCTCTTGTTGTTAGAACACAAGGTTCTGCCTATGCGTGGCCTGCTTCAGCAATTCGTCGAAGCTCTCGTCGGGCGTATTCGCTTTTGCTTCCTCGACCCGTTTTTTAAGTTTTTTTGACGGCGGGTCGCCGGGGATTAATACAAAAACTTCTTCGAGCTTTGCGAGCGCTTCGTCCCACTTGCGCTGGAAGTAAAAAATTACTGCCTCTTCATGAAGTCGGAGACCCTTCTCCAAGTCAGCCGGAATTCCGACGGATTTCTTTTCGATCAGTTCGTAGATTTTGACAGGTTTTTCATAGCCTGAAATCCATGATATGTCGAGCAGCCGGGTGATGATGTGCTCGTCGGCCTCCGCTTTCGTGAATTCGCTGATCGACTTCTGCGTGTCATAGGTTTTTCCGCCGCTTTCGAGGTGTTCGCCGAAGTCGACGGCGGGTCCCATGGCGGTGTAGTTGAATCTTTTGACCGACCCCATGTTGCCGGCGATGATGTCGCCGGTGTTGATGCCGCAGCGAACCTGTATATCCGGCTTGCCGCGCGCTTCCCAGTCTTTGCGCATTTCGACAAGTTTTTCCTGCATGTCTATCGCGGTGAAGCAGCAGTTCTTCGCGTGGTCCGGGAAGTAGATCGGAGCGCCGTAGATGCCGAGGACGGCGTCGCCGATGTACTTGTCGAGCGTTCCGCCGTATGAGAGCAGAATGTTCGTCATTGCGGTCAGGTATTCGTTGAGCAGTTCGACAAGCAATTCAGGCGACAATGATTCCGAGATCGTGGTGAATCCAGCTATGTCCGAGAAGAATACGGTCGCGTGCGCTGTTTCCCCTCCGAGTTTCAGCTTGCTCGGGTCGGCGATCAGTGTGTCTACAACCTGCGGGTTGACGTAAGTGGAGAACATGCCTTTCATCTTCTTTTTTTCCTGCTCTTCCGTGATGAAGCGGTAAATGAAAACGAGAAGGAAGGAGCCGAAAATGAGAATTACGGGCGCGAGCATCGGAATGTCGATTCTGTGCGCGATGAACAAATAGTTGCACAGGGTGATGTAGGCGGCCGCGACGACAACCATCAGGAAGAAGTTAATGACGGCGACGACGAACGAGGAGTGGTGTTTGACCGCGCCGCATACGAAGCCGAGTCCGCTTGCGAGAACGAAAAAGATCAGAATAATGAAGCCGGTGGGGATTCTGTTTATGAAAAGGTCCTCAATGATAGTGTTGATTACGTTTGCATGGAGTCCGAGGATGCTGTAGCGCGATTCGAGAGGCGTCGGGTTAGTGTCGGCGGCGCCGGTGGCTGTCAATCCGACAATAACGATTTTGTTTTTAATGCTTTTAGCGAGCGCTTCAAGTTCCTTGGCCTCTTTCTCCTTCATATTCTGAATGATTGTAATTTCCTCTTCGCTGAGCTGGCCGCCTTTTTGGTTTCTTTCGAGAATATCGTAGCGCGCGAGCTGGACATAAACATTTCTGAGGCTCATGTGATCGAACAGGTTGGTGTCCGCCCAGAGGCCGGTCCAGTTGATAAGCATGGTTCCGCCGGGCTGAAGCGGGATGACGATGTCTTTTTTCTTTTTCAAGCGCGGGTGAGTCGCGTTCTTGAGGATAATGCTGTTTTTATTGAACACGACGTCTTTGTGCGCGACTTTCAGATATTTCATGGCGAGCAGCAGGTCCATGTGCGGATAAATTCTCCCGTCGTAAATGACTGCCGGCGCGATAATGCGGAGTGTTCCGTCGTCCGGGCTGAATTCCGCTTTGCGGAGGCCTTGGCCCGCTGTCAGGTCGCCGATCTCAGGCGTGACAGGTTTTACCTTGCTCAGGCGGAGATATGCGTTTTCAAGCCCGGGGGGGATTTTGAAACTGTTTTTGTCGTTCTGTTTGTGAAATTCGGCGAGTTCGGCGGCCTTTGCATCACGATCGCGAAAGATTCTTTCCATGACGATGCCTGTGAACGCCTTGCCTTTTTTGCCGAGAAGATAATCGAAATCCTTGATAACAAAATTCTGGTAGGCGTCGAAAACGGCGCCTTCGAGCTTTGCCTCCGGCCGGTTCCGCGTGGGATAGGCCATGACTTTTTCGAAAACTTTTCTGATGCGCGGATTTTCTTTCAGGTCACGGGCGTCATAAGGACTGTCGAAATGGTTTTTCGCGTCGTAGGTAAAGTAGACGTTTTTCGCCGCCGGTATGGCCGCGGCGACAGCTTTCTCGCGGTTCGGCGCAAGGCTCGCGAGGTTGCTCTCCTGTTGGGCGAATCCGGCGACCTGCTGCATAATGTTGGCAGAATTCGTAAGGTTCTGGTCGAAAACTATTTCTTCGAGCTTAGTGGCAATGTCGCCGGCGTAAGTGTTGGCGTCGGGAGCGCCGAGCAATTCGGCGTAATAGGCGGCGTTCTGGGCAATCTGGCTCTTGATCGCCACGTCGTTAGCGATAGCGCCCGAGATGTTTCCCAAAACGCCCTTGTAGTTGTCCAGAACGTCGACGTTCACCTTCCGTCCAAACGGCCTCGAATAATCGATGCTGAACACCGTAGCGAGAGCGCTGTGTTTTTCAGCGCCGAGTTCCCTGATGAGATCCGGATAATAAATAGGATCGTCGGGAAACGTGTTTTCCCACTCCAGAGTGGTTTCCTCGATCTCGATGAACATAATGTCTTTGTTCGTGGGCGTTTTAGCGATGTTCTGCCGCAGTTTGAATTTGAAGTCGAGGTCGAAGTTGTACAAACTCTGGAGCGGGCCGGCGATATAAAGCAAAGTGAAAAGCGCCGCGAGGCCGAATCCGATCAGCGGACTGATGATCCTGCTTCTCTCGTCGGCTTTGTGGGGAAGCTTGAACGGTAATTTCATTGCGGGTCTCCTTAAAATACTATCTGGATTTGCAAAATCCGCGCGGCGTAATCCGCCTCGTTATTTCGTAGTCATTGTGTAAACGCCGTCCCAGCTGTCGCCGGGCGGATTCGCCTTGAACTCGTCGCAACGATCGACATAAATTCTGCTCGTAGCATCGTCCGGGTTCGCGGCATGAGCTTTTTCGAACTCAGCCTTTGCCTCGTCCCATTTCTGCGCGAGATAGAGTTTCGAGCCGGTCTCGAAATGCTCCTTGCCTCGCATGATGTTTTCCGGCAATCCCCAGTCCACGCGCCCCATAAGTTCGAAACACTCGACGGGTTCGTCGCGTCCCTTGACCCGTATTCTGTCTATCGAGCGCGCGATAATCTTATCCTTCGCCTTCGCGTATGTGTACTGGCTGATCATCAGCCTCGTTTTGTATTGCTTATTAGCGCCGAGCAGGCGGGCGGAGAGGTTAACCGCATCGCCCATAATCGTGTAGTTGAACCGCGATCCGGACCCCATGTTTCCCGCGATCATCATGCCCGAGTTGATGCCTGCGCTCGTGTATATCGGCTTCTTTCCCTCGGATTCCCATTTTTTGTGCAGTTCCAGCGTCACCCTTTGCATGTCGAGCGCAGCGTAACAGCATTTCACAGCGTTGTCCTCGTAGAAGATCGGCGCGCCGTAAACCGCCATGATTATGCTGCCCTCGTATTTGTCCAACATTCCATCGTGTTTGAATATTTCGTCCGTCATCGCAGTGAAATATTCGTTGAGCCGGTCAACCAGTTCCTCCGGCGTCGCGGCGTCTTCGAGTCCCGGTCCGGACGCCAGAGCGAACATCGCCGTCAAGTCCATTTTCTCGCCGCCCAGTCGCAGCTTGTCCGGGTTTTGTATCAGCGTGTCGACGACTTCCGGGTTTACATACGTCGAGAACATCGCCTTCATCCGCTTGGCTTCCTGACCCTCTGTCATATACCTGTAGATGACGACCATCAGATATGTCGCCACGATTGAAAGCGTGACAGGCACGACGGCGATCCACGTGCGGGCCAGATTGAACATCAGGATTGAGAAAGCGACGTACCCCGCCACGGCGATGAACATAACCAGCGCGCCGAGCGCCTGTTTGAGGGTCCCGCCGGTG
>Ga0172379_10005329_pt1 | contig 18073 bp, 19 predicted proteins | sample GrowelOW334metaG_FD_119756 | JGI IMG/M metagenome (GOLD analysis project Ga0172379, IMG submission 119756) | Groundwater microbial communities from an aquifer near a municipal landfill in Southern Ontario, Canada - Groundwater well OW334 metaG | ecosystem: Environmental > Aquatic > Deep... | reverse complement strand
CGAGAAAATAGACGACAGATGGACAGTCATAGACAACAACCCCAAGTTCCTGCAAGTCGGCTGCCATAAGATATTACAATCAGAAATTCAGGCTATGGCTAAACAGCTTGGATATTAACCCAAGGGGCGCAAGCCCTTTTTAAAATCATAACATTACGAATAAACAAGTCTTATCCGGCTTTAAATATTATCCAGCGGAAACCGGCAAATTGAGGTAAACTATGAGAGTAAAACAAATAACCGTGTACGAGTTCGAGGAATTATCCTCAAAGGCAAAGCGCAAAGCTATTGACCACTTCCAAGATATAAACATAGATTATGAGTGGTGGGAGCCAGAGCTTGACTACTGGAAGGGCAAATTATCAGAATATGGTTTTCGCCAGCCAGAGATTTACTTCTCAGGCTTCTCCAACCAAGGAGACGGGGCTTGTTTTGAGTTTAACGGCTTAGACATTGAAAAGGTCTGGACATTTTATACAAAGCATAACAAGGTCAAACATGAAGCGGCGCTGAAATTCTATCTGCAAGAGTTTCACCATTTCCAGACCAGAACCATAAACTCACGTTACAGCCATGCTATGACAAGGGAAATTGCTTGCGACTATTACAGCAATCGAGAATACCGGCATTTAGACAAAGAAGCAAAACGCTTTGAGGAATGGCTTGAATCTTTCAGGGTTGGCTTGTGCCATGAAATATATCACAACCTGTCAGACGAATACAACGGCTTGACCAGTGAAGAGTCGATAGTCGATACTATCAAAGCCAATGATTATGAATTTACGGAGAATGGGAAATTAAGCGTTTAAAAACCGTTCGATTTTCTGAACACCTAAAAACCGCATTTTTCCCGCTCGGAAAAAAACACCCTTAAACTAAACGGAGAGTATTATGAGATGTTTAATCTATTCCAGAGTGTCAACCGCAGACCAGCATTATGAAAACCAGATAACCCAATTAAAGGAGTATGCCACTAAACAGGACTGGACAGTTACCGAAGTAAAAACCGATACCGCTTCCGGCAGCAAGTCAATGGATGAACGGCAGGGCTTGAAAGAAGTGTTCCAACTGGCACACAAGAAGAAATTCGACATTCTTTTATTCTGGTCATTGGATAGGTTTAGTCGAGAAGGTTCAAGGAAAACGCTGGAGTATCTCACCACTTTGGATTCATACGGCGTTCAATGGCACTCATTCACGGAACAATATATCTCTTCATTGGGGATATTCTCAGATGCCATTATATCGCTTCTATCGTGTCTTGCAAAGCAAGAGAGAGTGCGCATATCAGAACGTACCAAGGCTGGCTTAGAGCGTGTTAAAGCGCAGGGAATCAGGCTTGGCAGACCCGCAATCAAACCCGAAGTAGTCCAGAGAGCTAAAGACCTCAGAGCCAAGGGGCTTTCTTATTCCGCTATAGGGAAGGAAATGCACTTATCCAAGGCAAGAGTTTATCAGCTTTGCCAGTAAACACCATATAAACCATAGGAGAACACCCCATGAACAACTTAGCATACAAAGAACCGTTAGAACTCGAACCCATTCCAATGATGCCCTTTGAACAGCGAAAAGAAGCTGAAAGATTCGGCAAAAGCGAAGCAATCTTTGAAGAGATAGAAGACGATTATACCAAGCTCGGACTTATAGGGGAAGAACACAACAAGATTCTGTCGTATATCGCCGCAGTATCAAGAAAAATGGATACGCCCTTAAATATCCTTGTTTTGAGTTCATCTGGGGCGGGAAAATCAGCACTCCAGGACAAAACATTGAAGCTCACTCCAGAGGAGGATGTAATCAGGACTTCATCAATCACGGACAAAGCTATTTTCTACATGGAAAAGGACGCTTTGAAGAACAAAGTTCTCGCCATTGAAGAAGCCTGTGGAGTTCGGGATATGTACGCTCTCAGAACCTTGATAACAGAAGGACATTTGACCATAGAAACCGTATCCGGTTGTAAGCTCAGAAGAAACACTGTGGAAGGTCCCGTTTCCGTGTTCCAGACGACTACCAATCCAGATATAAACCCAGAGACGAAAAGCAGATTCTTTATCCTTGGAGTGGATGAATCGAGAAGCCAGACGCAGAAAATACTATCATCCCAGAGGAAAGCGCACACACTGGAAGGAATCATCCAGAGAGCCTCACATGAAGAGATTCTGACTAAGCACCACTGCTTCCAACGGTTGCTCAGGAACTACGCTGTAGTTAATCCCTATGCTGAATCGCTCTTCTATGGGGATGACCGGCTCCAAGCGAGAAGAGACCAGCCCAAATTCTTAAATCTATGTTGCGCCGTGGCTTTCCTGAACCAGATGAAGAAAGAAGTAAAATATCATGGAGAACTGGAATACATCGAAGTGGACATAGACGATATAGAAATGGCTACGGAGTTAGCTTCTGAAATACTCGGCATGAGTCTAGACGATTTATCCCTTCCGGCGAGAGATTTGCTCATGCAGTTGGATGAGATGCTCCCAAAGAACAAAGCACGGTTCGACAGGACATTCACGAGAAGGGAAGTAATGGAACACACAGGCTGGGCAAAAACAAGATTGCACATTCACTTGCAGGAGCTTTTAGACTATGAACTGGTGGTCAAGACCGGCAAGAGAAATTGTGTCGAACAATACAAACTAATTTACAACGGAGAAGGCAAAAACGGGAAAAAGTTCTTAATCGGTTTAATGTGACAATTCAGACAGTGTTCACCCGCAATTCATAAACAATTCATAAGAGGAAAGATAAAATGAAATCGTTAAACACCAAAGCAACCTTAATCATAAAGAAACTGTACGAAGCAATGTCAGACCCGAAATACAGACAGGACGAAGACGGGAACTACGCCAAGATACACAAGAACCCTAATTTTATGCCGGTTGTCGTTGAAAAAATCGGTCACCTGAAAGGCTACGGCGAGATTATCTCCATTGCTCACTACGGTGAGCAAAACGGCGATTTGATGGCAGACCCGGAAATGACTTTCACCGCCGTAGGCGGGGAATATTACCCAATCTCATTCAGGAATGATTATGTCGGGATATATCAAGAAGTTTTCAGCTTTAATGAAGATGGAGAACCGGAAGCTATCAACACCAGGCTTCAATCTGACCTGGCTACTTTCTCAAATCAATGGATGAAAAACATCCAGGAACAGCAGGAGCTATAAAACAAATATTCAGAATTATATCTCAAACGTGCTTTCTTTTCCAATAAGCTAATATATTTTTATCACATGATTTAACAATTACAGATTCGGAGGATTATAATGAACTTGATAGATAAAATAGGCAGAGAGCTTGAATCTAATATTCTTGAAATAGAAATGGTACATTTGCCCAAATATGGAAGAGGCTCCTGCCTCGTAAGGGATTTCGAGACTGAAAATGGCTGCTGGGATGTTGAAGTTGATTTTTCAGTTGAAAACGGAGGAATAGATTCGCTTTGCTTTGAAAGTTCAGATGGAAATGAGGAGCCTTTCAGCGTTGAGGAGATTGAAGACGTAAAATCCTCATATCCTGTGCTATTCGAGAAAATAACGTCTGCAATTTTTGAAAATATAAAGTAACCAATAAAACAAAAAGCTCCGGTTTAATAGCCGGAGCAATCATCTTATTTATGCAGCCTGCCAAATTTTCGTAGAGAAATGCAGCATTATGACTATTCTGGAACTTCAACTATTTCCCATTCTTCTGAATTAATACTTGTTAAATGCTTATCAAAACGTTCTTTATGAATTGCAAAACATAAAAAATCCGTGGGACGAGATAAACCAACATAAACCATCTTAGTGCTTTGAGAAAGCAGTTCAATCTTTGCTTGACATGAATTAATTTCTTTCTCTTTCGCTTGGGTTCCTCGCCCTCCTCCAAGTTTTACTACTTGAGATTTTAAATCTTCTATTTCAGCGTTAAGTCCACTTATTATTTCTGCCGTATTTTGATTCAAAAATGAATTACATAGGGTTAATGATTCGTAGTTTTTATTATAATAACTTTCTAGGTAAAGTGTTGCACAATGAGTTTGCCCTTTGGCTGCATGTACACTTCCAATTTCGACATCAAAATACTCTGTACTGTATTTGTTTGTTGATTCATGCTGATTTCCAGGATTTGGAATAGGGGGATTGATAGCATCACTATTAATAAAATCAACACTTTTAGTTATTCCATGTGCAGTAAGTAGAGATAACAAATATGGAATGTAATTTCTTATCTCCTTACAAATAGTATCGTTATTCCCTTGGATAATTCCGATTGACCATGTATATAGATGAAGTTTCAATATTTCATATTCTTCATGATTCAAATTTTTAAGATGCTCTAGAAATCTTTTTTCCGTAAAGGTATTGCCTGTATTATCATAGATAGTTTCATATCTTAAAATCTTTAATATGGCATGTAGAATATTCTTTCTTATTGATGTTGGATTATTTTTGTCATAGAAAACAATGTAACTTTTTAAGTTGTCAAAATTTATTTTATGACTCGGTTCATTTTTTGTATAGGTTTTATAAAAATCGGTTAGTCTCAGTTTGTCCATATTTTCAATGTCTACTTGGTTTTTCCATGCAGTATTCCAAGCAATTGCTTTTATTCGATATTTGCCAAAATTTATTAGTTGCCCATTTTCTCTGAGTTGATTCACCAATTGAGAAAAGAAAGGGATTACATTTTCAATTGAATTATTCTGATACAACAAAATATGAGGCTTAATATTAGCAGGGTTTAATCCATTTATGGCAAATCCAGGTTCACTATGTAAAGCAAATTTTGTTACGACTTTAGCGATATTTTCACTTAAACGTTGGCTTCGGCTAAGCTTTAAAACAGTTGGTCTGTCATTCCAGACGTCAAATGCTTTTACTGAGTTGTAAATCGCTTGATTTTTGTCGCCAATTCGTTGATACTTTGAAATGCTTCTCCCATTATCATAAAATAATCTTTCAAGTATGTCATATTGTTTTTTATCCATATCCTGCATTTCATCCACAAAGACATATTTAAAACGTTCTTGAAGTATTGAAGTAACAATAGGGATTTTGTTTAAATAATATTCGCTTAGTGAGTATGCATAATCGTAAGATAAAATACCTGCTTCTATTACTTCCTGAATTATGGCTTTTAACCCAATATATTTCTTGTTAGTCGGAGTTCGCAATAATACTTCGTCTGTATCAACTAATTTGATAGTATTATCATTGAAATCAAAATATAAAGATTTTACTTCTTTCTCTATTAGCTCCAAGCAAATCTGCTTTGGAGTTTTTGAGCAATTTTTTGCTTCTTGATTTGCTCGTTCAATATGTCTACCCCAAAACCATGAAGCTGGCTTGTCATATTCTGTTGACCAAGCTATTCTTTGATATTTTCGCAACAATTCTTCTTCATATTTTTCGTTGTCAATCCATGATATTTTAGCATTTAAGAGATTGTGACTACATGGAATCGCCAAAAATTTATCTACAAAACTTTGTATTGTTCCAACAAAGTTGGGATAAGAAAACAGTTTTGGGCAATGTCTTTGAATTTTATTCTTTATCTCGTCAATAGCCGCATTGGTATGTGAAATAACAAGTATTCCAGCCCCATCGTCAAAAGGAAGGTTCTTTTCAAGAATTAAAAGTTTAGCTAGTAAAGCCGTTGTTTTACCACTTCCAGGAACAGCTTGTAAATCGAGAGTCTCAAGATTTTTGATAAAAGGGCTTCTTTCGTTCTTATCAAAGATTTTACCCATTGGCAATATAATGCCTTCTGCATAAGCGATATTTTCGTCTGTAATATTAATTGCCTGAGGCATGTTTGATAGCTTTTATTAAATAATTAATGGAATCATTGACATCCGCAGAATTGATGGAAATTTTTCTAGTTGGTTCTTCTGCACTTGCGCCAACATTTAAATCCTCATCAATTGCATTGGCAATTCTATACGCAATCTCAGTTTTACTAAGTCCTTTATTTATTAATTTCTCTGCTAGTGATTTTTCAAAATCATTGCTCCAGTCAGTACCAGGATGAACGTCTTTGACCACTGCCTTAAAAGTTGTTGATAGACTTTCAGAATGGTAAAGACAATATTCAAATGTCCACTTTGGTGCAACAAAATATTGTACGTTCTTTTCAGAGTTACCTTGCAATTCAGCAACTTTTTGTACTGATTCTGTTAATGTCGCTGCCACATCTTTTTTTGAATATACGTAATCCCCATTAGTATCCTTTCCCCTTTGATAACTTGCTATATCTGAATCTGTAATTACAGACACTGGGATAGTCATGTCTGGGATACTTTTACGAAGAAATATTTTGGAATATCTTTTAAAGGCTAAATTCCCAATATTTACGATAGAAACCCCTTTTTCGGTAAGGTTTATTCCGATTTTTCTTGCAATACTTGGGATTAGTATTTCTTCTGCCCAACCTTCAACCAATATTACTCCTTTTGCAAAAAACAAGTTGGCTTTAGTAGTATCCAGAAACTTCTCTAAAAATTTATAATCATCAGGTTCGAGTTTTGTATAGTCGGACCCCATTGAAAAAGCATTGCCATTATTACAGATAATTAAATTTTTAAGCTTAACCTTTGACGCTAGGTTAGGACTATGCGTTGTTAAAATTAATTGAATGGATTCCTGTTTTTGTAAAGATTCGATTACTTGCATTTGGGCTTGGGGATGAAGATGCGCCTCTAGTTCTTCTACCAAGCCTAATCTTATTCCATTCCAATTAGTTTTGCTTAGATGAAGAAGTTCGACAGCCATAAACAACCTGTTAAGCGTTCCCAAGCCAGGATTGGGCTCATTTTTTAATGAAACGGTTAGTTTTTCAAGAATGCTCTTTATGTCATTAGGAGTGGCTTCAAATTCTGTTTCATAATTGATTCCGTAAAAACTTTTAATGTAACTATCAATTTTGTCCTTGATTATTTTACCTTCTTGGGGACGAATAGTTTGTTTTTCTCCTTTCTCATTGCAAATAGTATATTCAACTTCTCCCTTGAAATATCTTTCGAGATTATCATTCAAAATATCGAATATTTTAACCAATTCATGGCTATCTTCTTTACCTTTGAATGCAGAATCACCCAAAAGAATCTGTGAAAGTCTTGAACTGCGTTTTGCTATTAATTCATTTTCAGCATCACGAAGCGGTTTTAAATAGGTAGCTTTTAGGTATTCTCTGGCTTCTGCCGTTAATTGACTACCATCACTATTAACTCCTGCACTTATGTCGCTAGGCAATATTCGCCCACCCTGTCTCTTTACATCATAGGTTACTTTCAGGTATGGTTCTGTTGTTGTTTCTGTTACAGTCCACCCCAACCACTCTGTGAAGTTTTTTGCTTCGCTAGGGGCAAGTCCAGTAAATGTAAGTTCAATTATGAAGCGTGATGTAGAATTATGAAAATCTTGGTCATCAACTCTTATATATTCATAACTATGAGTTTTTAAAACAAGTTTTATTGCGTCAATAATAGCCGTTTTCCCAGAATCATTTTCTCCGATTATTACATTCAACCCAGTGGTTAGATTTAAATTAAGACTAGGCTCACTATCTGTTGTTATTTCAGTATCTGTCCCAAATTTTCTAAAATTCCAAAGTTTTATATTTGATATATGCATTTATATTTTCCGTAATGGCTGTTTAAAATTTCGTTCTTAATAATACCTTCAAGTATCCTTCCACAATTATTTGTTTTTATTGTCACTGTGCTGGTTAAAACTTGTTAATTATCGCTGCTATTAGATTTCATGTATTTTTTCTATGTTCAAATAATTTTAGAGAACTAATTCTATCTGCGATTGACTGTCCATAATACAAATCCGTTATGATATTTATATAGTAGCGTTTTTCTAAAGATTCTTTAATTATATCTGCCTGATGACTAGATACCCCAGATAAAACTAAGCTCGGCGCACAATGCTCTCCATTATCAGACTGGTACAAGTGGTTCTCTAGAAATTCTGGTGTAATTTCATTAACAAGACCAATAAAACTAAATAGTAGTTCAGCATATGAGTTACGGTTTTTAACTTCAAAAAAAGTGATGAGATTAGATTTCTCGATAAAGCTATATCGTGTACCATTATTTCTTTTTCTAGTATTTACCCCATCCAGAGAAGTGACGCTTATGTCTGGGGTATAAGAGAGATTTTCGTCATGGAAAGAACTGGTTGATATATTATGATGAACTTCGACATCATTATTATTTTTATTCAATATAAAGTAAGAGAAGTTTTCAGCTAGTCCTGATGGAGACAGCTTATATCTAAATACGTTCCCTTTGCTAAGATTCTTTATCTTTATTTTATATCCATTGTTTTTATATGACTGAACAACATCGTTATAAACGCTCATTTCAAAGTAATCGCTCATTCTAGATTGATTATCTAGAAATAATGTTTTATGGATATTTATAAAATCTTTGATTTTTTTTATCAACGTATTTTTATCAATATATGGAGAACTCATATTCCTTCTCCTTCATCATCATTATCTGACCACATATCATTATTCAATGTTGATGCATATTCCATTCTTTTAATAAAATCCTCTGGCGAAGAAAAATATAATCTTTTATGGCTAATATTTACTTGGCGCAAGACATTTTCAAAATTAGTTACAGTATTCCTCAATTTTTGAATATCTATTGAAGATAAATTCCCGCTGCGAATTGAAATACTTTGTACCCCCAATGGCTTCGTCAATTTATAAAATCTATTTACTCCACTAAGCGGTCTAATTATAATTACATTAAAAACGGTAAGCACAAGACAAATCATAATGTATTCTTGCAATTCAGCATTCAGGGACGGATATGATTTAGCCGACTCAATTATTCCTTTATAATAGTAAAATTGAATCCTGATTTTTGTACCAGGAGCTTTTCCAACACCGTATGTTAAAGTGTCCAGCAATTCTTTAATGAAATCTTCAGCCATATTTCAATAAACTCCGTTTGATTTAACCCGTCATTGCGTTGTAGCATCAAAACACATAATCATTGTATTTCCTCATAGTCGATGAAATCATCAATTCCAAGCTCTTTAAAATTATTGTCAACTTTCTCTAGATAGTCTTTTGAAAACTTATGCGTTTTATCAAATGCCCTTAAATGATAAAAACTGATGTCATCATCATTATCTTGCTGAATTAATGACACTCTCTCGTCTGTAGGCAAATGTTTGAGAAAAGTATATTTCTCTAATAACATCTTAAATGGAAGAAAATCGCAGTCATCCATTATGCAATTATAACCAAGAAAAAACAATTCATCGTTTGAGAGTTGCGCTCGTAAAATATTTGAATAGCGCTTTTTATCTTTATATACCAATTTAGATTCTTCAATAAGTTTTAATGTCGTGTAAATTATTCTGAAATATTGTTCCAAGTGTAGCGCATTGATTACCAAAGTCATTATTCCCACTCTTTGTTCTCGAGAAGCATTTGCATATAAAATATCTTTTACGTCACCTAGTTTATATTTGATTCCTAACCTATCCTTTTTATATATCCTAAAAGTCACTTGTCCTTGACCGTCTTCAGTAACTAGACTTTTTACAATTTCATTTAACAGATTCAGCATATTGAAATAAGTATTTTCAAATTGTTGCCTTTCCTGCTGTTTCTTTTGCTCTTCAAACTCTTCTTTTTGACGATTTAATTCGTGTTGTTGATACATTATGGCAATAAAAACGCCCAAAAGTGTAAGTCCAGAAAATAAAGTGTTCAAAATAGCAAAGCTATCTCCTCGCTGCCCCAGCTCAGCTATAGCGTTTGAATTAGTAAAACTACTTGAAAATACCCACCAACAATACCATCCCCCGACTACTCCACTAACTACAACTACAGCTAAAACTAAAGCTGTTAGCCGCTTCCATGTATCATTTGTTTTTTTTGTGTTAATGGTAATCTTTTTATTCTCCTCTAATTATGTTGGAGTATTTTTTGTGTCAAGCGGACTCAACAACTGGCTTTACGTTCCGAAGATACTAACTTTGTATTCTTTCTTCATCTTTTGCGATATTCCTGTAATTTCAAGAGAATTATTTTTTCTATTATATATCATATTTTGGAATTTAGCGTTGAATTCGGTATGTAAATCAGGTGGTATTTTGTCACTGTGAAGAATAATTTTCCCGCTGTTGAAGAAAGCAATAATTTCAACCAGATATTCTACAGTATCATATTCAATGCGTGCAGGAAAAATACAATGTGTACTATTTATAAAATTAGTCAGTTCATTGTTTCCCTCTAAAAAAGATATCAATTCGTCCAATGAATTCATTTTATACCATCCTTTTTCTATTTTTGGATATGAAAGTTGCATACATTTATGGCATTTTTTTACTTAAATCGCTAGAAGTGTCGTTTTATTAACGCAACTTTCTCCATAAGTTTTTCTCTATCTTTAACTTCACATTCCCATATCACAATAACATTCCAACCCTGGCTTTTCAAGGTTATAATGTTTTGTTGGTCACGTTTAACGTTTCGGTCGAATTTTTTTTGCCAATATTCTGCATTATTGACCGGCATTGAAGCTCTTTTGCAGTTGTGGTGCCTATGCCAGAAACAACCATGCACAAATATTACTGTTTTATATTTAGGAAGGACAATATCAGGGGAACCGTCAAGGTCTTTTCGGTGAAGTCTAAAACGAAATCCATGCTTATGCAAAAATGAACGTACTATTTTTTCAGGACTCGTATCTTTAGAATGAACCTTGCTCATTATAAAAGAACGAGTTTCTTTATCAATTTTTTTCGGCATTTTGGTTAGCTACAGTAAAATACAACGTTTGGTCAAATCGCCTTTCAGGCTTTAAGTTCTTTTCGCCGCCGTTAAGAATAATCTCAGCGACAGAATCTTTATGGATAGCTGGATTTAATAGTCGGGGAGATTTCATGTAACGATTAGTTACGCTGCCATTAACAGCAAATTCTTTATCGGTTTGCAAGCCAAATGTCATTTGCGTATAAACCCTTGCCAATGGGACTTTCCCCGTAGTGCTCAAATGATACATAAATCTAAAAAAACGTGCAGCACTTCTCATTTGACGATTTATGGACTTAGAATTCTTACATGCTTGGGCATTATCAAGAAATAAGCGGCTTAATGCAAAATCACTCCAGATGAAAATATCAAAAGCGTGCTCAGCCAGGATAGGGGTTTGTCCCTGTGTCTTCCAGACTGGTTGCATAAGAAATGGCTTTTGGCATGTCAGGTAATTTATCTGAAATTTATCTATTACATCGAGCATTCTTCCGATATGAGTCAAAATTTCTACTTCATTACTCCACTCTTGTATTTTTACTCCAATAGGCTCAAATCTTTTTCTTAAATCATCAAATTCATTTTTACATGAATTCGCAATTCCCAATGCACAATACTTGGTTGTTGCAGGGCGGATAACAATTTCAGACCCCCATTGAGACTCTGGTTTCGTTGATGTTCCGCTATCAGGCAATACGGTTAGTTTTACCTCCAGTGGCATTAAAAAATCATTTGATTTGGTTTTTACAACAAGGTCAATATTACCAATATCGTCATGGGAATAAACACTGTAAGGCTCAAATTTAGATTCAAATGCAAAATACAAATCTTCATTCGGGATTTCTGTACCAAAGACTTTGTCAAAAGATATTTCTTGAGCAATTACTTTAAGATTCTTGTCGAGATGCAGGTAAACAGCCGTCTTTTTGTTATCCCTCATATAACAAGCCAATGATACGGGAAATGTGCTATTGAATTGGTTCTTGCCCCATAACTCATTGTTTTGCCTGTTGGAATTACTTATTCCATACAATGCTGGTTCTGGTTCTAAATTATCAGCCATTTTTTCCCCCATCTTAAAAATACCAAAAATTTGACGTCAAAATATTGACGTCCACCTTTTATGCTATATATTTATTGTGTAATATAGATGATAAATTTTACGTTTAAAGAAACGTTTAGAGGAAAACAATGAAAACTGTAGACCTTTTTGCTGGTTGTGGTGGATTATCGTTAGGGTTTAAGAATGCCGGATTTGAAATTGTGGCAGCCTACGATTGTTGGCAACCGGCTGTTGATGTTTATAAATTGAATTTTGATGACCATGAAATATTTAATCATGACTTGTCCGACCTTGAGTCTTCTGTTGAAGAAATTCGACAGTTTAATCCTGATATTATCATCGGGGGACCGCCATGTCAGGATTTTTCCCATGCAGGAAATCGCCAGGAAGGAGCTAGGGCAAATCTAACGGAAACATTCGCTGTCATTGTCAGCAGAATTCAGCCTAAGTGGTTTGTTATGGAAAACGTTGATAGAGCAATGAAAAGCGAGGCATATACTACTGCAAGAGGAATACTTAAAAATGCTGGATATGGGCTTACAGAATATGTTTTTGATGCTTCGCTATGCGGAGTCCCTCAAGCAAGAAAACGTTTTATTTGCATTGGGAAAAAACATGCCGAAGACGCCTTCTTGCTTGATGCTATTCAGAATAGTTTAAGCGCAACGCCAATGACTGTGCGCCAATATTTAGGGAATGCTCTTGGAATTGACTACTACTATAGACATCCTAGAAATTATTCTAGGAGAGGGATATTTTCAATAGATGAACCATCTCCAACTGTTAGAGGGGTCAATCGTCCTGTTCCGAAAGGCTATCAGGGACACAATGGAGACCCAGTTCAAATTTCAGATGCAATTCGTCCATTAACTACTCAAGAAAGAGCACTGCTCCAAACATTTCCTGCCGACTTCAAATGGGTCGGTACTAAAACAGACCTAGAACAAATAATTGGGAATGCAGTGCCGGTGAAGTTGGCTGAATTTGTAGCCAATAGGATACTTGAATATCAGGCAAAACATTCGGATAATTGGGATTCTTTTAGAGACTGGCTTAATACTGGTAAAAATTTATCAAGTGCTTCCGCAAGGGATGTTGTATCCAGAATAAATAGGGTTAATAAAATTATTGTGATTGGCGAAAATGACGATTTGATAGATATTGCTTACAAGTTGGAAAAAACTCCTGAATTTTCCCAATTATCAGGAAGTGTAAAATCTCAACTTAAACGAGCGGTATCTTTTCAAATTGAATTCCGTGAAAATGCCTCTCGATGAGATGTATTTCATATTATAGTGTCTCAATTTGCTACAACAATAGTCACCGGAAAATGGTCTGACACGTTCTCCTCAAAATCCTTGAAGTTCCCCTTGGCGGTCTCCTGTTTGGAATCCGCAATGACCTCTTTGTTCTTCTCGAAGAGAGCTTTGCTCAGGAAGAATCTATCAAACTTCTGGTTCAGTGCATCTTCGTGAATAGCGGTATCTTCATCGCATTTAGCCTCTATGAAGTCAATTGCTTTAAGCGGCGCTGTCGGGTCTTCTCCCTTGTAGATATTCGTATCGCCGCAGATTACCATATTTTCAGCGTGACTATTGGTTTTAAGCCAATCTGCTATTTGCTCGAACTGAGCAATTCTCATTTCTTTGCCGTCAGGAAACGCCTTGAGGTGGATATTCATAACATCAAGCGTAAAACTCGGATTGTATAACGGTTGAAATGTTCCCAATAAAGGCTTTCTCAGGTTCCCTCGGAATGCTTTTCCAGGAGGAATACATTTAGCCTGAACCAGCTTCCATTTAGTGCTGTCATACAAAAATCCCAGACGTTGAGATTTATTCTTGGTATCTATGTAATACGTCCAGTCTTTCTGGGTTTTGTTTAGCTCGGCAACTATAAGGTCAAGATACTGGCATTTGACGACTCCCTTTTCGGACATAGACGGCGTGATTTCCTGAATGGCAAAAAGCGTAGCCTTGGAATCCAAGATTCCCGATACATAGCGATTGATGTTTTCAGTGTCATCCAGCTTGCCTTCGCTGCCTCCAAGCCACTTCATGTTCCAAGTGCCGATTGTATACTGTCCGGCAAAAAGCGATAACGTACTGAACAAAAGCCCGATGATTAAAAGAGTGCGTTTCATAATATTTCCCCATTGCTCATTATCTTAAGCTTAACATAATTGCGACAAACAATAAACAATACTTGCCAATACGAGACTAATCATGCTACCTATACTGACTATGCGGACAATACGATAAGTCAGCTTATAACGAGGCTCGCCTTCTTTTACTCTTTTCCATTCCGATTTTAAAACTATCTTTGCCTCATTCTCTATTTGCTTAAGTGAATTTGTAAAGTTACAACTTGTAATATCATCTGCTTTCATTTTAATAATTTCCTCTTGGAGACTCTCTAGCTTCGCAACGATTTCTTTGTGTTCTGCCGGATTGAATCGTAGCAAGACATTGGCGATATTTCTCAAAGCCCCTGAGAAATTTTCTCCTTGCCGTCCTTTCTCCGCACTCGCACCTAATGCTTCTACCGAAGATAATACACAAGCTAGTTCTTCTCTAAGCTTATCTATCCATTCCTGTCGAAATTCTGATATTTTATTTTCCTTTGAAATGATGAGTTGCAGTATAGAGAAAAAACCTGCAATGCCTGCTGCAACTAATCCCAAAAAACCTACAATTAATGTATTATCAATCATTTCAATTCTCCAAAATAACAATTCAGAAAAATCTTAATCAGTACGCCATTGTTTCTCACATCAAGAAAACCTTATGATAAGATACTTTCACCATGCACATAAATCAATCAAAATCAGCAATAAACGTATTCTCGGACACGCTAAACCCCATGACAATACTGCGTGACACAAATTTAACGTTTTATTACGGATACAAGTATTTTGAGCTTATTTGAGCTTGTGTTTTAAGGTTCAAGTATGGGCAAAAGAGTACCAGTTTTGAGCTTGGAGTTTGTTCGACCAGATACCAGAGAAAAACGACTGTTGATAAAGAGGGGCTCTCGAAAAATTGTAAATGTCTACTCGCTATTGTAAAGTAAATAAAGCAGGAGATGGAGAAGAAATTATGTTTCAACTGACTTAGGGATAAGCACAGCTTGCACTACGTCACGCTTTTTATACTTTTATCAACTCTCTCATATAGTGCCAACATATCTACACATTTATTATTACACGCAACAATGCAATTAACTGTTGAAGCGTAAAGCCCATCAAAACTCAAATCAACATTTGCCTTTAATTCTTGTTCAGCCGTAGATTTGACAAAATTAAATATCCCATTATCTAAAAAATGCCCTTTTATGAGAAACCTTAATTCACGGTTATCTTTTCGCACAAGCTCAATACATTCATTAATTTCATTAACATCAAATTTATTTTTTATTTTAGAAATGTATTTCTTTACTTTATCTGGAGCAATATCAGGAGAACTCTCTGATTTTAAAAACCGACAGCAATTATCGCCGAGCCCTTTTATGCTTTTTGAAAACCTATGATTTGCAATATCATAATACAATAGGTTTAAACAATGAGCACAAAAATCATTATACCATCGAATTATGTCATTCGTGAAGTCTTTTCTCGACTTAGAATACCGTTTAACAGTGTAATTAATATTGTTTACACAATACATCGTATTTTCAATGGAATAGCCATAGGTTCTTACAATACGAGGGTTGTCATATTTATTATTCAATGCAAATGGTGAATGGTCGCAATCACATGCAATGATTATCCGTGCATCATCTTTGATTATTTTATCCATATATTCTTTTAGCTTTTCATAGCCATTAGTATCTTCAATATGATAATTGATTGAAGCATAGGATGAAAATATTTTCTCCCAGAAAAGAATATCCTCCTCGCCCTCAACGTAAATGCTAATTTCTTTATTATAGAAAAGACTTTTTACATTAAGTGCATCTGTTGCATAAGTTAAAGAATTATTATCCATTTGACGATATATTTTCCATATTAATGATGTTATCACGCCATTGACCAGCTATTTCAGGAGAATGAGTAGCTACGATAATTTGAGCGTTTTCATTTAATTCTCTAATTGCTGAAAGAATTTTCCTCTGCCAACTAATATGCAGGGATAACTCAGGTTCATCTGCAATAAATATATATCCTGCGTTTTTTTGTAATAAAGTTTCTGTTAATAAAATTATAAGTTGTTTTTCTCCAGAAGAGAGAAATTTAATTGGTAATGGAGATGGAGCTGGAGCTGGAGATGGTATGGTAGTTTCATTTTCTTTGGTTTTATAGCAAAAGACCGTTAGTTCACCTGAACTTTCGGTATCAAGTTTAAAAGTTTTTTCAGGAACAAAATCTTTTAATATGCGAAGATATGTATCTATTGGCTTAAATATCTCTTTCTTTTTAACTTCAATACGAGTAGATATTTCAATTATACTTAACGTTCTATTTAAAAGAGATAATGGTGTAACATCATTAACTAATAACCCCGCAGAGTTGTCTGCTTTCCATTTTTCAATTTTGGAAATAGCTAATCCAATTTTATTAGTGTGTGTTGTTATTTTATCCAAGGTTTCCCTAGAGGACATTCCTAAATCTTTATATGCTTTATTGAGTTTTCTTTTAATATCTTCCGGATTTACCGGTTTCAAGTTTTGTAGATTAATTTCATCAAATTCTGGCTTATAAAGCATTGATTCAAAGACTAATTCTTTGAATTCACTCGACAATTTACTTGCTTCTGATTCAAGCTGAAGCTGATAAACAGTTAATCTTCTCATTAAATCATATAAACGCTGGTCAATTGTGTTCTTAACTTTAGTGTCTCTATTGGCAGAATAATCATTATCTTCTGGCGTTGGTATTTCTCTATAAACAGAAAGCCAACAAATATTCAAAAAAATTGCCAATTCTTCTTTCAAAGCCTTTAGTATATCTCGAATTTGAGGATGCACACGACTTGTATTTCTAAAATCTAAATCTCGAACGAATGGTATAGTAAATTTTCTTCTGCCGACTTTATATTCAATAACAAAACCATTAAAAGAATACATTTTTTTGATGATATTTAATTTACGTGAATTATTATCACCACCCATATAAATTGTTACTTCATTAAACACACTCAAATAAATTTGTTCTAAATCAACAGTCAAAATAGCTTCAATAATATTGAGGAAAGCCGTTTTGCCTGTTCCATTATTCCCAATAAATATATTAGTATCTTCTCGAAAGTCTGTTTTTATTGTCCTATATCCCCAAATACCTTTAATTTCAATAGATTTTAATTTGAGCATTATATTTTTCCTTATAATTCCTTTTCTTTGAACCTTTTTAATTCACTATTAATGTGTTGTTCAAAATAATAAACGTTACAAACAAAGATGAGTCAATTTTTATTGAACACTTGGTCCTTCTTCAGTAATTCCGCTGTTAATTTAATTTTCCCATCTACTGATTATCGGTAAAATACTTTACATTTATATAAAAATCAACCAGAATCCCCAATAAACGCATTTCCAGCCCCATTAAGCCCCTGCCAGCCTCTTTTATGGGTATAGACACGGCTCCGGTCAGTAAATGGTCGAGAATATTCTTTAATACTCGTCAGCATACCGGCTTGCCTGTTCCATGAATTCTTTCCCAATTCGGCTAAAAATCCGTTTGAGCCAACTGTTTGTGCGAAGGATTCTGTGATTATGGCAGAAATTCTGTTCATTAACCCCTTGGCAGAACAATTCTGCTTCACTCATGGTGTTAAACATCAAAATAACTTCATCTTTATGCACTTTCCTGCCGGAAGACATAATGTAACTCTGGGTGGAAGAATCAGAATTAGAAAGTTTTTCAGCTACTGCACAAAGTTTTATTTCTCCCGACTCATAATTCCAACGACTATAAGCTACATAGAGTTTCTCTGGAGAAAGATATTTATGCACGATTTCAGTGATATAAATCTTCGCCAGTCGTTTTCTTCTTGCGAGGGCTTTGCCGATAATGCCTTGTCTTACTTCTTCATACGCTTGTCTTTCTTGTTCCATTCTTACCTGCTGTGCATGTTGCAGATTCTTGCGCTCTGTAACGATGTCCTGCTTTATTTTGGCTTCTTCTTCCGGTGAATTGGCGCATGTCAACCGTTGGCGCATGTCAGCATTGAAGACCTGACGTTTTTCTTTGTAAATCCTCTCAATGGAGCGTAATTTTTCTTCAAGTTTATTTTCCTCT
>Ga0172379_10005328_pt1 | contig 18078 bp, 13 predicted proteins | sample GrowelOW334metaG_FD_119756 | JGI IMG/M metagenome (GOLD analysis project Ga0172379, IMG submission 119756) | Groundwater microbial communities from an aquifer near a municipal landfill in Southern Ontario, Canada - Groundwater well OW334 metaG | ecosystem: Environmental > Aquatic > Deep... | reverse complement strand
CGGTACTTCCCGTTTATATTCCATAAATCCGGTCGGTTTACCCATTCAGCACCTCCTTGCCGGAAGCGTTATTTTTCACTACCGTAGTCTCCTTGTTTGCTTTCTGTTGAGCGGCATTCAGCACACGCTTGTAATCGTGCGGGAATACTTTCACAAATTTTGACCGGAACGATTTCCAATCGTTCAGGATCCGTTGACCGCGCCTGCTGCCGGTGTAATCAACATGTTTTTTGATCAGACTTTGCACCAACTGTTCATCCTCTTCTTTGAGCGGATCGAGATCGACGATGGACTTGTTGCACATCTTCGATGCAAACTCGCCGTCTTCATCCAGCACGTACGCATATCCGCCGGACATACCTGCGGCAAAGTTCTTCCCTGTTTTTCCCAGGACAACGACAACGCCGTTGGTCATATATTCGCACCCGTTGGCGCCAACCGATTCCACTACAACTGTGGCGCCGCTGTTGCGGACCGCAAACCGTTCGCCCGCTTTTCCACCAAAATATGCTTCACCGCTTGTGGCACCGTACAACACCACGTTTCCAACGATGGAGTTATCCTCCGGAACGAATGTGGAATTCTTCGGCGGATAGATGATAATCTTTCCTCCCGACAAACCTTTTCCAACATAATCGTTCGCATCACCTTCGAGCGTGAGCGTAACTCCTTTGGAGAGGAATGCACCGAAACTCTGTCCCGCCGAACCGTTGAAATTGATCTTGATAGTGCTCTCTGGCAATCCTTCAGCACCGTAGTATTTTGCGATTCGTCCGCTCAACAACGCTCCGACCGTACGATGTACGTTTCTGATCGGCATGGAGAGTTCCACCGGTTTCTTTTCTTCCAGTGCCACTTTCGTCTGTTCCAGCAGATGATAATCCAGCGCTTCGTTCAGACCGTGATCCTGCGAGATGGAGCAGCGGCGTCCGATACGCAGCGGCACCGTCGGCTGATGCAAGATGGAAGAAAGATTGATCCCCTTCGCTTTCCAGTGATCGATATCTTTCCGTTGCCGCAGCATATCTACGCGGCCGATCATCTCATCCAACGTGCGGAAGCCCAGCTGTGCCATGATTTCGCGAACTTCGTCTGCAATAAAGAAGAAGAAGTTGATCACATGCTCCGGAGTACCGGTAAACTTTTTCCGCAATTCAGGATCCTGTGTTGCAATTCCTACCGGGCAGGTATTGAGATGACATTTTCTCATCATCACGCAGCCCATAGCGATCAATGGAGCTGTTGCAAATCCGAATTCTTCAGCGCCAAGCAGCGCGGCGATCACCACGTCGCGGCCCGTTTGTAATTTTCCATCCGTCTGCAGACGAACACGGCTGCGCAGATCGTTCATCACCAGCACTTGCTGAGTTTCTGCAAGTCCCAGTTCCCAAGGAATACCTGCATGTTTAATGGAGGTCAGCGGCGAAGCACCGGTGCCGCCATTATCACCGCTGATCAGGATCATATCCGCATGTGCCTTTGCAACACCCGCGGCTACTGTTCCAACGCCGACTTCCGAAACGAGTTTGACGGAAATTCGTGCGATCGGATTGACATTCTTCAAGTCATAGATCAGCTGCGCCAGATCTTCAATAGAATAGATATCGTGGTGTGGCGGCGGCGAGATCAGTCCTACGCCGGCAATGGAGTGGCGCGTTTTTGCAATGATTTCATCCACTTTAAATCCGGGCAGCTGTCCCCCTTCTCCCGGTTTTGCACCCTGCGCAATTTTAATTTGGATCTCATCCGCATTCACAAGATAGTTCGCGGTAACGCCGAACCGTCCGGAAGCAACTTGTTTGATTGCACTGCGGCGCAGGTCTCCGTTCGCATCGGAGCGGAATCGCGCTTCATCTTCCCCTCCTTCGCCCGTGTTGGATTTTCCACCAATACGGTTCATGGCAATGGCGATAGTCTCATGCGCTTCCTTGCTGATCGATCCGAAGGACATTGCACCGGTCACGAAACGCTTCACAATCTGTTTTGCCGGTTCAACGTCTTCAATATGAACACTGCGTGTTCCTTCCTTGAATTCCATTAATCCGCGCAACGTAAAGAATTCTTTGTTCTGTTCATTCAGGACGCTCGTGAATTCCTTGAACGTCTTGAAATCCCGCTTGCGAACGGACTGCTGCAGCTTGGTCACTGTCGTCGGATTGATAAGATGGCGTTCGCCGTTGATGCGGAAATGATAGTTGCCGCCGAGGTCGAGTTCCGTCAGTGCATTGGAGAACGGCTGCTGCGCGAATTCGTGTTTTCTTCGTGCCTCTTCCACCAGCACGTCCAGACCGATCCCTTCGATTCGCGACGAAGTGCCATGAAAATATTTTTCCACCAGATTTTTATTCAAGCCAATCACTTCAAAGATTTGGGCACCGCGGTAACTCTGCAGCGTTGAGATCCCCATTTTGGAGAAGACTTTCAACAATCCTTTGCCGACTGCTTTTTTGTAATTCTTGATGGCGTACTCCGACGTGACATCTTTAGACATCCTTCCTTTGTTCGCCAGATCTTCGATCGTCTCGAATGCGAGGTACGGATTTACTGCACTCGCGCCGTAGCCAATCAACAAGCAGTAGTGCATCACTTCACGCGGTTCGCCAGATTCCACCACGAGTGCGACTTGTGTGCGGGTCTTTTCTCTCACCAAATGATTGTGGACTGCAGTCATTGCAAGCAGACTTGGGATCGGCGCGTACTCGTCATCCGAACCGCGGTCTGAAAGAATTATAATGGAGTACCCTGATTCGATTGCCAGCGATGCGCGACGGCATAATCCATCCAGCGCACGTTCGAGTTCCTGTTCCCCGCCATTCACGCGGAACAGCATCGGCAACGTTGTCGTCAGGAAATCTCCCTGCGATACGCGGCGAAGTTTCTCCAGCTCGCTGTTCGTCAAGATGGGATGCTGCAGTTTCAGCGTATGGCAATGGAGCGGCGTCTCTTCCAGGATGTTCCGTTCTGTACCAATGTAGCTGGTGAGCGACATAACGAACTCTTCACGGATCGGATCGATCGGGGGATTCGTCACTTGCGCAAACAATTGTTTGAAATAACTGAAGAGTGATTGCGGCTTGTCGGACAAGCACGCCAGCGGCGTATCGGTCCCCATGGATCCGATCGCTTCTTCGCCGTTCACCGCCATCGGCGTAATGATCATCCGGACATCTTCGTCGCTATACCCGAACATCCGCTGCCGCTGTACAATATCCTTCTCGCTGAGTGTATGTGCGCGCGGTGGTTCAGCCAGTTCTTCCAGTGTAATTTGATTTTCCTTGATCCAGCTGCCGTACGGCTTGCGCGAACTTAACTGTGCTTTGATCTCTTCATCATGAATTACCCGTTTTTGTTCCAGATCGACCATGAGCATCTTACCTGGTTCCAGTCTCCCCTTCATCTTCACCCGTTCCGGTTCAATCTGCAGCACACCGACTTCGGAGGCCATCACCAGCAATCCGTCGTGCGTTTCAATAAAGCGCGCGGGACGCAGTCCGTTCCGGTCCAGCGTTGCACCAATCACTTTGCCATCCGTAAACGCTACAGCAGCAGGGCCGTCCCACGGTTCCATTAATGATGCGTGATACTCATAGAATGCTTTTTTCTCTGGGGACATGGTTGCATCGAGACTCCACGCTTCCGGTATCAGCATAGACATCACATGCGGCAAGCTTCGCCCTGAGTGATACAATAATTCCACCGCATTATCCAGCGCAGCAGAATCGCTTCCGTCCGGCTGGATGATGGGAAACAGTTTCTTCAGATCGTCGCCGAACAGATCGGACTTCAACACGGATTGACGAGCTTGCATCCAGATAACGTTACCGCGCATCGTGTTAATCTCACCGTTGTGGCTGACAAAACGGAATGGATGTGCCAGCTGCCAGTTCGGCATTGTATTGGTTGAAAAGCGCTGGTGCACCAGGCAGAGCGCGCTTTCGGTATCCGTATCTAACAGTTCACTGTAAAACTGTTCGATCTGCGGAGCAAGCAACAGTCCTTTATAAATGATCACCCGCGAAGACAATGATGGGATATAGAAGAAATCTTTTTCTTTGATATCGGAAGCATACAGTTCCACTTCGGCGCGTTTCCGCACGATATATAATTTCCGGTCAAACTCTTCACGGGTCATTCCTTCTGCGCGACGGATGAAAATTTGCTCTATATATGGCTGCGACGCGCGGGCAATGCGGCCGATCGCATCGGCACCAACCGGCGTATCGCGCCAGCCAAGAACAGTCAGTCCCTCGTCTCGGACGATCTGTTCCAGAATTCCTTCGCACACTAACCGCGAAGATTGGTTCACCGGCAGGAAGACCATGCCAACGCCATACTCTCCTTCATCCGGAAGAGTGATACCGAGACTTTTACATTCTTTCACAAAGAATTTATGCGGAATCTGAATAGTGATTCCCGCTCCATCCCCTGTTTCGGGGTCGCATCCGCAGGCACCGCGATGGGTAAGATTAATAAGAATCTCAATCCCCTTTGCAATGATCTTATGGGACCGCTCCCCTTTGATGTTGACAACAAACCCGATACCGCACGCATCGTGCTCGTTGCGCGGATCGTACAAAGGAAAATTGTCTGGCTGCTGGTACGGTTCTTTCATTGTTATGCTTCTCCCACGAATTCTCTTTTTAATGCAACTCGCCCGGTGCGGGCAATCTCTTTGATGTGGAACGGTTTTAGCATTTTAATGATTGCATCAACCTTTTGTCCGCTTCCCGTTGCCTCAACCGTCACTGTTTTATGACTAATATCGATAATTTTTCCTTGGAATATTTCCACGATCTGCATGATCTCGGACCGGGTTTCCGGATTTGAGCTGACCTTGATCAATGCCAATTCCCGTTCCATAAAACTATCGTACGTCAGATCAACCACTTTCAGCGTATCGATCAATTTATTCAGTTGTTTTATGATCTGTTCGATGATCGCATCGTCGCCACGTGTGACTATGGTCATTCTAGAGACTGCATTGTCTTCTGTGGGACCGACAGTGATACTTTCCAGGTTATACCCTTTTGCAGAGAACATGCCTGCAACCCGGTTTAAAGCACCAAACTTGTTTTCTAACAATACTGAAATCGTATGTTTGTGTGCTTCTTGTTCCACTGATTGTTCTGGTGTTGTGCTCATATATTATCCTTTGGTAGTCGTCACCATTGAAAGATCTGTTTCTTGTTCGCCATCCGTCGGGACACTTGCTTCTTCCGGCAGATCAATGATCTCATTATACGTCTGCCCTGCCGGGATCATCGGATAAACGTTTTCCTCCTTCATTACTTTAAATTCAACGAGCACAGGACCATCGACAGCAAGCATCTGTTTCACAATGTCTTCCACCTGATTTGTTTGAGTTGCCCGGAATGCGGGGATGCCGTACGCCTCTGCCAATTTTACGTAATCAGGGCCTGTCATTTCCACGTGGGAATATCGTTTGCGCCAGAAGAGTTCCTGCCATTGGCGAACCATGCCGAGATAACCGTTGTTCATAATCAAGATCTTTACCGGGACATTATATTCACGGATGGTAGCCAGTTCCTGAATGTTCATCTGAATCCCTCCGTCCCCGCTCATGGAGATCACCGGGAAGTCCTTTCGTGCAAACGCTGCGCCCATCGACGCCGGAAGAGAAAATCCCATTGTGCCGAGACCGCCGGAAGTTAAATGTGTCCGCGGATGTATATATTGATAGAACTGTGCCATCCACATTTGATGCTGACCGACATCGCTCACCATCACCGCCTTCCCTTTTGTTAATTCGGAAATCGTCTGGATGACGTGCTGCATACGGATGTTTTTCCCGTTTCGATAACGTAATGGATGCTCCTCTTTCCAATGTTGTATCGTTTTGATCCAGTCTGCTGTATCGAGCGCGGTAACGGACGGCAGCAATTGCTGAAGAACTTTTTTTACATCACCAACGATCGGCACATCCACTTTCACATTCTTGCTGATGTTCGATGGGTCGACATCGATGTGGATCTTCTTCGCTTCCGGTGCGAAGCCATCTGTCTTGCCGGTTACCCGGTCGTCGAAACGTGCACCGACTGCAATCAATAAATCGGAGTAGTGTACTGCGGTATTTGAATACCAGGTGCCGTGCATGCCGAGCATACCCATCGACAATTCGTCGTTCTCCGGGAATGCGCCGAGTCCATGCAATGTCGTTGTTACCGGAATTTTTGTTTTGCGCGCAAATGTCGTCAGCTCTTCCGCGGCGTTGGAAAGAATTGTTCCTCCGCCGACGTATAACACGGGACGCTTCGCTTTCGCGATCAACGCGATTGCTTTGTCCAACTGCTTTTGATGGCCCTCAAAATGCGGAACATACGAGCGCATCTTCACCGACTTGGGATAGCTGAATGTGGTTTTCATCGCCATGACATCTTTCGGAAGATCCACCAGCACCGGACCGGGGCGGCCCGTTGTAGCGACATAGAACGCTTCCTTAATTGTCCCCGCAAGTTCGTTCACATCGCGAACCAGATAATTATGCTTGGTGATAGGACGGGTGATGCCAACGATATCTGCTTCCTGAAACGCATCGTTGCCGATCAGTTTCAGAGCGACTTGTCCGGTAAAAACAACGATCGGAATCGAATCCATATAAGCGTCCGCAATGCCGGTCACAGTATTGGTTGCACCGGGACCGGAGGTAACAAGAGCCACTCCCGGTTTACCGCTTGCTTTCGCATAGCCTTCGGCTGCGTGGACTGCGCCTTGCTCGTGACGGGTAAGGATATGTTTGATGTCGGAGATATCATGCAGCGCATCGTAGATGCCGATGACGGCACCGCCGGGATATCCAAAAACGATATCGACTTTTTCTTCGATCAATGAGCGTACGAAAATCTCTGCGCCGGTCATTTGCCGTTGCGGTGAAGGGGACGATGGATGTTGATTCATAAGACACCTGAAAAAAATAGAGCGATACACTACCTCTGTTTCAGAGGTTACGCCCTGATATTATTTCTCACGTGTGAAGATTAGTGGAGTGTGATATGTTTTTTTGGGAGTAACCTCTGCGTTTTCTTAGCCAATAATAATTAGGCGTAGAATCGCAAATGTAATTCCCAAAAGAATAATAATGCCGCTAAGCGGAAGGAGAGCCGACGGTACAGCAACAGCGCGAACGCGTGAGCGATTCGAATTGTTTTCTGTATGTTTGTTGTATGCGGACATTCTCTTTGGTTGTTTTCAATGAAAGTGCAACTGGGTTACACATATATAAGATATAATAATCCGTTCCGTTGTCAAGAAAAAATTTCGTATCTTTAAAAAATTTCATCTTCCTATGATTCAACACGCTCACGATACGATCGCAGCAATTGCTACTCCCGTCGGAATTGGTGGTATATCCGTTATAAGAATAAGCGGGAACGATGCTTTTACGACTACTGATTCTCTGTTTCGGGGTTCAACGACAGTCCGCAACGCTCGCTCACATACGATCCATTTTGGTGCGATAATCGATCCCGTTTCACGTGAAACAATCGATACTGTACTTGTCTCCGTTTTTCATAATCCCTCATCGTTCACCGGCGAAGATGTTGTCGAGATTAGTTCGCATGGCGGATACTTTGTTTCGCAAAAAATTCTTTCGCTCCTTTATAAATCGGGAGCACGGCCTGCGGAACCAGGTGAGTTCACGCTCCGGGCTTTCCTGAATGATAAATTGGATCTTGCCCAGGCAGAGGCGGTTGCAGACATCATACATTCAAAAACTGAAAGAGCACACAAAACGTCCATTGACCAATTAAGCGGGAAATTGTCCAAAGCCGTACAACAATTACGTGAAGAGATTTTAACCATTTGTTCGCTCTTGGAACTGGAATTGGATTTTTCTCAGGAGGGGATCGAACTGACCGATAAAAATACTCTTTTAATAAAGCTAAGTACGATTCAAAAATCCATTCTTAACCTTTCTTCCAGTTATCAGGAGGGGAAAGTTATTAAAGAAGGAATCAAGGTCGCTTTGGTAGGAAAACCAAACGCCGGAAAGTCTAGTCTGTTGAATGTACTGCTCCAGGAGGAGAGAGCAATCGTCAGCGAAATTCCCGGCACTACCCGAGATACGATTGAAGAAAGTATTCTCCTCGATGGGGTAGAGTTTATTTTTAATGATACCGCAGGACTGCGGGAATCAACCGACTCAATTGAACTCGAAGGTATCCGAAGAACGACAAAGGTAATTGATACTTCTGATGTAATCCTATTGCTTATTGATGGATCAAAATCAGAATCCGAAGAACAGATCAAGGAATTTCATGCTATCTCCGAAGAATACAAGAAAAATAAATCCGTACTTTGGGTTTTTAATAAATCCGACATTAAAAATGATTCTGTAAAATTTTCAAATATTGAAGCACCTATTTGGATATCGTGCAAGACCCACGATGGAATTCATAACCTAAAGAGTCGATTGATCGAAGTGTCAATCCCTCACCATGATTCTTCTGTAACCTCTGTAACTATTACAAACATTAGACATAAAGAAGCTTTAGAAAGAGCTCTCACTTCATTAGATACTGCTAAGACATCCATTGACAATGGACTGGGGGGAGACTTCGTAGCTGTTGATTTGAGGGCTGCACTTAACTACCTTGGTGAAATTATAGGATTAACAACTCCTGAGGATATCCTCAACAATATCTTCTCAAAATTCTGCATTGGCAAATAAACGTCCGGTGATCAAATCTAACGATCCGGACTTCTGAAATTGTTTCACGTGAAACATTATGCTAGTAAACAGACCAAAGACATATTATGATGTCATTGTAGTGGGCGGTGGACATGCCGGTATTGAAGCCTCTTTAGCTGCTGCTAGGATGGGATGCTCTACACTTCTCGTCTCCCTAAAGGCAAACGCCATAGGAAGGATGTCGTGTAATCCCGCCATTGGCGGCACAGCAAAAGGACATTTGGTTAGGGAAATTGATGCTTTGGGTGGGGAAATGGGGAAGATAGCAGATGCGACAGGAATTCAGTTTAAGATGCTGAATACATCCAAGGGACCGGCTGTCTGGTCACCCCGTTCGCAGAATGACAGAGAATGGTATTCTGCAGATGCTCAACAGCGGGTGCTTCACCAAGACAATCTTGAGGTGCTTGAGGATTCTGTTGCAGAAATTCTTGTTGATGGGAATGTGCTTCGGGGTATACGAACTTTTCTTAGCCACGAAATCACATGCAACTCAATGGTGTTGTGTGCTGGGACATTCCTGAATGGATTGATGCATACGGGAGAAAGGAACAGACGGGGGGGAAGATTTGGGGAAGCTCCCGCCCGTGGTGTGACGGAAAGCTTGCGGTCATTAGGATTCATCTCCGGCAGATTGAAGACCGGAACTCCTCCGAGGATCGATCTACACAGCATCGATCTATCAAAGACGGAAATCCAGAATAGTGACGATCCGCCGATCCCTTTTTCATATCAGAATGACAAGATCACAAACCGGTTGATCCCAATGTATCTGACTTACACAAATCCTTCAACACATAAGATATTGGAAAAAGGATTTGATCGTTCACCGATGTTCACCGGAAGGATAAAAGGAATTGGTCCGAGATATTGTCCTTCTATCGAAGACAAAGTGTTTCGCTTTGCAGACCGCGATCGTCATCAGATCTTTCTTGAACCGGAAGGATATGATACCAACGTTGTATATGTCAACGGCTTCTCCACAAGTTTGCCGGAAGAAATACAATACGAGGGTATTCGTTCCATTGCGGGACTCGAACATGTAAAAATGATCCGTCCTGGTTATGCTGTGGAGTATGATTATTTTCCGCCGCATCAATTGAAACATTCCCTCGAAACAAAACTCGTGTCCGGACTTTTCCTGGCTGGACAAATCAACGGAACTTCCGGCTATGAAGAAGCAGCAGGGCAGGGACTCGTTGCTGGAATTAATGCTGCACTGAAAGTTCAGAAAAGAAATCCTTTTATCATACAACGTAGCGGAGGATACATCGGAGTGATGGTTGATGATCTCATCAACAAGTCTACCGATGAACCATACAGAATGTTCACGTCACGGGCGGAGTACCGCCTTCTGTTGCGGCAAGATAATGCTGACCGCAGACTAATGCGCGCGGGACATGAACTGGGATTGATTTCAAATGAGATGCTTGAACGTCTCAATGAGAAAGAAATGATGATCGAAGAAACAATTCAGTATCTTCTCACCACGACAATTGCTCCCGTAAAAATTAATCCGTTGCTTGAAAAGAAAAACGAATCTGTCATCACCGAAAATGATCTTCTTGCAAAGATGCTTCGCAGAACAAACATCACTGCATCGGATATCGCAGAGATTATTCCGGATGAAAAAATTGCATCACTTCTTCGTCGCACTGACGTTTGCGAGCAAGTTGAAATCGACGTGAAGTATGAAGGATATATCCAAAGACAGAATGAACAAATCCATCGCTTTGCAAAGTTTGAAGAATATCTTATCCCGGAAAATTTTGACTATATGAAAATTTCCTCGTTGAGCGCCGAGGGAAAAGAAAAACTTCATCGCGTTCGTCCGCGGTCTATCGGTCAAGCATCCCGCATCGCTGGAGTGACGAATGCCGATGTCGCGGTGCTCAGTATTTTCTTAAAGCAACTGGAATCACAATAACTCATTTTGAAGAAGTTGATAGACTTCGAGAAATAATAATCAGTACGTTTCACGTGAAACAATGACCAACGACGAACTCTGGCTCTATACATTGTGCAAGCATAACGGTATTTCTATAACGGACATACAAATTTCCCGTTTAACACACTATCAAATCCTCCTTTTGGAGTGGAATAAAAAGATCAATCTGGTCTCCCGAAAGAATGAGGAAAACATCTGGCGGGGACATATCTCGCTCTCTTTGACGATGCTGTTTAAAGTCGCTTTCCGGGACGGTTCCAGAATTCTTGATTTGGGCACGGGGGGCGGCTTTCCAGGTATTCCGCTGGCAATACTGCTCCCGGCGAGTTCATTTGTGCTGTTGGATTCAACACAGAAGAAAATTACGGCGGTGCAGTCTATGGCCGACTCCATAGGCTTGACCAATGTAAAAACTGTCTGGGGAAGAGCGGAAGAGATCCAAAAACAGCCATCGTTCTCACACGGTTTTGACGCCGTCGTTGCCAGATCCGTTAGCAATCTTTCCAATCTTGTCGTGTGGGGAATGCCATTCCTGAAAAAGGAAAAGGGTAAAAATATACTATCCGAAAAACTCCCCCTTTCCGTCCCTTCTTTGATTACATTCAAAGGAGCAGAAATTGAAGAAGAAGAAAAAGCTGCGCAGGAAGATTTTCCTTACATCACATTTACCAGTGTCCCGTTGATCTTCCCGGGCAGCGAAGCGTTTGATAATCTGGATAAAAAACTGATGATTGCAACGGCAACATAGCCGAGGATATTTTGAAGAAAAAGAAAGAGCTCTTTCAACAGCTACAAAACCTATCTACCGAACAACGCAATCCAGACACGTGGAACATTGATGCCCGTTCGGTATCCGACATTCTTATCTCTATCAATAACGAAGATAAGAAAGTGGCATTTGCTGTCGAACACGAAATCCCTTATATCACTCAAGCAGTTGAATTGGTGGTAAATGCCTTTGTCCATAGCGGACGGTTGATTTACATTGGAGCCGGAACCAGCGGCAGGGTCGGCGTGGTGGATGCAAGCGAATGTCCTCCGACATTTGGCGTTTCGCCGGAGATGGTGCAGGGGATGATAGCCGGTGGAGATGGAGCGATGTTCCGCGCCGTAGAGGGGGCGGAGGATAAACCGGAGAATGGTGCGCACGATATCGATATGAAAAATGTCGGCCCCAACGATGTTGTCTGTGGCATTGCGGCGAGTATGAGAACACCTTATGTGATCGGTGCAGTGAAGAGAGCCAAAGAACGCGGTGCAAAAACTGTTTATGTGACGACGAATCCAAGAAAGAATCTTGAGCTGGCAGAATACAAACACCTTGCTGATGCACTTGACGTTGCTATTTGTGCGGAGGTCGGTCCGGAAGTAATCATGGGTTCCACCAGGATGAAGAGCGGTACTGCGCAGAAACTCATCCTAAACATGATCTCTACGGCGGCAATGATCCGTCTCGGCAAAGTCTATGAGAATATGATGATCGATCTTCAGATGACCAACGACAAACTGGTGGAACGGGCGAAGCGGGTCGTCATGACCATCACAGAAGTGGATTACGCTACCGCAGAACATTATCTGACAGAAGCAAAGGGGCATGTAAAAACTGCTTTAGTTATGATTAAAGCAAAGGTCGGCTTCGAAGAAGCGACGAAGAGACTGCGGAACGCCAACGGTTTCGTCCGCGCCGCGATCGAAGGGAGGACTCATTCCAATACCTAATCAATCGTTTTCATTCAAGGTCTTTTTCAGCAATTCAATTTCCCTCCTAAAATAATCATAATTCCCTTTTGCGCAGAATACCTACCTTGTCAATGTATATTTCTTGACTGCATAATTCACCATTAGTAATTTTGCCTCCACGCAATTCAACGTTCCATCTCTCATCACAATACAGTGGAGGCAGTATGAATGTAATCAACATGAAACAATTTGCCGGATCAAACAACCTTCGGGCATTCTTCGATCTCGAAACGTCGGAAGGATTTACGATCAAAGGCTTTAAGATCGCCGATGGGAAAAACGGTCTGTTTATCGGTGTACCGTCGGATCAGGATAAGAATGACAAAGGGAAGTACTGGGACAAAGTGTTGATGCCCAAAGAACTGAAAGATAAATTGACGTCGATGGCACTGAACGAATATTCAAAAATGTCCGCTGAATAACCTCTCCTCCTCACAGTAATACCGCAAATAAAAAACGTCCTCAAAGAGGACGTTTTTTATTTTACCAATGTTCATCTGGTTAATGCGAGCCAGCCGCCGTTTCGTAATCGATCCCCTGAGCTTTCAGCACCGCTTTTGCTTTAAGGGCAAAAAATGCAAGATATCCAAAGAGGAAAATGGTGACGATATATGACAGATGGATGTTATTCAGCACATCGCTGATCCAACCCTGGAACGGCGGGATTAATGCGCCTCCAAGAATCATCATGATGAGGAATGTGGATCCTTGGCTGGTATATTTTCCCAGTCCGGCAACAGAAAGTGCAAAGATGCAAGGCCACATGACGGAGCAAAAGAGTCCGCCGCTGATGAATGCAAAGACTGCAACCTTTCCTGTCGTCAGCATTCCGACGGACATTGCTGCTATTCCTAAAAGGGAAAATACCAATAGTGTTTTAGCCGGTTTTTCCTGGCCAATGAAAAATCCGACAATTTGAATTGCAATGACAAATGCATAGACGTAGAGATCGCTCACGTCGGTGCCGTTCAAAGCATTTGCGCCAAGAATTACTCCAAAGGCGATATAGGGAACGATGACGGTCAGAATGTTCTTCCAGAGTTTCGGCAGATTAAACACCGTGATCGCACCGGTCCAGCGGCCGATCATTAAACTTCCCCAGAACAGGGAGATGAACCGTGAGATCTCCGATTTATCATACCCGCCAAATTCAGGCAGTTTCAGCAGCGCTCCCATATTGCTTTGGATGGTCACCTCAACGCCGACATAGACAAAAATACCGATCATGCCGTATACTAATTGCGGATATTTCAATGCTCCGCGTCCCGCTTCGATGTGTTCATCTTGTGTGATCTTGGGAAGGTTTGAGAAAATAAAGAAGAGTGCAACGGCGATAAAGAGTCCCGCCAACAATAAATACATTTGATTTACGGACCCGATTTCGACCTGAACATTCTTTGTTAATCCGCCGAAGAGAAAATAACTGACAATCAACGGTCCGATTGTTGTGCCGAACGAGTTGACGCCGCCTGCAAGATTCAACCGGTGCGCGCCGGTTTCCGGATTGCCAAGGGCGATGGCGAATGGCTGCGCGCATGTCTGCTGCAGCGAGAATCCGATGGCAATAAGAAACAACGAACCGAGAATCAGCCAGTAATTGCCGATATTCACTGCGCCGATCATGGCAATTGCCCCGGCCGCCGAAACAAACAAGCCGTATGCGATACCCATCTTATACCCGATCTTGTTCAGAAAATCGATCTTCATAAACCTTTCTGTCAGATACAATGCGAGCGAACCGACAAAGTAGGCAAGATAGAACGCCAGATCGATCAGCTGTGATTGGAACTGCGACAGGTTGAAATGTTCTTTACAGAACGGAATGAAGACACCGTTCGACGCTGCGAGGAATCCCCAAAAGAAAAAAACTGTTATCAGGGTCCCGAACTGGGATTTAGTGGAAGTGCTCATGGTAGTTATATAGTGTATTGTGGAGGATTCAATGAAGAGAGAGAAACTCTCTTGTATACCCGGCTAGAGTACAACATTAATCGAAGGAATTCAACTGTTTTTTCTGCGTAGCGGTTTCTTTTGAAAGGGAATATTTTTTTCGTACCTTGCAGTGTTATAGAAGAGGAGTATCGCACTCCTCTTTTTTATTATCAATTGAATTCTATGAACCTCCTTCAGGCAATTATTCTCGGAATTATTCAGGGACTGACCGAATTTCTCCCGATCAGCAGCACGGGACATTTGCGTATTATTCCGGCGCTGCTGGGATGGAGCGATCCCGGCGCAGCATTCACTGCCGTTATCCAATTCGGAACGCTCGTAGCCGTACTTCTCTATTTCAGAAGAGATATATTCTCCATCACGAGCGCAGTCATTAAAGGAATCGTGTACAAGAATCTCTTTTATAACCGCGATGCACAAATGGGATGGATGATTGCTGCGGGAACGGTTCCCATTGTCTTCTTTGGATTGCTGCTGAAGCATCAGATCGAAACATCCTTTCGTTCACTCTATATCATCAGTGGCTCGCTGATCGTACTGGCGGTTATTCTGATGATCGCCGAAGCGATCACCAAAAGAAAAATTGCGCGGGGCGAACATTTGAAATCGCTGGATGATCTGACGTGGAAAGAGGTCATCGCCGTCGGTTTCTGGCAAAGCGTCGCCCTGATTCCCGGTTCGTCACGATCTGGAACGACGATCACCGGTGGACTGTTGGTTGGTATGAACCGTGAGACGGCCGCCAGATTCTCATTCTTATTATCGCTGCCATCGGTATTTGCTGCCGGGGTGCTGGAAATAATAAAAGAACGCCGTGAGTTGTTTTCACCGCAGATCGGTGCGGAAAACGTTTTGATCGCCACCATCGTTTCCGGCTTTGTCGGGTATGCATCGATCGCCTTTTTGCTTAATTATCTGAAATCGCATACCACGTATCTGTTTATTATCTATCGTATTGTTGTCGGATTCGGATTATTGTATTTATTGTATTCGGGCATGCTGTCACCGCTGTAATGTACACAGGCAGTAAAATTTTATTAAAGGATCTGCTCCATGGATTTTCTCTCTGAATTTTTTCACAAACTGACTAACATTAAGGAACTGGTCAGCTGGGCCGGGTATCCCGGACTGACGATGATTATTTTCTCCGAAACGGGATTGCTCGTCGGATTCTTCCTTCCCGGCGATTCACTCCTCGTAACCGCAGGTCTATTTGCCGCTGCGGGATATTTCGACATTACAATCCTGATCCCATTGCTGTTGGTCGCGGCGATCATCGGAAATGCAACCGGATATGCTATCGGAAGGAAGAGCGGACAAGCATTATACTCTCGGGAAGATTCCCGCTTCTTTAAACGGCAGCATCTGATCAATACAAAGAATTTTTACGATACATACGGTCCGTTCACGATTGTTGCGGCACAATTCATGCCGTTTGCAAGAACATTTGCACCAGTGGTTGCAGGAATCGCTGAAATGAAATACATCAAATTTGCGACATACAATGTTGTCGGCGCAGTGTTATGGATCCCCGGAATGCTGTTGATCGGATATTTTCTCGGTTCAACGATCCCAAATATTGATAAGAATATTCATTACGTGATCATCGTTGTTATTTTCCTTTCGCTTCTCCCGGGAATTATAAAATATCTGCAGGTGCGATACGGGAAAAAGCCATAATCATTCTCTCGGGATGATTGCACTATTTGATCCTGTACTCTGACTTACACTGTTGTTGTTGCGGCGTTATGAACCATTCCCCCAACATCCGTTTTCACGTCGATCCGATCTTCGAAAATGAATTGAAGAAGCTTCCCTGGTCCTTACCGATCGCGGAGTGGCATCGCCACGGCGTGCCGGTACTGGACATTAAACGGGGAATCTCGCGCCATGTAGTGATCTTTGTGAAAGCGGGACGATTTTCCTTCGGCATCAAAGAGATTAGCGAGGAAATTTCCCGCAAAGAGATCGATCATTACGAACAAATGCTGCTCCGCGGAATTCACACGCTTGTCCCTGCCGGATTCGTCGTCCGCGAAGAACCGCCGATCCCTGTCAAGACGCCGGTCGGAATCCAGTACGAAGAGAACTTCATTTCACACACCGTCACCGTCTTAGTAAACAAAGTGCTACCGGACTCCCTGCTCTACTCACGGAATTTCAGGGAAGAGAACCGCCGGAAGATCTGGGAGGCGATCGTACGATTGTTTGTGCAATTGCACAGCAATGGCATCTACTGGGGTGACGCGTCGCTGGCCAACACGCTGATCAAATTTGAAAAACGAGAAGTGCCGTTTGTGGGGATGCAAACAATGCTCTTTGCATATCTTTCCGATGCAGAAACGGTGGAGATCCGGCCGCGCATCTCCCGATCCATGCGCGAAGCGGACCTGAACTTCTTTTTCGAATCAATGGACTGGATCGTAGAGGACCTTCGGGCGAGCGGTATTAATCGGGAACTTGCCGGTACGGAAGAAGATAAAGCATTCATCCGTGAGAGGTACATGCTGTTATACAAGGTGGAGAAGAAAAAGAAAAAGTTCGAACAGCAAACCTCGTTCAATATCGACAAGTTCCTCGGCAGCATTTTCAATCCAGCGTATGTCGATCAATTCCTGAAACATATTGAAGAACATAAATGGTATATGAGCGAACGGCAACAACAGGATGTGACACTTGCTGTTGCAACGCGTGATTGGTACGAGACGATCTTCGTTCCAATTTGCGCGTTGTTCCGATCCGAACATATTCTGGAATTCTTCAAGGGGAAGACCGCCGCGGAACTCTATATCGAGATCATGAACAATAAGTACTACCTCAGCGAAAAAGCGGGAACCGACGTCGGCATGATCGCGGCAATGCGTGATTATGCCGAACGGTTTGGTGCAGCTGATACGCACCAAACTATTCTGGAACAGCTGGCCGGCAAAATGATGAAGATCCTGGGATTGAAAGAGTCGATGCTTCTCAGGTAAGTGTTGATTATATTGCTCCGGTTCAATCAACTCAGTATAAAAAGGAATTCACTATGTCAACAGTAGCACCTGCGGCGGTAAAACATGCCGATCCTTCGTCATTGGAAAAGATTGCCTACGAGAGCGTCAAAACAATCCCGACAAAAGAACCGAACGATCAGGCCCGGCTTGGCTATAACATCTGGATCTCTCTAAAAGAGAAAAAAGGATCTATTGCTAATGCAGTGAAACAATCAGGCGCGCGCATCCTGATCCCGGAAAAAGAAGCCGTGGCGATCATCGAAAACGAATTGAAGAAGTCCTCTTTATAACAGAACGATGAAAGAAGTTCTGCACATATTGAACGACCTGATGATGGCATTCATTCCGCTTTTTGTGGCGATCGATGTACCGGGGCTTGTCCCGATCTTCATTTCGCTGACTGAAGGGATGACGCTGAAAGCGCGCCGTAAGTTGATTGTCGAAGCGACGCTCACCTCGGCCGCCGTTGCGCTGGTCTTTCTCGTGCTCGGAAAGGTGATCTTCAAATTCCTCGGCATCACGGAAAATGATTTCCGCATCGGCGGGGGAATTGTGCTGCTGGTGCTCGGCGTGACCGATCTGCTCTTCTCCGGAGGAGAAGAAGAACGAAAACCGAACACCTCGGTCGGCGTTGTGCCTATCGGTATCCCGCTCATCATGGGACCCGGAGCGCTCACGGCGATTATCATCATTGTTGATGCCTACGGGTACTGGATCTCCATGGTCTCGTT
>Ga0172379_10005327_pt1 | contig 18078 bp, 9 predicted proteins | sample GrowelOW334metaG_FD_119756 | JGI IMG/M metagenome (GOLD analysis project Ga0172379, IMG submission 119756) | Groundwater microbial communities from an aquifer near a municipal landfill in Southern Ontario, Canada - Groundwater well OW334 metaG | ecosystem: Environmental > Aquatic > Deep... | reverse complement strand
TTCACGAGCGGGATTGTGTGGAAATCTTTCTGGATCCGGAAGGCAAAGGCTTTGCCTATTACCAGTTTATGGTGAGCGCAGGAAACAACCAGCGGAGCGCCTATTTTATTGAAGGCGGCATTACAACAATCGGGGATTACGGCTCACGGTGGGAATCGGCGATTTATAAAGGAAAGGATTTTTGGAGCGCGGAAGTTAAAATTCCGCTTTGTTCGCTTTACCAGACCGCGTCCTCCCGTTTTTCGGATGTGTGGGGAATGAATGTGGCGCGTGAACGCAAGCCGGGAGGAGCCGAATTGCTGACATGGTCCCCGACAAAACTCCGCGGTTTTCATGATCCCACCGCCTTTAACAAGGTGCGCGGTCTTCCGGGAAAATCAGCGCGCTTTGATTTGGAGTTCGACAGTTTAACGGCTAATCCGCGTCAGGCCGATGGAGAAAACTGGAAAGGGAATATGACGATCGGACTTGTAGCGACTCCCCTTACGGCCGGAAACTACCGTGCGTCTTTGCGTCTGGACGGGAAGGAGGTTTTGAAAAGCCGGCCGATCACTCTCGTTCCAGGGAAAAACCAAGTGGTGCTGGACGAGGTGGTCTATACCAAGCTGGGAAAAAATCTCGCTGAACTGATTATAGAAAATGACCGGAATGAAATATGCGGCGTGTGCGTCTTGCCGGTACGTGTGGAATTCGCCCCGTTTCAAATCACTTTTCAGGAACCATTTTATGGAAACTGTTTTTTTCCCGGCCAGAAAGCGGATGAGGTCAAGGGAAGCGTTCAACTCAACATCCCTCCCAATCTTCTGCCAAAAGCCGTTGCCAAGATATCGTTGCAGGGTCCCGGATTGGCGGTGGAGCCAGTCACGACGCCGATCAAAAACGGACAGGCGGATTTCTGTTTTCCTGTGACTGGAATGCAAGTGGGAGAGTTTCAACTACAATGCGATGTATTGGTGGAAGGCAAAACTGTAGCTCAACAGACCTGCCTGATTCGGAAGTTGGCTCAACCGTTCAAGGGCAATGCGGTCTGGCTTGATCGGAACTTGAATCTGATCGTCAATGGTCAACCTCGATTTGTTCGCGGTTGGTATGGCGCTGGAGGCTGGATGGTCAGCACAGAACTCTTAAAACAGCCGCAGGATCTTCTGAGTAAAAATGTCAACTCTTGGGGACTCAGTAGCGATGTGACTGCTGAACGCACAGGAGTAGTGGGTGTAAAGGAACAGGTCAAAAAGGACGTTGAACCATCGCCCGCCGTCTATGAAGTGATGAAAAAAAATATCGAACAACACCGAGGGGACCCCAATCTCCTGGTCTGGTACCTGGCAGATGAGCCCGAGTGCCGTGGCCTTTCGCCGGTCTATTTGCGGCATCAATACGAGTTCGTTAAAAAACTGGACCCCTTTCATCCGGTGATGATCATTTCGCGGTCACCGGAATTGTTTACCCAGTGCGCGGATGTCATTTCACCGCATCCCTATATCAACCCCAGGGTCGATGACGCGGGAAAACGGTCGCTGTCCAACCCCATGCGCGCATCCGGTCAACAAATTAAGACGGTGCTCCAGTCGGGCAAGGGACGCATCGCGCCATGGCTGACTCCGCAGGCGTTCAGTTATGGGACGATGTCGGATCGTTTCGGTGACTTCCCGACTTTTACAGAATACCGCGCCTCCGTTTACGCTGCCGTGGTCAATGGATGCAAGGGGATTTTCCCTTTCATGTATTGTGAACATTTCAATTCGCTCGATTTGCGGATGGGATGCGATTTTGTCTACGAAACCCTCGCGAAGATGGACGAATTTTTGCTTGGTCCGGAAAAACCGTTGCCGATTTCCGTGAAGGCGCCCAACGATGCGGTCGAGGTGATGCTAAAGAGCGTGGATGGCAAGTTGCTCCTCATTGCTGTTAATACGGAGGATCAGGACTTGGACGCCACTCTGGAATCCCCGCTCTTGCAAGATACCAAGAAATTGTGGGGCTATCGCGAGAATGGTGAAGTGGACTTGCAACAAGGCAAATTCAAACTTCACTTTACTCCCTACCAGGTTCATTTGCTCTCGAACCCTGTGTTGGATCAGGGACTGAAGAAAGTTGAGACCTTCATGTCAGAACTTGCGGCGGCCAAGGCGGAACTCAGGAAACCCGGAAATCTGCTGTACGGCCGGGGCAAGGAAATAGAATGGGGTGTTTCAGAGTCCTATATGTCATCCAACCCAATGGGCATGTTCACTCTCACCGATGGGATTTGCGACAGCCTCGGTTTTGTCGCCAGGGTGCAGGAGAAGTCGCCGGCTTGGGTGGAGATGCGGTTCCGTACCTTTGTGCCAAAGTTCAAGAGCGCGAAAATCTACTCCGCCACGATTGAAGATCTGGATTTTCTGATTTGGAAAGATGGCGCATGGCAAAAAGCAGGAGAAGTACGCGGCAATCAGGAACCTGTCATCGAATTCAAGTTTGACAGGCAACTCTCCACCGTAAAAATTAAACTGCTTGTGACCAAAGTGCATGCGGGCAAGAAAGCCGAGATTTACGAAGTGGAACTGTATGATTGATCAACTGCCTGTTTGTAGATGAACATGTCTGGCCAAGACACTGCTCGACGCTGGCTGAAAAAGGTCCTCGAACAATCGCTTCCTAGAAAATCTCAACAAATAAAGATGCCTGCCAAATCAAAGAGTCCAATTTTTTCCACTCCGGGAACTTTTCCAACAAACTCGGAAGCGTTCGAAAAGTGGGTTTGGACCGAGTTGATCGCCTTCGATAATCGGGAACCCGATTTTGGAGCGGGAAAATATTGTGACATATTGGGATTCGTTCCCACGGGAATGTGTCTGCTTGTGTCAGCGCCTGATTTTGCATTTTTGCATGATGGCTTGGCTGCGGAAAAGGTCATGTCACCGTTGATTTGTTCTCGAGATGCGCACGAAGGGAATGAAGAGAGAAGGCGGCAAGAGTGGACAAATTGGCAAATTCGCGATCTGGTCAACGGCTTAAGCGAACTTGGCTGTCAAGTGTTCCTGTCCATGTTCAGTGTCTACCACCAAAATAAGTATCATCATGAATGGCTGAGTGACCATCAAGAGGCGCTGGGAGTTTGGGTGGGTCAGGGGCGGGGATTGAATTTTAATCCCTTGGCAAGGCTCAAAGACGGAACTTTGCTGGAGGATGTTTTTATTCCGCAAACTGTAAAGGCGTGTGTGGATTACGGTTTTGCTGGCTGGCATGGTCCCGATGGTTACGGACCTTTGGTCACCGATATCTGGGGAACAGACATGTCTGATCAAATGATTGGTCAATTCCAAGAATTCTGTCCTGGCATAAAAATGCCAGATTTTATGCTTTCAGAATCCCATGACAATCTGGAAACGTTGGCAAAAAGAGCCGGTTGGTTGAAGGATCATCAGCCGCGCAATTGGATTTCTTTTTATGCCGAGCGATGGACAGGCTTTTGGAAAAAGATCAACACCGCTTTGCATCGCGAGAACAAACGGAGCATGATCAATTCGGCCTGGACGAAAGGCAATTGTGAAGCTTTATACAGTTATGGCATAAATTACAAGAGCATGGCGGCGGCAGGCATTGATTATCTTGTTGTGGAGACGGTGGCTCTTGGCCTGTCGCATACGTATCCGCATCTCGGTAAACATTATGACTTTGCGGCGACCTTGTTTGAAATCAAAGCTTTTGCCCCCAATTTTAAATTGCTGTTTTTGCATGGCATCAAAGATGTTGTCGAAGCATGGGATAACCTGCGTCATTCCCCGACGGGATATGAACGCGAGCTATATACATTGGCCAATATGTATTATCAGTCTTTTGATCGCTTTGAACGGGCGGCGGTGGGATTGCTGGGATGTGTGGCGGACGGCATTAACCCGGAAGAGTGGCGTTATATCCAGAAAAACTGGAAAACGGCATTTGACGGTGCCCCGATCAATGCAGGACAGATTGCCGCCATTTGGAGCGATGAGTTGTTGGATGGCGGGATTGATGATTATTTGTTTGATGGGATGTGGTTCAGTCATTGGCAGATTGCAAAACTCATGGAGAACAATGTCCAAATCCAAAGTTCCGTGCGATTGGAAAATGTGGATCGGATCCATGGTGCAGTGTACCTGCCCAGCGCCCATCTTTTGGCTGGGGCCAAATTGGATCAACTGCTGAGTCAGTCCGACCGTCCTGTTGTGTTGAGCGGTCGAGCCGATGTTCTTTCCTTTTACTTTCCCAATGCCCAGGTGGTCAGCGACGGACAATTTGCAGTGCTGGTTTTTGACAGGAAACGCCAAAGCGGGCTGACCCGTGTCGAATGCGGAGGGAAAATATTTGAACCCAATACGGGGTCCGTATATTTTGCGAATGCAAACCTGAATCGGTTGGACATTGTCGATGAATTGTTTCAAAAGTCAGCGAGACTCATCAATCAGGTCGTCGCCGCCGACTTGCGGGAACGCAACGTGCTTTATGCAGAGTGCCTTGATGTGAATCGAGGCGATTGCACGGTAAATACCCGCTTGATTGATAACGATACTATTGATGTGGCGGTCGAAAATACCACTCCGTGGGGAAAGCTGACCAAAACGGTTCGCGTTTCCAAGAAAATCGAGACCACAACAATCATCAGCAATTTTCCGTTGCGCATTCAGCGGAAGATTGACGACTTCAGCTTCAGGGTGGCGGTTCCCACAAGGGGCAGCAGTGTCGTCCGCGTAAAAATCAAGCCCCTCCGCAACTTTTAACTGATTCGATTATCAACTCTATTGATGCCTGAATCGGAGAATGTTTTTCTTACGGATCAACAAACTGAAAGGGTTCCTTAATTGAAAACAATCAAAATATCTGAGAATACTTGTGATGTGAAATACGAGAAGTGGATGTGGCTGGAACTGATTGGGTTTGACAACGAACAGGCGGACTTCGGCGTCGGGGCGTTCCTCGACAATGCCGGGCTTGTCCCGGAAGTCATCTCCCTGCTGATGTTCAATGCCGATTTCATTCATACTCATGACGGTCTTGAGCAAGACCGGATATTTCCACCCGACTATTGCTCGTATGCTGCTCACCCCTGCAACGATGAACGACAGCGGCAAGACTGGTCACAACGGCAGCTTTTGTCACTGGTTCGCGAGCTGCAAAAACACGGAGTCCGGGTTTACGTCTCGGTGTTTGACATATTCGTAACACAGGAGTGGATCGGAAAGCATCGCGAACTTCTCCATTTTTCGGCCCGACATGGTAATGCAATGGACTCGGTGTGTCCGTGGAAGCGTTTTCGTGATGGCAGTTACTACGAGGACTTTTTCATTAAGCAACTCGTGGGCGTGATGCGCGACTACGGGTTTGACGGATTTCATGGGGCCGACGGGTATGCTCATCCACGGATCGCCATCTACGACGGAGATTTCTCGGACGATATGGTCGAACAGTTTGTCCAAGCAACGGGCCAGGTCTTGCCTGAAACTATGCGGGATGGATGCGGAGACGATGCCAGCAAAATCACCGCTCGCGCGGACTGGATCTGGAGAAACATTCGGCGTGAATGGATTGCCTTCTATGCGGAGAGAATCCAGGCTTTCTGGCGCAAGGTGGTGGAAGCCGTGCATGCGGAAGAAAAGCAGGTGGTGCTCAATACCGCCTGGACCCGAGACCCGTTTGAGGCACTTTACCGGTACGGCATTGATTACCAAGCCCTGACACGCATTGGCGTCGATGGTTTTTTGGTCGAATCCGCAGCGGCGGCGCTCGAAACCATGGAACGGGGCGAAGCGTCCTGCCGCATTTTGTGTAAGTTCATGGCCGCAATCCTCTTGAACAAGGCCTATGTCGCAGAACCGACGCTGCGATGGTTGAATGGGGTTAAAGATGTTCAGGAGCAATGGAGCGCCATGCGCCATGCGCCCACCGCTCTGGAAAGCGAGGTTTACTCGCTGAGCAACCTTTACTGGACCGATCACGATGGACAGTTAAAGCGATGCGTGACGGGCCCGGTCGTGTGCCTGGCGGACGGCCTCAAACGAGAGGAATGGCAGTGGCTGCAACAGATTTGGGAAATAGGGTTCTCGATGTCTCCTGCCCGTGTCCTTGGAGCAACCCTTGTTTGGTCCGACGGGGCTTTGAAAAATCAATTGGACGATTTCATCGCCACGCGGAGATGGACCACCCACCGTCTTCTTTCTCATTTGATTGCGGGTGGCGCACCCATCCAGTCGGTCGTGCGCTCGGAGAATCTTGACGTCATGAAGGGAGCGATTGTGGCCTTGAATGTCCATCTGTTTCCACAAAAGGAGATCGAAAAGATCCTGGCCTACCGGAATGGCCCGATCATTCTCATTGGCACCAATGAGACATCGCTTCCTCTGCCGGGGTTTAGCTTTGAAGACGGCCCTTCTCCTGATCAATTGCGCTGCTCGGTGTATAACTCTGATGAGAAGTTCGAAGTTGATATCACCCACGAGGTGGAGGAAAAACGGACGGCTGACCCGATGGAAATCAAGGATCCGGCATCCTGGCTCAACGAGCTTGATTTCCAAAATATTTCATCCGGTTTCCTGAAGAATTGCTGCAAGGTTATCTCCCTGTGCGGGTGCGACATCCGCATCCTGAAGTCTTATTGTGGCCATGGTGCTCCGATGAAAACGGATCTGGATATGGTTCGATTGCTGGCCATGGAGGATGAAACTGGAAAAATCCGCCTTTTGATCAGCAACGATGATTATGTTTACTCAACGACGCAGATTGATATGGGCCATGGAATTGCGGACATCAAACTGCTGACCGGCCTCGTCAGCTCGACGGTTAAGACGGATGGATCGACGTTCAGCGTCAAGATTCCACCGAGGGGCATGGTCGTGATGGACGTGAAAACCATTATCCGATGAAACTCGCGGCTCTATTCAGCGACCACATGGTTTTGCAGCGGGATATTGCCATCCCCGTGTGGGGCTGGGCCGAACCCGACAGCCATGTTACGGTCGAACTCGCGGGCAATTGCGCCAGGGCAACCGCTGGAGTTGACGGGAAATGGTTGGCGCGCCTACCGGCGTTGCCGCCTGGCGGTCCCCATACGCTGACCGCTCGAATTCATGATGGCGTGCTGCAAGTCGTCACGGATGTGCTGGTCGGTGAAGTCTGGCTCTGTTCAGGGCAGTCGAACATGGAGTTTCCGCTTTCGGGGGTGAAGAATGCCAAAGAGGAAGTCGCCGCTGCCGGTCACCCCAACATCCGTCTCTTCGAAGTCCCCAAAAGCGTGGAGGTCAATCCCCGGAGCGACACGACGTCCCAGTGGGAAATATGCACCCCGGATAGCGCTAAAAACTTCTCGGCGGTGGCTTATTTCCACGGGGTCGAATTGCAGCGACGTCTGGGGGTGCCGGTCGGTTTGATCAATGCCTCGTGGGGCGGAACTACGGCGGAATCTTGGACCAGCCGCGAGGGATTGCTGGCGGAGCCGACGCTCCATGATATAGTCGTTGATTGCGATCATGTGTACCCGGGCGACGAAATTCGCGTGGCTGAAACTCTCAGAAACATTGCCCATTGGGAACAGATCTACCTAAAGCGACCAACTCCTCCCAATCTTGGTTTTGAACAAGGTTGGGCCAATCCTGAAGTCGACAGGGAAGAGTGGAACAGCATCGAAGTGCCGGGTCCTTGGCAACGTGCCGGATTGAACTTTAACGGCGTGGTGTGGTTCCGCCGCGAATTGGATATCCCAAGTTCCTGGGAGGGGCGGGACCTTACGCTGAGCCTCGGCGCTTGTGACAAGTCCGAATGGACCTATTTTAACGGGGAGTTCATCGGCAGCCTCACGCTCCAAGAGGGCGCCGACGCCTGGTCAACGCCTCGCGTTTACACCGTGCCGGGACGTCTCGTTAAAGCAGGGCGCAACCTCGTGGCGGTGCGCGTCTTTAGCCATCTTCATTTGGGGGGCATGACCGGCCCGGCTTCTCTCCTGTTTACCAGACTGGCAGTGGCTCCAGAGGCTGGCGTAATTTCGCTGAAAGGCACATGGATCTACCGTGTAGAACATAATTTTGGAATCATTCCGCCGGTTCCGCTTCCTCCCCCCAGTCCCGATAATGCGAGCCTGCCTTGGGTTTTATACGCGGGGATGATTGCCCCGTTGGTGCCCTACACCGTGCGTGGCGCGATATGGTACCAGGGCGAGTCGAACGCGCCGCGCGCGTATCAATATCGAACCCTGTTCCCGGCGCTTATCCGTGATTGGCGTCAGCGCTGGGGGCAGGAGCACTTTCATTTCCATTTTGTGCAGCTCGCCAACTTCGCCAATCATATGGCTCCTTCGGAGCAACCCGGCGAGAGCCGTTGGGCGGAGCTGCGCGAAGCTCAAACCCGGACGCTCGCCCTGCCCGACACGGCCATGGCGGTCACGATCGACGTCGGCGATGAAACCGACATTCATCCGACGAACAAGCAGGACGTGGGACGTCGGCTCGCGTGGAGCGCCTTGTCGAACATCCACGGCTTGGAGGACGTGACGCCCTCCGGTCCACTCTACAAGGCTTGCAAAGTCGAGGGCTCGCAGATGCGGCTCTATTTCGAGCATTTGGGGGGCGCTCTGGAAGCCCGCGGCGGGGCGCTGAAGGCGTTCGCTATTGCCGGAGCCGACAAAAGATTCTTGTGGGCCGATGCCAGGATTGAGGGCGACACGGTCGTCGTCTCAAGTCCTGATGTGAGCGACCCCGTGGCGGTGCGCTATGGCTGGGCCGACTACCCGCTGTGCAATCTCTACAACCGCGCCGGCCTGCCCGCATCCCCGTTCCGAACAGACGACTGGCCCGCTCGATAGCACCAGCCAATTCTCGCAATGCACTCGTTATGGGCAACCTCCCAGACATTCGCTTGAGCGGAAAAGCACATTTCCGCCATTCATTGGCAGGAAAGCGGTAGAATTCGCCATCCGATCTGCCAAGCTACGGACATCTCAAAAGTGAATGACTTGCAAAAGTCATTGCCTCCTCAATCATGAAAATTGCAAGCCCGATAGCTCTTCTGAGGGAAACCTTATCGAAGCGGATGACCCCTTCGACTGGGCGTTTCCTCGCTGTCGCCATTATCGTTCTCTTGGGGTTAGTCAGTGCCTCCCTCGCTCAGGATCACCCGCTCGTCTCCGTCGTTCGTGATGATGGAGGACACCCCGATGGCAGGGGGCAGGTATGCGGGCCGACGCAGATGTGCATGAAAGTGCTTAATCTGGAATTGGATCCGGCGACCGTGACCCAAGCGCGGATCATGTATTACATGAAAAGCAATCCCTACGACGTGGGTACCAAGGCTTCTTATAATCTCCCTGTCGAAGCGGTCAAGTGGTCTCATTTTGTGGTGACACTCAACGGCCACGAGGTGCTGCGGGAGAGTCTTGTCAAGCATGGTGCGACGGGATGGCACGAGATTCCAGTGGACCCGGCCCTGTTGGTCTGCGGCGAGAACAAAATCACCATGACTTTGGACGGCCCAGGCAGTTACTTCTACCTGGGCGTTGATCACTCGGCTTCCCGTGAGCGTAGCGCCTCCAGCAACGACGGTGGCAGGATCTTCCGGACCAACTGTCTGAACTTCGGCAACGAGACGGGGGGGGGGACCGCGGCCGGTGAATACATGGTGAGGCTCAAGCTATGGGCTGCCCCACAGCCCGAAGTGGGTTTCACCGAACGGGATGGACACCACTACGGCTGGCTGGAGGTCGAGGATCTCTTCTCTACGACTCGGCCCCATGCCGCCTCGGGCTTCAAGACCGTCACCTGGAAGGCAGGGAGCAATGCGCCCTCACGGGGGCAGGTGGCGTACGGAATGGCGGGGAAATTTGAGGTGCCCTTTGATATCCCTGCCGAAGGCGATTGGCTACTCTGGCTGCGCGGTTGGATGGACGGCTTGAGGGGTGGCGCTTTTACTCTTTCTTGGGATGGCAAGCCCTTCTACTCCAGCCAGGGCAAACACGAATTCACCAGCGACGCTCCACTGCGTTTCGACTGGCCGGAATTAGGCGTGACCCGCTTGGGCAAGGGGCGGCACGTCTTGGGGGTACAGACAACGGGGGATTGCGGACACATGTTCGATGTGCTCGTGCTGACCACCGACCCGGCCTACCGGCCCGATGAGAGCACGCCCCTGCCGCGGATGACCCTCATCGAGAAACTGGTTCCGCCAGAGGGCTTGGCCTCTCTTTCTCCGGGGCTTTACATGACGGAACATCCGCTGCCCTGGGCGCGGCAGGTCGCTGGCGGGCCGCTGCGGACTCTCTGGGTCTGTGCGGGAATCAATGATCGCGAAATAGTCGAGTTGCAGCAGCGAATGGATATGCCAGCCGACGTCGTGTCCTTGAATGTGCCAACAGATGGTGATTTCCAAGGTGAACTCGACTTGGACAAGGGCGACCTGCTCTACAATTTGCTGGCTGCTGACAAGCCCTACGATGTGGCGGTACTGGTGCGCACCAAATTGAATCAGATTCCCGATCACGCACTGGTGGAACTGTTGCGGCGGGTGGAACAGGGCATGGGCTTGATCGTCGTAAGCTCCAAGCCCGAGAGCGGGGGAGCGACGAAGCTTGCGGCTCTGCTCAAGGAGGCCAAGCCGCTCAATCTGCCGGCCTTCAAGGTCCCTTTTGATCTGGGTCGCCAAAAGGACGTGGGATGGTGTGAGTATGGCAAAGGACGTGTTTTTGTGCGCGCGTTTTCGCAGTGGGGTACCGTGGATTCTCTCAAGGAGTCCATGGAGACCCGGGGATACACACTCGAAAATCTGCGTTTTCCGTTCTGGGAATATCAGTTCGGCCAGTGGGTGAAGCTGCTGCTCAAAGCCGGACGGCGCGACATGGCGCGCATCGCGACTGTCGAATGTCCCGAAACGCTCCAGCCGGGGCAGGCGGTCGAGCTGGCTGTCACCACCGATGGCGCCGAAGGCACGCAACTGGTCGGATCCTGGTGGGGGCCGCACGCCGCTGCGCCGCAGAGATGGGAGTCCGTCGCCTGTCGAGATGGCAAGTCCGTGGTCAAACTCCCGTCTTTTACCGAGGACGGCCTGTACTGTTTGCAACTCAGTCTGCTTGACGCCCAAGGGAAAGTTTTGGATTGCGCGGCGACGTATTGCCGCGTGCAGCAGCCGGCCCGCGTGACCGACCTGCAGGCGGTCTATTCCAGCGACCAAGGCGGCCAGGTTGTGGCGACTCTCAAGACCGTCAACAGTAATGGAGTAGCACATCTGCCTGCTTTACTGGAGGTCTATGGCTCCCGTGGGCGACTGTTGAGTGCGCAAGAAATGATGCTCGATTTTCCAGCTGGAGAAGGCAAGTGTCAGGTGACGGCGACGGTACTTCCATCCTGGGAGCGGGTGCTGGAGGCACGACTCACGATCAGAGGAAGCGGTGGGGTTCCAATCCAGCGCGTCTACCACCTCTTCACCAGACCGCAACCGGTGGTCCTGGATGATTACATTTCTTGGGCAGGTGTAACGGAAAGCTGCGAGATGCCGACCTATTGCTGGTCGGTCTATGCTCGCATCTTTGATAATATGGGCATAAAGGCGTACAAATCGCACCCCCTCAGCTGGAACTCGCTAGAGCAAGGCCCTGTTTTTGCTGATCCGTTTAGACTGACCAAAGTGGGCAGTCCCAGCACGGGTGTTGGGGGCGAGCGTATCCCCTGCCTGCACGACCCCGGGATGTGGGCCAAAGAGGAGACGGCTATTCGGCAGCTCGTCCGTTATTCCGAGCAATTCTCCCCTCTCATTCTGGGGCTTGGCGATGAAATGACCGTCAGCGCTACAGATGAGGTGTGTTTTTCCAAGCTTACTCTCGCGGCATTCCGCGAACATCTGCAGAAACAGTATGGCACGATCCAGAAGTTGAACGCGACTTGGCAGTCCCAGTTCGCCGACTGGGATGCGGTCATTCCGTGGAAGGTGGAGCAGACCCGGCAGCGGCCCGAAAATATCGCCCCTTGGCTGGAGTTTCGCGTGTTCATGACGCGCACGCTCGTGGAGTCGATAGTCAAGATGCAGAAGTGGGTTAAGGAGGAGGCCCCGGACATCCACACCGGCGGGGTCAATCCGGTGGACGAGAGCTACAAAAGCTGCGCCGTTTTCTCTGAGATATACCCCATGTTGGACTATGCGCAGATTTACCCCCGATTTCATGATCGTGCGCGATCATGGTTTCGCGATCCTCGGTTGACAGGACTGTGGAGCGGATACGACTATAATCGGGAGAACATCGAGCAGCAAGCCTGGCTGTTGCCCGCTTACGGTGGCACGTTCATGGGTTGGTTCGGTGCGGGTCGTACCTTCAACTACCACACACTTACCAACACCATCAACCTTGGGGAGCGGGGGCAGTGGATTCGCGATTGCAACCACGAGTTGCAGGCCGGTATCGGGAAGTTGCTCATTGAAGCCGAAGTCGAGCAAGAGCCGGTGGCCATCCTCTCCTCCTACCGCAGCAAGTACGCCTACACGGCGCTGAAGTCCTCCAAGGCGCCGAAGTACAACAATACCGGCTTTGACCAGGAGTTTGACGAATTTCTGGTTGGTTACAGTGCACTCTTGCGCAAGCTGCGGGTGCCCTATCGTTTTGTCAACGAGGACCAAGTGGAGCAAGGGATTCTGGACCGTTACCGCCTGGTCATTGCGCCCCAGGCCTCGGTGCTGTCGGCTGTGGCGGTTGAACGATTGTCGGCCTATGCCCGGCTACACCCGGTTATCGCCGACCAGACCCTGGGCACATACGATGATCATGGTTGCAAGCGGGCGACCGCGCCATTTGATTTTGTTCAACCCGATGGCTTGAAGCTGAGCGACTTCGGCGAGCATCCGCTGCGGAATACCGACGAGAACCTCGCACGATTGCGGAAGGCTGTTGAGACGGACGGCGTTACATCAACCAACGAGGTGGATGGCAAAGGCATCGACTTCATCGTCCGAAAACGCCTCGGAAATCTGACCCTGCTGGTGGTCTTCGGGCAAGGGGCGCTGTTAGTGAGGCCTCCGGAGGGGATGGTTGCCTACGACGTTCGGACTCACAAGTTGCTCGGTTCGGAGCCGAGGACGATGACCCAGGAGCGTAGTCCGGCGGTGCTGGCGTTTGCCAAGCACAAGGTGGCAGGGATCAAGCTGAGCGCTACAAGGACCGTAAAGCGCGGCCAGGAGGTCACGTTCGAGGTGCTGGTACAACCGGCCATCGCCACCGTGGTTCGCCTGTCGGCCACCGGGCCGGATGGTGGGTCTCGCCTTTGGTATGACGTCAATGTGACCGTCAAGGGCGGCAAGGGCAACGCGACTTTTTGTCCGGCCCTCAACGATCCGGTTGGAAAATGGAAGTTTACTGCCACGGATGTCATCAGCGGCACAAAGGCGGCTACAAAAGTGGCAGTAAAGGAACAGGAGGCGCATTGAGCAAACAAAAAGACAATTCACAACGTCCATTCATGCCATTACGGCCACTTGGCGAAAAACACCCCTTGAGTTTTCTGACTCCTTATCCCCAGGAAATAACGATTGGACGGGGAATGGTCGACCTCACAAAGAGAATGGTTTCCTGTTCCTGTGATGTGGGTTCGGAAAAAATCGTTGAGACATTGTGTGAGGATCTTCAAAAAATCACCCGAGTTCGGATTGTAAGAACACCAAATTCACAGGGACGATCAATCAGACTCACTGTCGAGGATCTGGGACTAAAACCGGAGGGATATACGCTGGCCACAAGTCAGAGGGGAGTGGAAATTACCGGGCAAGACAGCGTGGGACTTGCCCATGGTGTTCAAACGTTCCTCCAACTGGCGGGATTTGGAAAGGGGCTATTGCCGAGTCTGAAAATCCGCGATTGGCCGCTCTACCGGATTCGTTCCGTCATGCTGGATATGGGACGCGGAATCTACCGTCGATCACTGATCGAACGGTGTATCCGAATCATGGCTCGTTTGAAGCTGAACATGTTGCATTTGCATCTGTATGATGACCAATTGATGGGCGTCCGGTTCGAAACCTGCCTTTGGGAAAGGAAAATCCTGGGGCTATTCCTATTCAGGATTTAAAAGCCATTGTGAGCTATGCGCGACAATTCAATATTGCAATTTGTCCGGAAATGGAGTCCTGGGGGCACATCAACTCCATTTTATACCATTACCCGGAATGTTATGGTGCCCCCGGGGTACATGAAGGGGCCAGTTTCGGTGTCGGGCCGACTACCATTTTGTTGCTGGAAAAGATATATGATGAGGTGGCCCCTTGCCTTGAAAGGGACAGTTGGGTTCACCTCGGACTCGACGAGGCCAAATGGAAAGTTTTGCCTGTCTGGAAAAACCGGCGCGGGCTCAGCCCAACGTGGTTGGGTCGAAACCCTTCATGATCTTCTGGAAAAGGTTGGGAAACACCATGGGAAAACGTTTCGAATGCGTATCTGGGCCGATCATGGCGGACGGCCAGTTCCTGCACCTATCCGTACACAGGTCATGGTTGAACCCTGGAATTACTACGAAAACTCGAAGGATATTCGTCAAAAAGTTCGTCGTTATAGCGGGAAGGACAAGCCGCCGTTTCTGATGGGGGCAGGAAAATCCAATATGCATTTTAACGGAGCATTTGGAGCAACCCGCATTTGGTGCGAGAGCGCGCGAAATTCTCCGAACTGCGAAGGAGTCAATATCTGTCTTTGGGAAGGAAATCTTTTTGATCGATACCTGATCTCAGTTTATGCCGGGGCCGACAGTGCGTGGAACGGTGGAATCGTACAGAAGCCGGAGAAGAATAATAGTGTACACAGGGACTTTCTAACCGGGCAAATCATGACTCGAATGATGATCTGGCAAATGTTGTTTGAGGATGCGGATGAATCTGCTATTATTCAGGATCGGGGGGAGTCCGTTTATCGGGGTTATTACACATCCGGATCATCCATCGGGCAGCCTGTTGCTCCAACCGTGACCTTGAATGGCAATTAGTCTAATCCAATGAAACTTTTTTTTGGAACAACTCCAATAAAACGATGAACGCAAAACATTGGAAGCCGCTCGTGTCGATATGTGCATTCCTCGCCTTGGTGACGCAACTCGAAGCGATCGACGTCAAGCCGGATCAACTCAAACAGAAAGCAGGAGAGCCCATTGCCACCTTGGATATAGAAAACCAATCCGGTGTAATCGGTGCGGGTGAGTATGCGGGTAGAAAGTATGATATCTCGTACTTTCGAATTAACACCGGCACGAAGGACTACCTCTTGCAATACCGTTCATTGCCAGCGGATCAAGCAACAGAAAACTCGAAAGTTCTGAACGACTCAGGTAGCGGGTATGGAATGCTGAAGCCGGATCCAAATTGGTATAAAAGCGGGTTTATTACGGCGTCGATCGAAAAAATGAGCGGTAGCGATATTGGGTGTCATCAGGGGGAAGTTCGTGTGTTGAAGACCGGGGGGAAACGGGTGGGATACGATCTTGTATTTGAGTTGGAACAATGTTCGATTGTGGTGCGCACAGTTGCGATGGCAGGACGGGATGAATTGTTTATTTCTGTAAAAGTCACAAACTATAATACCGAAGCGAATTTGGTGACCGGATTCAAGGGGTTCCCCATGGGGTTTGGCGGAGAGTTTGATCGTTGGGTTCACACTGCCAGTAAGGAAATTAGCCATTCTGGACCCATCGGCAAAACTACCTCCCTTGATATTAACGAGGACCATTGGGCATTGCTTACAGATCACAATCTTGCAAATGGAGGCCCCGGTCAACTGGGGCTCTTCTGGGCTCCTGAAAAAGTTGAAAAGGCGACTGTTATTCATTCCGGAAATTATGCCATCCTATTAAATTATCAAGGACGGGATATCAACCCGGAGCATCGGTTTATGGTGTGTCATTTTGATGGAATGAGTTGGCAGGGTGCCTGTAAACGCATGGTGGAACTCGCCGAGGAAGCTCCTTCACTCATCAAGCAGGCTTTGGATGGTTGGGATTGATGCCGTCCGCGTAAAAATCAAACCATGCAAGGTTGCGTAGAACTATCGTTGGCAAAACCCCGGAATATGGTTTTATGGGTCATATGAAAACCACGTTGGAACTGCCGGATCAACTGCTGCGCAGTGCGAAAGCCACTGCCGCACGGAAAGGGGTGACGCTCAAGGTTCTTTTCACGGAAGCACTGGAGGCAAAGCTCGCATCCGCCGAAAATAAGGACGAGCCTTGGCGACGGCATTTTGGCGCTTTGAAGGGCTTGCGCGCCGAGAGTCGGAAAATCGAGAAGGTGATGGAGCGCGAGTTCGAGGGCGTGGATCGGGAGGAATGGCGGTGATTGTCGATGCCAACGCCCTCTCGGCCTGGCTGGATGGCGATCCGCAGATCAGGCCGGAACTTGCCCGAGCGCGCTCGTTGTCGCTCTCGGCCGTCGTCTTGGGAGAATATGTTTTTGGAATTTCCGGCTCCCGGCATCACAAAGTGTATGAGGCGCGGCTGAAGAGTTTGCTGGAGGACTTTCCTGTTCGGGGCGTGGATTCCACAACGGCCAGCCACTATGCGGCCATCCGTAGAGAGCTGAAGAATGCCGGCACCCCGATTCCCTGGCACGACATCTGGATTGCTGCACAGGCACGGCAGCACGGACTGCCGATTCTCTCTCGCGACACGCATTTCGACGAAGTCCAGGGAGTCGCCCGGCAGGGATGGTGATGCCAGCCGCCACGAGGCAGGATTGGGGCAACAGGCCTCGAGGGGAAAAATCTTGCCAGTGACGACGAAGATCAGTGGACTTCCGGACATGGGGAGAGTTGCCAAGTTCAGAGATTGTCCGGCTGTCGGACGCCCGATTAAGCCGATCGAGTGCGGGCAGAACCGGGGGAAAAATTATGCGTGTCCGGCGGATTGCCCGCATTGCCCGTGGATGGTCGCGAACTATGACGATTTTCTGAAGATCGAAGGCTCGCCGTCCAGCAACGACAACGTGACTTCCGCCATTGCCTGGCGTCTCGCGGTTCTTTCTCCCTAATTAACACAATCCAATTGTCTTTTTATCAATAGCATGCTATTTTCCAACCCAATATGAAACGCTTCGCCGAACAATATCTGTCCGATTGGCAGAACCGGTCGGACCGGAAGCCCTTGATTGTGCGCGGTGCCCGGCAGGTTGGAAAAACTCACTTGGTCGAGCATTGGGGGCATGAACACTACAAGGTGGTCGTAAAACTGGACTTGGAGCGTGAACGCGATTTCCACACGCTTTTCGATGGGCAGGATCCCCGGAAGCTGCTGGAGGAGATTTCGCTACTCAAGGGCCAGCGCCTGATTCCGGGGGAATGCCTCTTGTTCCTGGATGAAGTCCAAGCCTGCCCCAAGGCTTTGTCCGTGCTCCGATACTTTCACGAGATCATTCCGCAGCTTCATGTGATTGCCGCCGGGTCGCTGCTGGACTTCGCTTTGCGTGAGTTCAAGCACTCCATGCCCGTGGGCCGCATTGAGTACCTGTTCCTCCATCCGATGTCGTTCGAGGAGTTCCTGCTGGCCACGGAAGGCGAACCGCTGGTCGCGCATCTTCAGAACTTCCATCTGGGCGATGAGGTCAACGAAGCGATTGCAACCCGGATCAAGGAATCGTTGCGTCGATACTTTTTCATTGGGGGCATGCCCGAGGCGGTGCATGCCAGCGCGCAAAAGGCTGGCCTGATGGACATCCAGCGCATTCAGAGCTCGATGGTCCAGACGATGCAGGATGACTTTGCCAAATACGGCACGCGACTACAGCAGGATCTTTTGCGCAAGACCTTCCGTCATGTGGCTCAACACGTGGGACGCAAGATCAAGTACGTCAACATCAGCCGCGAGAACCGTTCGGTGGAAGTAAAAACAGCCTTTGGGCTTGCTCGCGCGAAGCCGTGTGGTGCATCTGGTTCTTCACACCTCGGCGAATGGCATCCCCTTGGGTGCCGAGATGAACGAGAAACACTTCAAAGGGCTCTTCCTGGACATCGGATTGGCCAATCAACTGTGCGGGCTGAACTTGGTGCCGATGGACGAGTTGCTCACGGTCAACGAAGGCGGACTGGCGGAGCAATTTGTGGGACAGGAACTGCTTTGCTCGGGCCTG
>Ga0172379_10005326_pt1 | contig 18078 bp, 21 predicted proteins | sample GrowelOW334metaG_FD_119756 | JGI IMG/M metagenome (GOLD analysis project Ga0172379, IMG submission 119756) | Groundwater microbial communities from an aquifer near a municipal landfill in Southern Ontario, Canada - Groundwater well OW334 metaG | ecosystem: Environmental > Aquatic > Deep... | reverse complement strand
AATTATGTCTTTTAGAGACATCACAAAAGAAAGTGAAGTGGACCGCATGAAAACAGAATTTTTATCTTTAGCATCTCACCAACTGTTAACCCCTTCGTCGGCAATAAAATGGACATGCGAGCTTTTGCTGGGTGGAGACTATGGCAAAATGACAAGTAAACAAATTAGCAGTATTCAAAATATATATTCTTCAAATGAAAGCATGATAAGTTTGGTAAACTCGTTGCTAAATGTTTCAAGAATTGAAGCAGGGAGAATAATTATTGACCCAAAGCCAACAAATTTAAGAGAATTAGCCGATTCAATGATTGAAGAAGTAAATAACAAAATTGTAGCGAAAAATCAAACTTTGACTATTGTTTCTGATAAAAATCTGCCAAAAATAAATATTGACCCAAAGCTAATAAGAGAGGTGTACAAAAATTTACTGACAAATGCAATTAAATATACTCCAGAGGGCGGGAAAATTTCTGTGAATATTGATATAAAGGGAGAAGAAATTGTCTCAAAAGTTAGAGACAACGGATACGGCATATTGGAAAAAGATAAAAACAAAGTATTTCAAAAATTTTACAGAGGAGAAAATATTGTCAGAATAGAAAAAGACGGAAACGGCCTTGGGCTATATTTAATTAAACAAATAGTTGATGTTTCCGGAGGAAAAATAGGTTTTGAGAGCAAAGAAAACGAAGGCACAACATTTTGGTTTAGCCTGCCTCTTGCAGGAAGCAAACCAAAAGCAGGAGAAGTATCCGTCAGCTAACTATACGGCGGAACCAAAAACAGAGATTACAATTCTCTGTTTTTGGTTTGACAAAAACCCAAAAAACTTGTAGTTTTACATAGACAGATGTTCTCTTGTGAGACATCATACCTAGCCCGCTCGTTGAGAGCATAATGTAAGGAGAATCCTGTGAACATCACGTCGCCCTTTAGCGTAAACCAAACATGGTTGCGGTGCATGCAGTGCGGAAGCATCTATAGCCTGCTTGCAGAAAGGCAGTTTAGGTGCCCTTGCGGAGGCCTGTACGATGTTGAGCATGACTTTTCCCACATTCCCACGGCCGGCGAGTTAAAGTACCTATTCAATCTTCGTATGGGGGGCTTTAACGCCAGACCAGAGCCGTGGGAACAGTCGGGAGTTTGGCGATACCGCGAGCTGATCATGCCCTTTTTGCCACCAGATCAGATTGTCAGTTTGGCAGAAGGCAATGTGCCCATTGTCCGCGCCGGACACAATTTGCGTGAGTGGACCGGTGTCAAAAATCTTTGGCTCATTCTGGAAGGCATGACGCCAACCGGCTCATTCAAAGATTATGGCATGACGGCCTTGATGTCCGTTGCCAAGGCGGCGGGCATTAAAGCCGTTGCCTGCGCCTCAACCGACGACACTTCGGCATCGGCTGCGGCTTTTGCCGCCGCTGCAAGAATCAAGTGCAGCGTCCTGATGCCTGCGGGATTGGTTACCGCAGTGCAAGGAGTGCATCCTGCAATCCACGGCGCATTCATTATTATGTTGCCGGGAAGCTTTGACGACTGCATGCGGGTTCAACAAGAGCTCGTTGCAAACTATGGCGTATACCCGGCTAACAGCCTGAACCCCGCAAGGATTGAGGGGCATCAAGCCACAGCTTTCCAGATTGCGCACTACTTTGGCTGGAATATGCCAAGCTGGATTGCGTCGCCTGTTGGAAACGGGAGCAACTGCTCTTCGGTGGGCAAAGGCATGCGACTTCTAAAAGAGCGAGGATTTGTAACAGACACGTCACGAATCCTCGGATGCCAATCCGAAGCCGCCTGCCCGTTGGCACGGTCGTGGAGTAATTCTGACCGTACCAAAAAAGGCTGGCTCGAATGCTACCAACCGATGGAAGTTGGTGAAACAACCGCCACCGCCGCCAGAATCGGCAACCCTGTCTCCAAAGACAAGGTTATCCGCGAAGTGATTGCTTCAAATGGCGCAATGGAAATTGCGATGGAGGGAATGCTCAACGAGGCTGTTGCGGTTTGCGGAAGCGACGGCATCTTTGTGTGTCCTCAAACCGGAACCGCGCTGGCTGGAATCCGCCGAGCCGTTTACCGCGGAGTCATCAGACCATACGACACAGTTGTTGCCGTTTCAACCGCCACCGGTCTCAAGTTTGCCGAGTCTGCAACCCGGCACCTTGAGAAAAAAATTGTCCGCCTGGACAACTGCAACACCTCATCGGTGGCAAAGATTCTCCAGCTCTAGGCTTTGGCTCCATGCCAAGGTGTATTCGATCCCCCGCGATGTGCATCGCGGGGATTTTTTTATACTCTTGATAGTTGCTACTATTAAGATTCTATTTGTAGTATAATTAAGTTGTAATATTATTAACATAATAAACATATGCAAACATTCAAAAAAGCATCTTTGTTAGTCGGTCTTTTAATGTTGTCTGCTTTAATCTCTTTTTCTGCAGTTAAGGCAGAAGACCAAGCAACCAATGAGAGCCAATTGGAAGCTCAAAAGCAGGCGCAAGAAAAAGCCCGAGAAGATGCAAAAAATCAATTAGAAGTTCAAAAACAGGAACAAGAAAGAATCAGAGAAGATGCTAAAAACCAAGTAGAAACTCAAAAACAAGAAGAAGATAATGACAGCGTTGACGGAGAGCAACACAAAAGCAAAGTTGAAAAAGTTACAAAAGAACTTGAAGATGTTGCCGATAAAACACCCGAAGACGTAAGCACAAAAGTTAAAGAGGTTGCAAAAGAACAAGAAGACGCCAAAGATAAAGTTGCAAAATCTATAGATGCAATTAAAAACAGAAGCGCGGTAAAAACATTCTTAATTGGAACCGATTACAAAAATATCGGCCAATTAAGAAGCGAGATGGTCAAAACCGACAATCAGGTTAAGCAGTTAGAGAACGTGGTAACCAAAATAACAGATCCAACAGACAAAACTGCAATTCAAGACCAAATTAAAGTTATTCAAGCGCAACAACAAAAAATTAACGACTTTTTAAAAGCCAACGAAGACAAGTTCAGTTTATTAGGTTGGCTTGTAAAATTCTTTAACAAATAGTTTGTAATAAAAAACCGCCCTGAGTATAGTCGAAGGGGCGGTTTTTTTATGCTACAGAGTTTAAAACAGAAATTATTTGATTAAATATTTTATTTGGCGTATAAAGCTCTTTCATTTTTTCCTTAACATCGCAGTTAACAGTTTGTCCCATCACGCTATCAATTTTGTCGTAAACAACTTTTACAGAACCAAAATCTATTACCCAGTCCTGCAACCCTAAGTCATTAAAAGTTTCAGACACCCCCATGTTTATATTAACCATTGCGGGAGTCCCCGAAGCTATGGATTCTTTTGCCACGTTTCCATAAGTTTCAAAATGAGATGGGCTAATTACAACCCCCATATTTCTGTAGAAAGAAGCTAATCTTTTGTTGTTTTTTGGTTTGTGAAACTTAACTATTTTTGAAAGTTTTTTATATAGTTTCCCATTTTTGTCCAAGTCTGTAATTATGTTAACAATAAATTTGTCTCCATTTTTTCTATTATATTGAGCCAATTCTTCACAAAACCTTACATTTTTAACTCCTGCCCATCTGCTTACAATTCCAATATTTTTATTTTCTATCTTTTTTTCTTCATGAAAAAAATGATCTGAAACCGGGTTTGGGATAATAATTGATTTTCTAATTTTGTGCATAAAAACTTCTTTTTCCACAACACTTTTTGTAATTTTGGAAGGAAAAATATAAAAAATATTCTTTTTGTCAAAGGATCTTTCCATATCCAAAAATATTTTTCTTTGGTTTTTGCCCCAATTTTGCGTCTCTTTTGTTAAAACTCCGTGGTAATGCAAAACTGCCGGAATGTTTTCTCGTTCGGCTGCCAAAAGCAGGCACCAAGGCATAAAATATGTGCCGTTTATCAAAACCAAATCCGGCTTTTCTTCTTGTATTGCTTTTTGATAGGCCTCAATAACTTCTTTATATTCTTCTTGCACCTCTGCAAGATTTTTTGCATTATTTACAACTTTTGCAATATTGGGCACATCCATTCCATAAGAAATTGTGCTTGTTTTCTGTGTATTGGTTTTTTTACGGGTTTTATTTTTTTGATTTACAATATTAACGGCAACAATACTTAAATTGTTTCCTTTGCTTTTTTCAATAAAATCCATGAACCCAAAAACCACTTGAGCGATTCCGGCTGTTTGGGCAAATTTAATACCTGTTAAAACCTTCATGATTCTTAATTATATCATATTTTTATTACCTTGTCAATAGTATTACACTTGACAGATTGGTTTCTATGCTATATGATATATGTACAGCTATTTCCCAATCCCTCCCCTAGTATGGAGACTTGATCATGCGTTTGTTCGACGTAAAGCAACCCGGCTCGGTCCAAAGGAAAAACGACGAACGTCGTTGTCTCTGCGGACAGCAGTTCGACGAAGGCAACGTTTGCCCCAATCTTCACGTCTGGGGTGCAACCTACTGGACGCTGTCCGACGAACCCACGCCGACGCCACCTCCGATGCCAGCTCCTCCGCAACAGCAAAAGGACGAGGATCTTGTCCTCTGCTGTTTCGACAGCGGCAGTTGCCCTGTCTGCCACCAGAAGGTGGGCGAATGCAATGAGATGTGCCCCAACGGCCACGTTGAAGGACTGAAATACAAGCGCCTCCACGTCGCCCTGGCGCACCCGCACTAGCGCTCATGCGCAACGACCATTCTCCCCCATGGACGTTCGAACCCTTCGAACGTCCCTTTTTTATGCTATAATGTAAAAATATGACAACAATTATTTTAGAAACTCTAAAAGCAATATTTTTAGGAATAATAGAAGGGTTTACAGAATTTTTACCGATTTCTTCCACCGGCCACTTAATTTTGGTAAATCAATTTGTAGCCTTTGATAAAAACTTCACTTTGCTATTTGACATTGTTATTCAGCTTGGAGCGATTTTGGCGGTGGTTGTGCTTTTTTGGAAAAAACTTTTGAGTTTGGAAATTTGGAAGAAAACAATTGTTGGCATTTTGCCCGCCGTATTATTTGGGGCATTGTTCGCCAGCAAAATTGAAGAAAAATTATTTAATCCCTGGACAGTTGCTCTTGCCTTAATAATTGGAGGTTTAATTATTTTATATATAGACAGAAAAACCCCCTCAACAAGCTCGGGGCAGGCAAAAATAAATTCTATCAGCCAAATAAGCTTTAAAACAGCTTTTTTAATTGGCATAATTCAGTGCCTGTCGTTTATTCCGGGCACTTCAAGATCTGCAGCAACAATTATTGGAGCGATGGCTTTGGGAGCCACACGATTTGTGGCGACCGAATTTTCTTTTTTTCTAGCAATCCCAACAATGGTTGCAGCCTCCACCTGGAGCTTGCTTAAATATGGGAAATTACTGGACGCAAATAACTTATTTGTTTTAATTATCGGTTTTATTGTTTCTTTTGTTGTGGCTCTCATTTCCATAAAATTCTTGATGGATTATATCAAAAAACACAACTTTAATGCTTTTGGATATTACAGAATTGTCTTGGGGATAATTATTGTTCTTTACTTTGTGTTATAATAAATATAGTTTATAAGTTTTTATTAACTAAACAAAAAACAATGAAAATAGATTTTAAAAATAAACATGTTTTATATACAGGAGTCTGCATATTAATTGTATTTGTTATAATTATTTTAAGTTTAACTTATTGGAAAGCGCCTTTAACAATCACTACCAACACTCCAAACCAACAAGATACAACTACTCCGACAACACCAACAACAAATAAAGTTAACACTCCCGTAGCCACTTTGTCGTATACCCAAGCTTTAAAAATTTATGCTGACAAAAGATTGCAATTTAGCTACGACAAAAATAATATCTGCCTGGTAACTCCAAACTATGCTGTTTACAAAAAAGGAACAAAAATAATGTTAGATAACCGACACTCACAACAAATATCAATATCCGTGGGTGGAGTTGTTTATAACGTAAAAGGGTATGATTTTAAGATAATCACCCTCACAACAACTGCTCCGCTACCTTATTCTATGGCAATTAATTGCGGTTTTGGAAAAAACAACGCAACAATTATTTTGCAACAATAAGCATTCCCCCGGTGGATTTATGCTTAAAACTCTGGTAGTATAGCTATTATGATAGTTGACGACGTAAATATAACCGTGGTTGCAGGACATGGCGGAAGAGGCATGGCGGTTTTTAGTAAAACAAAAAAAACATTGGGGCCAGCGGGCGGAAATGGCGGAAACGGCGGAAATATTTATTTACAAGGGGTTTCCGACCTTGGAGCCTTAAGACAATTTAGATATAAAAAAGTTTTGGAAGCCGACAACGGAGAAAACGGAAAATCGCGCCTAAACGACGGCCACGACGGCGATGACCTAATTTTGCTTGTTCCGGTGGGAACGGTTGCTCATATTCTGCAAAACGGCAACGATATTGAAATTTCTAAAATTGGGCAAAGAGAAGTTGTTGCCAAGGGTGGCAGGGGCGGAAAGGGAAACTATTTATTTAGGTCTGCCATAAACACCAGCCCAATGGAATTTGAAGAAGGAAAATTGGGTCAAACCTTTGAAATACGGCTTGAGCTAAAAATGATTGCCGATGTGGGATTTATTGGTTTGCCAAATGTGGGAAAGTCTTCTTTATTAAACGAACTGACAAACGCAAACAGCAAAGTTGCCAATTACGCCTTTACAACGCTAGAACCCAACCTGGGAACCTATTACGACCTAATTTTGGCTGATATTCCAGGTCTTATAGAAGGAGCAAGCGAGGGAAAGGGGCTTGGAACAAAATTTTTACGCCACATTGAAAGAACCAAAACATTATTTCATTTTGTTGCCTCAGACTCCCCAACTCCAGTTGACGACTATAAGGTTGTGCGCACAGAACTTGAAAAACATAATATAGAATTGCTCAACAAGCCGGAATTTATTTTTTTGAGCAGAAGCGACACAGCAACTCCGGAAATTATTTCGCAAATTAAGAAACAATTTAAAAAGATAAAAAAAGAGGTTTTACCAATTTCCATTATTGACACAGAAAGCATAGATGCAGTTAAAAAGCTCCTCAACCAGGTTGCAAAAGAAAAGATTGTGTGATACTATTAAAAAGTAAGTTTCTTATTGTTTTTGTTCGGGTTTTTTAAGCCTAGAGAAAATATAAGACGAGTCGTCTTACATTTTATTAATTTAATATATACAACAAGTATCATGGCAAAGAAATTATATGTTGGAGGATTATCCTACAACACATCAGAAGCTACTTTGAGACAAGCATTTGAAGCAGCCGGAACAGTTGATTCTGCAACAATCATCATGGATAAGATGACAAACAGATCAAAAGGTTTTGGATTTGTGGAAATGTCTTCAGACGAAGAAGCACAAAAAGCTATTGAAATGTTCAATGGCAAAGACTTGGATGGCAGAAACGTTACAGTTAACGAAGCCAGACCAATGGCACCAAGAGCTCCTAGATAATAATCTGGAATTCTAAACCAAAAAATCCCCCGTAAAACGGGGATTTTTTGTTGCCACGAGAAAGGCTTTACAATGGGCGATTTTTAGTGTATAATTTAATCTATTAACTACACACATGCAAAATATAAAGAATATCGCTATTATTGCTCACGTTGACCATGGAAAAACCACTTTGGTGGACGCTCTTTTGCGTCAGTCGCATACAGAAATGAAAAAGGATGTGGCTAGCCAGGAAATGATTATGGACTCAAACGAACTTGAAAGAGAAAGAGGAATTACCATTTTCTCTAAAAATGCTTCCGTGCAATATAATGGTGTAAAAATAAATATTATAGACACCCCGGGGCACGCGGACTTTGGCGGAGAGGTTGAGAGAGTTTTAAACATGGCAGACGGATGTTTGCTTTTGGTTGACGCAAAAGAAGGTCCAATGCCTCAAACAAGATTTGTTTTAAAAAAGGCTTTGGAAATGGGGCAAAAAATTATTGTTGTTATCAACAAAATAGACAAACAGGGCGCCAGATCAAAATTTGCCTTGGAAGCCACCCTAGAATTATTTTTGGAATTGGGAGCAGGAGACCATTCTTTGGATTTTCCGGTTGTTTATGCTTCAGGCAGAGCGGGTTTGGCAGGACCGGTTGACGACATTACAAAAATGACAGACATTACTCCAATTTTTGAAGCAATTTTAGAGCACATTCCCTCCCCTGTTGCAGACAAAGCAAAGCCTTTACAACTTTTAGTAACTTCAATTTTAGCTGATAATTTTAAGGGCAGAGTTGCAGTTGGAAGAGTTTACAATGGTTCAATAAAAGCTGGCCAAGAAGTTACACACATAAACAGAACTGGCGTACAAAAAAAATATAAAATTACTTCGCTGATGACTTTTGCTGGACTTGGAAGAATTGAAACAGAAATAGCGGAAGCTGGAGATATTTGCGCTGTCGCAGGTATTGAGGATATCACAATTGGAGAAACAATTGCCGACGCAGAAAACCCAAATGCTTTACCAATTATTAATATTGAAGAACCAACAGTAAAAATGACCTTTATGGTAAATGGCTCTCCATTTGCAGGAAAAGAAGGAGAGTTTTCAACTTCAAGACAAATACGAGCAAGACTTTTTAAAGAACTTGAAACCGATGTTGCTTTGCGTGCCGAAGATACCGACGATGGTAAATGGACAGTTTCAGGCAGAGGTGAATTACATTTGGCAATTTTGATTGAAAGAATGAGAAGAGAAGGTTATGAATTTGCTGTTTCAAGACCACAAGTTATTGCCAGAGAAATAAATGGCAAAACAATGACTCCCTATGAAAAAGTTTTCATTGAAGTTCCCGAGCAATATCAAGGAGCCGTAATGAACAACCTGGGCAGCAGAAAAGGTGAAATTATTGAAATGCGAACTCACAATGGAATTGCATTTTTAGAATTTATAATTCCAACAAAAGGACTATTTGGATACAGAAATGAATTTTTAACAGAAACAAAAGGACTTGGAATAATTAATACATCTTTTCATCAATATATGCCAGACCCTGGAAACTGGAAAGAAAGAGATCACGGAAGTTTAATTTCAACAGAAACCGGACCAACAAATATGTATGGTTTAAGAAATGTCCAAGACAGAGGAACAATGTTTTTCAGCCCGGCTGTGCAAGTTTACCAAGGACAAGTTGTGGGTCAAAACTCAAGGCCAAATGATATCTGGGTAAATGTTTGCAAAGAAAAAGCTTTGTCTAACATGAGGTCAAAAGGCGAAGGTAACACCGAACACTTTAATGTACCAAAAACAATGGGTCTTGAAGATGCAATGGAATATATTGGAGACGACGAACTGGTAGAGGTTACTCCCAAAAATATCCGCATAAGAAAAGTTCACTTAACAGAAGTTGATGCCAAGAGAGCAGAAAGAGCAGGGCAAGGAGTAAAATTTGACTATTAAACTAAAAACAGCCCTTCGGGGCTGTTTTTGTTTTACTCAATTGGCGACAAACCTTTCTCTGCCGGGCCCTTTATAACCCCTCCCGTAGTCTTTGCTTTAGATTGCTCAACATATTTATTAATAGTATAATATATTAATATATTTAACAATAAAAAAATGAATAAAATTTTATTGGCTTTAATAATCGTATTTGTCATAATAATTTTAGTTGGAGTATATTTAATTTATTATAAAAATCCCACAATAAACCAACCGCAAAGTCAGGCTCAGCCCACAGATAACACTATCTCTATTAAAAACTTTGCCTTTTCGCCAGGTACGATAACTATTAAATCGGGAACAACTGTTACCTGGCTAAACGAGGATTCTGCTCCCCATACAATAAAATTTGCCACATTCAATTCTAATATTTTAAATAATGGCGCTACTTTCCAATTCACGTTTAACGACGCGGGAACCTACGACTATTACTGCGCAATCCACCCTTCAATGAAAGGGAAGATTATAGTTACCAACTAAAAATATGGCAAAAAAAGTAAAAAATGAGGAGTGGAAAACTGGGGCTGGCGCAAATTAATTATTTTGTTGTATAATATATCAATAGATATAAAATGGGAATGAATCAAATAATCTTGTTTTTAATCGTTTCGGTTTTACTGCTATCATCTTTAATAGCCGGATGTTTTATTTATTTTAGCAACCAGCCCACATACAGCATAGTAAGCACGAGCAAAGCAGTTGTTACTCCACGAGTTGAAAATAATGGGCAGCAGGCTGATCTGCAATCTATATCAAACAACATTCATAACTTCTGGTTTAATCCCACACAAATAAAGGTTAAAGTCGGCTCAACAATTGCATGGAAAAATGACGACTCAATGCCCCACCAAATAAAATCATCATCGTTTGAATCAAAAGTACTAACTCCCGGAGAAACATACACATACACCTTTGAAAAACCAGGCACATACCGCTACACATGCGCTCTCAACCCACAAAACCAAGGGGAAATTATCGTTACCGAGTCACTACTTGATTTTTTGCGCAGATTATGGTAGGATGAGCTATGACAATAATGATCAGCAAAGAACAATTTTTGGAGGAGCATAATAAGCTGTCTCCATCAAATTTGCAGGCCACTATCTCCCTACTTACCAAATTTCAGGAAGAGAAAAAACCGCTTTTAAAAGACACCGAATGGTGTATTGATAAACTTAGAATACCTTTTATAGCATGGATGACATCGTTACCGGAAAAAGAAAAAAATTCCGAGAAAAAATTAAAAGGAAAGCAAATATTTAAAAATTATCCTGAAACACACTACGAGGGGTAAAAAAAACAATGAAAGAATTTTTCTCAAAAAAATACCAAAAAGTAAGGTCACACATTGAGAACATCCGGTCAAAATTTGTTGTTAGATTTCAGAATAATGCCACAAGATTAGACCAAAGTCACAGTCACGACGAATCAAAGAAAAAAGGTAAAGGAAAATAATAAAATGGGGCTATTGCCCTATTTTTTTTATTTGATATAATAAACTTATTAGTAATTATTATTAATAAGAAAAAGAGACATGCAAAAAACAAACGTATTTTTGTTCCTAGTTGTAGTTATTTTAGCAGTTTCCAATATTTACTTGTGGACAACAAAAAACACAAGTCAAAAGATAGTTGAGACAAAAGGTCAGGTTGAAAAGCCCAACCCAATGATGGCTCAAATCCCGGTCGATTTAACAAATGAGCAAAAAACAGAACTAAAAACAGGTTCAGACAACCACTCCCCAGCTACTCTAACATTTCACGTAACCGGTGGAAGCTTTTATTTCACTCCAAATGAAATTTCTGTAAAACAAGGAGACAAAGTTAAAATTATATTCACTAATGTTTTGGGAACGCATAATTTAATCTTTGACGACCTTGGAATCAGCACAAAGATAATAAAAGAAGGCGAAAGCGACACAATAGAATTTACCGCAGAAAAAAAGGGAACATATGAATTTTATTGTGGTGTAGGAAATGGCTACCACAGAATGAAGGGTCAAATTGGGGTTTTACTTGTAAAATAGCACTAAAAAAGCCACGAAAACCGTGGCTTTTTTAGTAGATTAAATTAATCTGGATATAATAAATATAAATACTGCCCCCAAAATAGTTAAACCTATTTGCCTATAAGAGCTGTGTTCTGAGTGAGCTTCGGGCAAAATATCCGAGGCGCCGATATAAAGCAGAAACCCTGCAAAAAATCCTAAATACAAAACCAGGAATCTCGGCGGTATTGTGAAAAATAACGTAGAAAGGGCTCCTAGGATTGGAGCAACCGAATGTATCGTTAAAAATATTTTAGATTTCTTCGTGCTGTTTTTGTTATTCAGCATTAGCGTTGTGCTGTTTAAACCATCCGTAAAGGCATGAGAAATTACAGCAATGGCTATCATGGTACCAACCGCCGGACTAATTTGAAAACCCAGACCAATACCCATGCCATCAATAAAGCTATGACCCGTTAAGGCAAGTGAAGAAAACACCCCAACATTTGGGTGTTTATGTTCCCCGTATTCATCTTCGTGTATGTTGTGAATCAAAATTGTTTTTTCTGCGATGTGAAACAATAAAAACCCACCAACCAATGCAATCATTATTACGGTTGAGTCTAGTTTGTTGTCATTTACCTGTTCAATAATTTCCGGAAAAATATCAAAAGCAACAACCGCCAATAAAACTCCGGCGGCAAAAGACATAATATAATGCATTTTGTCTTTATATTTTAGAGCAAAAATACCGCCCAAGAAAGTAGACGCGAATGTTGCAATTGAAAATAGAATTATTTGTAGCATTTCAATAATATGATATAATATTAATAATATGGTTGGAGAAATATTACTATCGATTATAAACTTTTTATCCGAGCCGACTTGGCATCTGATAATTTTTTTAGTAATTATTTTTTTACTGACAACCTGGTCTGTTGTAAAAAAATTAGGTATTTAACAATAATTTATGGATACAGGGTCTATAATAACAATAGTAGTTGCAATTATTATAATATATTTTTTAATTAAATATATTATCAGCCCAATTTTAAAACTCATAACCGGAGTGATAACTCTTTTAATAGCTATTTATGTGCTCCAGCACTATTTTGGTTTTAGTTTTAACCAATTTCTTGGACCTCTTGCCCAATATGTAAACATTGATAAATGGGTGGGAAGCTTCAGTTGGGTAATCGATTCTGGAATTTCTTTTATCACTCAGCTTTTTTCTTTCTTAAAATTCTTTAGTAATAATCCTTCACCTTCTTAAGCTCTTTATGTTTTCGTAATTTCTCTAGAGCTTTTGCCTGAATTTGCCTGATTCTCTCTCTGGTGACCCCAAACTCCTCTCCTGTTTCTTCCAATGTGTGCATTACACCATCGTCCAAACCAAATCTCATACCAAGAATTTTTAACTCTCTTGGAGTTAGGTCGCTGGAAATTTCGTGCAACCTCTCTTTCAGTAATTTTCTTGAGGCCTCTGTATTTGGGGCAATTGTTTTATCGTCTTTTATAAACTCTGCCAAAACAGAGTCTTGTTTGTCTTTGTCTTCTCCAACAGGAGTTTCTAAAGAAACAGCCTTTTGGGCAATTTTCCTGATATGATGAACTTTTTCAACCTCCAAACCCATTTCTGCGGCAATTTCTTCTGCCAACGGCTCTCTGCCCAATTCCTGCAACAAAGTTTTTCTAATTTTTGTGTATTTTGAAATTGTTTCAATCATGTGAACAGGAATCCTAATTGTCCTTGCCTGGTCGGCTAAAGCCCTTGTAATTGACTGCCTAATCCACCAGGTTGCGTAGGTTGAGAATTTATACCCCTTTCTCCAATCGAACTTCTTAACGGCCTTAAATAAGCCCAGGTTACCTTCCTGAATTAAGTCCAGCAAAGTTAAGTTAGGCGAGCGCCCAACATATTTTTTGGCAATAGAAACAACCAATCTTAGGTTTGCCAAAGCCAATCTATTTTTTGCCTCTTCGTCACCCATTTCAATTCTTTTTGCCAGTTCTTTTTCTTCTTTGGCAGACAAAAATCCGGATTTTCCTATTTCTTTTAAGTACATTTGAATTGGATCAATTTTGCCAACCAAAGCCTTTCTTCCTTTCTTTTCTTTCTGCTTTTTGGTTTCTAAAAATTCCTGCATTTCCTTAATTTGAATGCCCTTATCCCGAAAACTATCATAAAGATTTTCAAGTCCTTCTATGTCCCTTTCAACTTTTGGAAAGGCATATAAAATCTCAGAAGTTGTAACAAAACCCCTTTCTTCTCCTTTTTTTAAGAGAGCATTCAATTGGTCTTGGTCTATTGCAGACTTTCTGGCCCTTTTTACGGGGCTGGTTTTAGCCTTTTTGTGGCTTTTTTTCCCCGCGCTTTTGCGCGGGATAAGTGTTCGCTTCGCTCCCTTAGGCACTCTTTTATTTTTTAATTTTGGCATATTTTTATTTCTTATTGTGTAATTTTTTTGCTTTTGTATCAAATTCTTTTTTTATTTCCTCTTCTCTTAATTCGGTATTTTCTCCTTTTAACGATTCGGACATTCTGCCAAGTTCTTGCCTTGCTGTAATATCTTTTAGCTGGGCAAGGCACAATTGCAATTCTTCGGGCCCATCTTCTTGAAAATCTTCTTCTGCCTTGAGGGAAATGGTATTTAAAAAATCTTTATATTTATCTTCGCCTAAAATATTTGCAAAAGTGGCTTCCAAATTTTCCGCGTTGTTTTCTCTTATAGTTTTTACAAAACTTTTAGTTTCGTCTGAAAATAATGCCAAATGAGAGTCATCTATCAGGTTTACGTTGTCTTTGTCCTTAAAAACAAGTGTGACAATCTTATCTTCCAAAAGTTTTTTTCTCCCCTCTGTTGTAAAATCCTTAATTCCTGGTTTTGCCAATTTTACTTGACCCTGCTGAATTGGCGTGGCACTTTCAATTTTTATATTCTTTAATTCTTCCATCACCGCCTCTTCTCTCACGCCCAGTTTCTGAGCCAATTTTCCAATCCAATGACTTTGTTCAATTTTGCTTGGCAATCTTTTTATCGCCGGCAAAATTATGCCCTCAATCCCTTTCCTGCCCTGAACTGCATTTTTATCAAAATGAGTAAAAGCAGAATCAAAATAATAATCCATTATTGTTCTGGTTTTTTGTATAGATTCTTGCCAATTTTGTGGATTTTCTAATATAATTTCGGCGGGATCTTTTGCCCCAGAATAGGTATCAATAATTTTTAAATTAAACCCCAAGGATTCAGCTAAGCTAATTCCTCTTTTGGTGGCATTGTCTCCCGCCAAATCCATATCAAACGCCAGCAATAAATTATCTGTATACCTTTTTAGCAGGTTTAGGTGTCTTTGAGTTAGAGCTGTGCCAGAAACGGCTACAGTATTTTCAAAACCTGCCTGATGGCACATTATAGCATCTGTATAACCTTCTGTCAAAACGCATTGATTGCTTTTTCTAACGGCAACTTTTGCATTATTAATTCCATACAAAACATTGCTTTTGTCATACAACAATGTCTGTGGAGTATTTATATATTTTGCGGTTTCTTTTTTGTCTGCTTCTTTAAAAATTCTTGCTCCAAAACCAATTACCTGGCTGTTAACATCAAAAATAGGGAAAATTATTCTTCCGCGAAACCTGTCATATGAGTCGTGTCCCTTTTCAGACACAACTGCCAAGCCCGCCCTTACAATTTCATCTCTTTTATATCCTCTGGCAACCAAAAAGTCAGACAGGCCCTGCCAAGTATCTGGTGAATAACCAAGCCTCCATTTTTTAAGAGACTCTTCTGTAATTCCCCTATTTAATAAATAATCTTTTGCTTTTTTACCCCACTCGCTTCCATTAAGTTGTTTCTCAAAAAAAGAGGCGGACAGGTCGCAAATTTCGTAGAGCCTTTGTCTTTCTGTTCTTATTTGCGGATTCTCTCTCCTTAATTCAACACCCGCTTTTTGGGCCAAAATTTTCAGAGCATCTCCAAACTCAACGCCCTCAATTTCTTTTATAAATTCAAACATGTCTCCGCCTTTTCCGCAACCAAAACATTTCCACATTTGACGGCCTGGCGAAACAAAAAATGAAGGCCCTTTTTCAGAATGAAACGGACAAATCCCACGATAATTTATACCGGTTTTTGAAAGTTTTACATATGAGCCGACTAAGTCCAGGATGTTCAGCCTGTTTTTTATTTCTTCAATTTGAGAATCCGCCATATTTTTATTTGCTTTTTAAAATGCTTCTCCGTCTCCGCTCAACAAGTGCAGATGCAAGTGGTCTATAATTTGCCCTCCGCTTTTACCCACATTTACAACCAGCCTGTATCCCTCCATTTTTTCCATTTCTGCAATTTGCTTTGCCACCAAAAACAATTCGCCAATTAAATCTTTGTCACTTTCAGCCAAGCTTTTTACAGACTCAATGTGCTTTTTTGGAATAACCAAAATGTGCACTTTTGCTTTTGGGTTAATGTCGTTAATGGCAACAATTCTGTCATTTTCAAAACCCTTTTTGGCGGTCATTTCGCCTTTTGCAATTTTGCAAAATATGCAGTCCATATTATCTAATCTTGTAAGTCAACGTGACTGTTATTGAATATTCGTTTTGTCCTGCTTGAATGTCTGCTACAGGAGCAGCTCCCCCAACTGCCTGATCCAACTTCATTGTATTGTAAGATACGGGTGATGGCGAATAGTAATTGCTTTCGTCAACATTAATAACTTTTCCAAGCTTCAAGCCGGAATTCTTTGTCATTTCTGCGGCTTTTTGCTTTGCTTTAGCAATTGCGTTTGCTCTTGCTTCTGCTTTTACAGCATCTGGGTTATCAACCGTAATTTGCAAATTTCCAACATTATTTGCGCCGTTTGATGTTGCAGTATCTAAAACACTGCTTATTTTGTCAAAACTTCTTATTTTAACTGTTATTTGCTGGTCTAAAGAATAACCGGTCAAAACCCTCCCGCTGTCCCTTGTATAATTATAAACTGGTTGCAAGTCATAATTTGTTGTTTGAATGTCTTTTGCGTCAATGCCAAGGTCTTTTACGGCCTTAATTATGACATTCATTTTTGTGTTATTTTGGTTCACAGCATCATTGCTTTTTGGAGCTTCTGTTTTAACTCCAAGGGTAATAATGGCAACATCCGGTTTTGCAGAGGCTTTTCCTTCACCGGAAACACTAATTGTTTCTGTTTCATTGTTTGGCAAAGTATAAAAAGAATAAATTCCCATATCTATTGCCAAATACCCCACCACGCCAATAACAACGGCCAAAATTGCATAGTAGAGCCTATTTGATAAATCAAACTTTTTTATTTCTTCGTCCATATATTTATTTCTAATTTTATTTTTTTAATTAGAAATTATTAATTTTTTATAATATTTTTACTGCGGAGGAGGTGAGACTCGAACTCACGAGACCCGTGAAGGTCACGCCTTTCCAGGGCGTTGCAATAGCCACTATGCGACTCCTCCAAATTCTATTATTTCCCCAACATTGCTAACAAATTTCTCTTTAAAGCTTCCAACTGAAAATTATCAACTCCATCGTTATCCCTGAATTTTAATTTATTTATTTCGTCTTTTAATTCCCATTCTGTTAATCCATCCTGCAAATATGAGCTAAATTCGGTAGTTAAATAACTTTTAGCCTTTTCGGGAATCTCCGGCATTCTGCTTAGCATAAATTTAAACTCCGCCATTGTTATTCTTTTCTTTTGTGTATCCATAAATTTATTTTATATCCATGCCTCTTAATAATTTTATTCTTTCTTCAATTGGAGGATGGGTCATAAATAATTTTGCAAACCAGCTTAATTTTTGTTTCCCTTTATATGGGCTGTCAATAAACAAACTGCTTGTGGCATCATTTGTTACTCTCATTGGTGTTGGGTCGCTTGAAATTTTTTCTAAAGCGCTTGCCAAACCTTCCGGATATCTGGTTAAAAGAGCGCCATCGGCATCTGCCAAAAATTCGCGCTTTCTGGAAATTGCCAATTGCACCAAAGATGCGGCAATTGGAGCCAGAATTGCTGCCACAATTCCCAAAACCATTAAAATTGCTCCAACATTTCCGTTGTCGTCGTTAGACCTTCTTCTTCCGCCTCCCCAAAAACTTATTCTCATAAACATATTTGCCAGTATGGCAATTAATCCAGCCATAACTGCCACAACTGTACTAAGCAACATATCTTTGTTCCCAATGTGAGATAACTCGTGAGCCAAAACCCCCTGCAGTTCTGTTTTATTCAATCTTTGCAAAAGCCCTTGCGTAACGCACACAACCGCATGATTTTTGTCGCGCCCTGTGGCAAAAGCATTTGGTTGCATTTCTGGAATAATATAAATTTTAGGAACAGGGAGTCCCGCGGTAATGCATAAATTTTCCACAACATGATAAAGCTCTGGATTTTTGTCGTGGTCAATTGGAACTGCCCTGTACATGCCCAAAACAATTTTGTCCGACCACCAATAGCTTCCAAAACTCATAAATACAGACAAAAAAACCGCAAAATATAAAACAGCGTCATCATTTAACAAATAACCGAACAACCAACCAATTGCAACTATAAAGACCAAAAACCCAGTTAGTAAAAACCAGGTTTTGCGTGTATTT
>Ga0172379_10005325_pt1 | contig 18082 bp, 25 predicted proteins | sample GrowelOW334metaG_FD_119756 | JGI IMG/M metagenome (GOLD analysis project Ga0172379, IMG submission 119756) | Groundwater microbial communities from an aquifer near a municipal landfill in Southern Ontario, Canada - Groundwater well OW334 metaG | ecosystem: Environmental > Aquatic > Deep... | reverse complement strand
GGGTCAAGAAAAACCGAAGAAAACCTCAATTAATTATCAAATCATATGGCAAGTAAAAAAGCGGGAGGATCAGCAAAAAACCTAACAGACTCAAACCCAAAATACCTTGGGGTTAAGCTCTATGCTGGCGAAGTAGCTTCAGCTGGAAGCATTATCGTGCGACAGCGAGGTACTCGAGTAATGGCAGGAAAGAACGTTGGAGTAGGTAAAGACCACACTCTTTACGCCCTAAAAGCTGGAAAAGTGGCTTTTGGAAACAAGCGAAAGCAGAACTTCGATGGCACAAAGACCGTTCGAAAGATTGTGAGTGTTGTCACAAAGTAGATTTGAAGTCTAAACAAAAAAAGACGATAAGTTTCAAAACTTATCGTCTTTTTTTGTTTGACTACTAAATCTTTAGACTACAGGGCGTTGACAACAACTTTGAAGCTTCCGGTTTTGTCTCCGATTTTAACAGAAACCTCGTGTTCTCCGACTTCTTTGATGTGCTTATCTAGAACTATAAATTCTGGAAGAAGGGTGACGTGAGCCTGCTTTGCAAGTTCCTCGACAAGAAGCTCTTTGTGAATTGAGTCAAATAAGTGACCTTTTTCATTGGCTTTTTTGTTAAGTTCGATAGTAACATTTTGTAGAGACTCAAGATTCTTAGCAAGAAGATCAATCTGAATCTTAAGTTCGGCTTCGTGAGTTGCCTTAAGCTTTTCAAGACGTGCTAGCGCCTTCTCTGAGGCCATCTCAGCTAATCCCTGAGGGAATAGGTGGTTTAGAGCGTAACCGTCTGCTACGTCTTTTACATCGAATTTTTTGGCCACGTTGGGCACTTGTTTAAGAAATATAACTTTCATAGTAAGAAAGAGTCTAACAGAGCGCTCTACAAAAGTCAAAAATATTATTGATTTAGCACCTCAACTGCCTTGTCCATCTGCGGATCTTTTTGATTTTTTACATCATCTGCGGTGAGATTTACCATGTAGTCAGGAGTAATGCCGTTGTCAGAGATAGAAAGACCGTTTGGAGTCAACCATCGAGCGATAGTGACTTTAAGAGAGGTATCTGGAGTGATTTGTACAAGCTCTTGAACAGAACCTTTTCCGAAAGTTTTAGTACCTACAAGCTTGGCTTTTCCATATTCATGGAGAGCTCCAGCAAGAATTTCGGAAGCAGAAGCCGAACCACCGTCTACGAGAATGACGAATTTCAAACTATCATTAAAAATATCATAGCCCCTACTACTTGAGACCACCTCTTTTTTACCTTCTCCAAAGCTTTCTCGAACTACAGGCTTCCCTGCAGGCAAGAACCAGCTTGCCATATCCACAGCTGCGTCTAAATATCCCCCAGGGTTTCCTCGAAGGTCTAGCACGAGTTTCTTTGAATTTGAAGTAACAAAATCTCGAAGAGCATTTCTAAACAAGTCAGAAGACTGACCAGTGAAACTATAGAGTCTAATAACAAAAATCCCATCAGGACGCTTTACTGTATCAATTGTAGGAACATTGATAGTGTCTCGGACTACTTTTACTTCAAAAGGTTCTGCGTCTTTTCTTTGAATAGTGAAAGCTACTTCTGTCCCCTTCTTTCCACGAATAAGCTTGATAGATTCATCAATAGATATTCCTGCTGTGACTGTTTTGTCTATTTTTAAAATCTTATCACCAGAAAGGAGACCTGCGCGTGAAGCTGGGGTATTTTTAAGAGGAGAAACTACAGTAAGGATATCGTCTTTGATACCAAGCTCCATTCCCACACCTTCGAAGTTCCCTGCTATTTCATCTTGAAAGCTTTTTGATTCAGCTGGAGGGAAAAATACGGTGTAAGGATCTCCAAGAGATTCTGTCATACCTTTTATAGCACCGTAGACTCTTGATTGATCTGTAGAAGTCGAAGAAACAAGGGCTAAGGTAGATGTACCCACCCCATGAGTAGCCACATATTTGTCATCGAGAAGATTCCAAACCTTCCAGAAAGTTGAGAAATCAACATTTTCGGCCTTTCCAGTGTCTTTATTTTTTATGTTAAAAGAAGAATCTACTGACGCATGAGACTGCCCAACATAAGTACCAATAAAGAAAGAACCTCCAACGACGACAAGACAAACAACCACCACTCCAACTTTTATAACTAAAGAATTATTTTTCATGTGTAGATAGAGTATCTCAAAATCATGTATACTTGTAAATGTATCAAATAAAATTATGAAGAAAAATATTGAAGCAACTATTTTAAAAGATGCAGAAGCCTATTGGGAAAAGCTTGGACCAGGTCTTACGACGGGAGCCGCAGACGACGACCCTTCTGGAATTGCTACCTATTCACAAACAGGTGCAAAGTACGGACTTTCATTTCTCTGGTTAGCAATTCTTACCTATCCACTTATGGCAGTTGTACAAGAGATGTGTGCTCGAATTGGAATTGTCACTGGCCGAGGCCTGGCTGCTACAATACGACACAATTATCCAAAATGGATTCTGTATTTTCTAACAGCTTTTCTTTTTGCTGCCAATACTTTTAATATCGGAGCCGACCTTGGGGCAATGGCAGCAGCAATTCAGCTCCTCATTCCTCAATTCCCTTTCTGGAGCTTAGTTATTGGATTCACCTTACTCAGTCTTTATTTTCAAATATTTACCAGCTACAGAACCTACGCCAAATACCTAAAGTGGCTTGCTTTAGTTCTTTTCTCTTATGTCATCACCGCTTTTGGATTAAGACTTAACTGGGGAGAAATTTTTTACCATACTTTTATTCCACAATTTTCACTAAACAAAGAAAGCTTGCTTTTGGTCGCTGCCGTCCTTGGAACAACAATCTCTCCTTATCTATTTTTTTGGCAACCAGCCCAAGAAATTGAAGAAAAGATCTTGCACGGAGAAAATACTGTACACAAAAGAAGAAAGGTGGCTACAAATGAAATTAAAAACATGCGTGTAGATGTATGGTCAGGAATGTTTGTCTCAAACATTGTAATGTTCTTTATTATTATTGTTTGTTCTTTCACTCTATTTTCAAATGGTATTACAAATATCAATACAGCATCTGAAGCAGCGTTAGCTCTTCGCCCTCTAGCTGGAGATGGTGCTTACTTACTATTTGCTCTTGGTATTATTGGATCAGGTCTTCTTTCAATTCCAATTCTTGCAGGCTCTGCTTCTTATGCTATTTCAGAGACATTCAATTGGAGACTTGGGCTGTATCACAAATTCAAACAAGCATGGGCTTTTTACGGAGTTATTATTGCTTCAATGATTGTCGGACTCCTTCTAAACTTTATTGGCCTCGACCCTATCAAAGCCCTCATCTACTCTGCTGTCGGCAATTGTATAGTCGCCCCCTTTGCACTCTTCTTTATTGTGATTATAAGTAGCAGTAAAAAGATTATGGGAGAAGAACACGTTAACAAACCCTTTACAACTTTCCTTGGCTGGGTTACGGTCGTCATTATGGCTCTCACAAGCATCGGGACTCTTTTGTCATTTTTCATTTAAAGTACTGAAAAATCAAACCAGAAAAGGAGCTTGTATATGTTTCTGTAGAGAACTTTGCGGACCTGTGGGAGCACGAGTGCATTTTCAGCAGAAAATGACACGCTTCTCGAAGAAATCATATACAAGCTCCTTTTCTGGTTTGATTTTCACTGTTTGTTAAAAGAAAAAAAGGGAGGTAAGATAGACCTCAATGGCAACACGAATACCACCTCAAAATCTCGACTCTGAAAAAGCTTTTCTAGGCTCAATCATGTTGCGTCCAGATGCAATAAACGAAACACTCGACATTATTTTTCCTCAATCTTTCTACGCAGAAAAACATCGCAATATTTACAGTGCGATGCTAGAACTTTTTCACAAAGGTGATCCTATCGACCTTGTCTCACTCACCACACGACTAAAAGAAAAATCAATGCTCGAACAAATCGGTGGAGGAAACTATCTCGCAGAGCTTGTAAACTTTGTTCCTTCTGCTGCAAACCTCGCTCACTACGGATCAATCATTCAGAAAAAATCCATGATGAGAAATCTCATCGAAGCTGCGGAGGGTCTTGTACACATGGGATACGATGAATCAGGAGACCTTGAAGAAATCCTCGATCAGGCAGAAAAAAAGATTTTTGAAGTAACAAATTTTTCTTCAAATCGAAAATTTATCGAAATCAAAGACACTCTTGGAGATGCGTGGGAACGTATCGACAAGCTTCACAAAAATCAAGGAGAGCTTCGTGGTGTACCTACAGGATTTGCAGAGCTCGACGACAAACTTCTCGGTTTTCAAAAGTCCGACCTTATCATTCTCGCCGCTCGACCTTCTATGGGAAAGACTTCCCTCGCCTTGGACTTCGCGCGAAAAACCGCTATCGAACACAACATCCCTGTCGGCATCTTTTCTCTCGAAATGAGTGCCGCACAGCTCGTGGACCGTATGCTTTCAGCAGAATCAGATGTTGATGCTTGGAAACTTCGTACTGGACACAACCTCTCAATGGAAGAAGACTTTGCACGAATTCGAGATGGTATGGAAAAACTTTCTAAAGCTCCTATATATATCGACGACCAACCTGGAAACAACATTCTTAAAATGCGTTCTGTTGCTCGTCGACTAAAAAGTGAAAAAGGTCTTGGACTTATTATTGTCGACTACCTACAGCTCATGGCACCTGTGCAGACCAAAAATTCAGACAGTATGGTAAATCAAATTACCGAAATTTCTAAATCTCTTAAAAATCTTGCTCGAGAACTTGATGTTCCAGTGATTGCTCTTTCTCAGCTTTCCCGAGCAGTGGAACAGCGTGGGGGTGAGCCTCGACTATCTGATCTTCGAGATTCAGGATCTATCGAGCAGGATGCCGATGTTGTTATGTTTATTCACAGAGAAGACAAATACAACAAAGAGTCAGACCGACCAAACATCGCCAAAATCATGATCGAAAAGCATCGAAATGGTGCAACGGGAATTGTAGAACTATACTTCAATGAAAAGAAAACTACTTTCCAGAGCATCGACAAGAAACATCAAGGTGGAGATTTTGGTGCTTTTTAACACCTTTTTAATTCGTAAAAATATTTAAACCTATGGACCCGATAGACCATCTCTCAAAACTTTTAAATGACCTACCTGGAATTGGACCCCGCCAAGCAAAAAGACTTGCTTATGCACTCATTCTAAAGCCACGAGAATATACAGAAGACCTCTCTCGAATGATTCAGGAGGTGAAAAGAGAGATTAGTAATTGCTCTTCCTGCTTTCGGTTTATAAGTAAAAAAAATCTTGTTGGTGGATTGTGTTCAATTTGTCGTAATCCCGAGCGTGACCAGAATCAGCTGATGATTGTATGCCGAGATATCGACATGCAAAGCGTCGAAAAAAGCGGAGTTTTTAAAGGAAACTATTTTGTACTTGGAGGCTCTGTGCCTGTGCTTGATAAAAACCCAGAACAGATGATTCGCCTTCGCGAGCTCGAACATTTTTTGAAAAATAAAGTAGATGACAAGACAGGATTGGAAGAAATAATTCTTGCATACAACCAAACAGCCGAAGGAGAACACACAGCACGGGTAATTGAAGAAAAGTTCCAAGACTTTGCAAAAGAGCACAACATCAAAATCTCCCATCTCGGCCGAGGACTTTCTACAGGAACAGAGCTTGAGTATTCTGACAACGAGACCCTTCGAAACGCCCTGAGAAACCGTGGTTAGGCTCGTACTGTTTCAAAACAAGTAATTCTTCCGTCCTGCTTCCTAACTGTAAGTTTTATATCTCCTATATCATACCGAATGTCATGAACATCACTTTTAATACAATTAATATCTTCTTTGATTTCAGTAATATCTACTGTATTTTGACCAACCATTTCAGCTACAATACTTAATTTATGTTGAAAATCTTCTGAGACAATACCAACATATCTTTGAAAATCATTCCCTTGTTCTTTAATTTCTTTTTTTACTTCAACAAACTCATATTTAACTTCATCAAATTCTTTTTTTACTTCAAATTTATATCTAATCATCTCATCTCTTATTTTATGCTCAAGATCATCCATTTTAATTTTAAAATCTTCTAGTTTCAAATCTAAATAAGGGATAAAAAACTCCTTTGTAAGCACTTCTCCTTTTTGTTCTTTTTCTTGTTGTGACATATTTTATTTTTTTTAATTATATAATGATTCATATTACAAAATCCAGTATCAAGAACACAACCCAGTAGGTGATTCTTCTGAATCAAATAACCTCAATTCTTTATCAAGCACAAAAAAGACGACAAGTTTCAAGGGTTGATTTTTCAAAAAGGGGTTGGGTGGGTCTGGCCTTTTTAAAAATTGAACCTGCGAAACTTGTCGTCTAATTGTTTAGTTATTTAATAGTAACTTTTGTGTGAGGTTGTTTGTGGCCGTTCTTCTTGAAGTATCGACTTTTTTGTCGGTATTTGATAACCACAATCTTCTTGTTTCTTCCCTGCTCTTCAAAAGAGGCTTCTACTGTAGCACCTTCGATAAAAGGAGCTCCAATAACAACCTTTCCACCTATTGAAGTAAGGAGAACTTGATCGAAGACAACCTTGTCTCCTTTCACGAATTCACCATCAAGCTTCTCAACTTTAAGAGATTCGCCCGCTTTTACCACGTATTGCTTTCCGCCTGTTTTTATAACGCTAAAATCCGAAGAATTTTTCATAGTTCAGCCATATTACAAGAAATGTCCTTTTAACGCAAGACCCTAGAGCTTTTTGAACAAAAGCTTAAAGATTTTCTTCTGAAACTCCGCAATCATGGGGTTTTTAATGGTTATTGTGGTCTTGGAGTTGTAATCGACAAATACCACCTTGTCCCCATAAATAACCTGAGAAATATTGTTATCAAAAAGTTTAAAGTCGTTGGGTACCGCTTTGACCGTCCTACCAAGCCGAATATTTTGGCTATTTTTAGAAGATTCGTCTGTGATAACAAGACGCTCAAGACCTTTTCTATCTCGCACCTCTTTATAATCCTTTGGTACATATTTTTTTCGACTCAAAGTAAGAGCTGAGCTGTATCGATAATACGTATCATTCTTTTTAAGACTATGAACAATGTCTGAGTAAGCATTCGTTATTGCTTTGTCTCCTTCTGCATAAGTGACAATTGGTTTTTTACCTTTTGTCTCATAAGAATCATACAAACTCTGTATCTCTTTATTAAACTGTTCTTCCAGAGAGGTAAACAGCTTCTCTATCTTATCTGGAGATTCAGCTACGTATTGCTTTTGCTTTCCTTTTGGCATCACACCCACAAGTTCTTTGTCTACAAGCACCGCTACTATGCTATATGCTTTTGGACGGTGAAGACCCGTCTTCCGTACAATGTCTGTCATTGTACAGGGACCAAGATCAAGAAGAGTTCGATACACAATGCTCTCATCTTTACTAAAACCAATTTTCTCCAGTACGCTTTGTGGGTGTTTAATATTCATAAGTTTAATATTTTGTACTAAATTAGTACAAATAATATGCCATATCAAGCCTTAAAAATCAAGGTTTTCAAAGTGGCGCGTAAAATACCGTACACATTTGTTTATATTCAAACTATCAACCCGCAAAACAATATATTCTTTATTCAGAAAAGAACATTACACCTAACCAAACAAACATATGAACAACACAAACATCAACATCAAAAAAATAATGCTCGACATGGTAAACAAAGCCATTCAAATCATTCAACAAGAGTGCCACGAACTCACCATTGAAAACAAAGTCGCCTACGACGGCGTCGGCGAAGACTTCGCAACCAATGGAGACAAGAAAGCACAGGAAATGTACGTGAGAGAAATAAAGAAACATTTCCCCGGCGTTGGAATGATTGGAGAAGAAGAAAATCTCCGAGTTCCCTGCACTATTGCTGGTCACGATATCTTCTTCACTTTGGACCCTCTCGACGGCACCAAAGCCTACAAGAGAAAACAGTCTCACGGAGTGGGTACCATGATAGCCCTTGTTGAGGATGGCAAAATCGTAGCTGCCTATGTTGGCGACGCCAACACTGGAGAGGTCTACGGATACTGTGCTGTGGGTGATGGTGCAGACAAAGATGACGAAGTCGTCCGCCACCGGTTTGGAAGAAAAAGCCTTCTCAAACCAAATACTGAAGAAGGTCTCAAAGACCAATACATTCTTCTTCGTGATGGTCCGCACACTTTTCCAGGGATAGAAAAGAAATTCAAAAATCTGGAAGTTGGTGGAGGAAGCATCGGCACTCACGTCGCTCGATTGTGGAAAGGAGAAGTTGGAGCGGTGATGCTTGAGCCGAACTACGAGACGCCTTGGGATTTGGTCCCCGTGCTCGGTATCACTCTTCGCTTAGGATTTAAGTTCTTCAAGATTGATCCAAACAACGGAAATCTCGAGGAACACATTCCAGAAATTGTGAAGGAGGTCGTCCGAAAACCGTATCATGAACTAGTGGTTCACAGTGACCACATCCGAGAGCTTTAATTAACAACATGCCAGACGCTCATGCGTCCGGCTTTTTTCTTAAATCAACAAGGAATGAAAACTAAATTAAAAATATTTAAAAAACATAATTTAATAAAAGACATTGCGGACTGCAGGAGCATAGCAAATTTTCAGTAGAAAATTATGCGTGTCTTTTATTAAATTATGTTTTTTAAATATTTTTAATTTAGTTTTCTTCTTCTCCTTTATCAATCATCACCACCTCAATCCCCGGCGCCACATCACTAATCCTCATGACATCCTTATCCACCTTTTTAAGCTCTTTTGAAGAATTATTGAAATGATTGAAAGTAGTCTGAAGAGATGTCCCTACTTTGTTGTGATACTCCTCATAGCTCTTTAAATGCTTTCCAAGCTCCCCTACCCGTTTGATAATATCTTTTGCAGTCTCCTCTATTTGAAGCGCTTTAAGACCCTGAAGGACCGTCTGAAGGTACGCAAGGAAAGATGTTGGTGAAGTAATAATGACATGCTTGTCTTTGAAAGCGTATTCAATGAGATCTCGAGTATTTACTTTCACAGCACCCACCTGAGAAACAAGAAGCTCGTAATAAATAGCTTCGTGAGGAATGAACATAAAGGCAAAATCCATAGTATTTTCTCCTGGTTTTACGTATTTAGAAGTTTCGTCGATACGAGTCTTCAAATCATTTCTAAAAAGTTTTTCAAGACGATCTTTTTCCGAAGGATCTTTTGCTTCAGCAAGACGGTTGTAGTTTTCGAGAGAAAACTTTGAATCGATAGGAATGATTTTGTCTTTAATGAAAACCACAGCATCTACAATAGTGCCATCAGAAAAAGGATACTGCATTTGATAGCTTCCCGGTGGCATGACATTTTTCAAAAGAGTCTCGAGATAGTATTCACCAAGAATTCCTCGCTGTTTTGGGTTCTTCAAAATATCAGAAAGAGATTGAAGTTGGTCGGCAAAAGAAACCACTTGTCTATTGGTCTCATCAAGGCGTGTCAGACGCTCGGTGATGTCTTGGATAATTTTTACAGAATTGTTCGACTGCGAAAGAAATGTCTGCTGGAGATTTTTAGAAGATTCTCCAAGCTTTGAGTCCACAGTTCGAGAAAGCTCATTGATTTGATTGAGTAAAAGATTCATTGCTGCTGAATCGTCTTTTTTCTCCACCACTTTTCCAGTGCGCAACAAAGAAAGAAGAATAAGGACAATAACAACAACGAGTAAAACAATAATGATGGCGGTAAAAGTTAAATTCATACCAACATTATACATGAAAATAAAAAAGGACCCTCAAGGGGTCCTAATACTGCGACTCAATCTTCTCTTATCTCCTGTTTTAGTTTTTCAAACGGAGGAATCGTAATTGGGACAACTCTACCATCGGAGTAAATAATAGCTGGTTGACCGTCTTTCATTATTTCATCAGTCATGACAATAAAAAGACTCATTGAATGGGTTGCCAATTCTCCCAAATCCTTGAACTCAAGGAGACTGAGAGTCTGTTTCAATTTCTCATTCAATTCACCAGGAAGGACGAGAACTAAAATTTTTTCATTCTTGGAATGTTTTTCAACCGCCTTGGGTTTTCGATACATCCAAAGAACAAACAAAACAGAAACAACAAGAGAAATCGCCGACGATATATAAGGAGCAAAATAGACAAAGGAATCTTTCATATCTTGGCAAATATAAGCATTTTCAGTTAGAATAAGCAACATGCACCAACAAATAAAATCAAGTCTTAAAGAAGCCATGATAGCAAAGGATGCAGTAAAACTCTCTGTTATCCGTGGACTTCTTTCAGCATTTACCAACGAACTCGTAGCCAAGGGTCGCACACCTCAGGACCAACTGACAGATGAAGAAGTGATTGCTGTAATCTCTCGAGCTAGTAAACAGCGAAAAGATTCTATTCAACAGTTTGTCGACGGAGGACGCCCAGAGCTTGCTGAAAGTGAAAAAGCCGAGCTTACAATACTTGAAAGCTATCTCCCTGCCCAGATGTCTAAAGAAGAAATCGTGGCATTTGTAGCCAAGAAAAAATCCGAGCTTGGTATCACCGACAAAGCTCAAGCCGTAGATCTTATAAAAGCAGTAATGCCTGAACTAAAAGGCAAAGCTGATGGAAAGCTGGTTAAAGAAGCTATTGATGAGGCTCTTGCCTAAAGTTTTTTAGTATCGTACTATTTAGGTCGGAGGTGACAACATGGACGGACACAAAAAAACCATTTCGGAGTGTTTCGACGCGGGAATGAGATTGTCTCAAGTAGTCGCGGGAATTGATGCAGGAGAAGTGGAACCAATGCTGACCGAAGCCGAGATTGAAGAAAGAATCATGGCCAGCCATCAGATAAGAAGGAATCGGAGCAGAGGCAGAATTGGGACCAATTTTTCCAAACCAAAACCCTACAAACCCTACGTCTTCACGAAACAGCAAATCAAAGACGCAGAGACACGTAGCGAAGCCGAACGAGTCGAGCTCGAAAGCCTCGGGCGTGATGATTGGTAAACCACCAAAAAACAAGTGAGCAGAAAGCAACACAAGCGGAGGAAGGTTCCCTTCCTCCGCTTTTTTATTTCTCCATTTTCTGCTATATTCTCTTTGTTATTTGGCCCTATCGTCTAACGGTTAGGACGGAGCCTTCTCAAGGCTCAAATCAGAGTTCGATTCTCTGTAGGGTCACAGCTTTTAAAGCAAACGAAGTTCAGCGAAAAAGCTGTGACCCGGAAGGAACTGTAGGCTCCCGATTTATCCAAGAGCTTGGCGTTTGGATACAAATCGCAGTCCCTTTAGGGGGGTCACGTTTAACAGCTTGCACGAGTAGCTTACCAAAGTCACATTAAGTGTTCAAAAGTGATATAATGAATTTGATCAAGGAAGCAAAGAATTAATATTGTCGAACTTCAAAATTTCGGAAGATTTATAATAAGGATATTAAATATTTTATAAAGTAACTATATGAATAATTTAATTAAAATAATTTTAATAGTAGTAATATTGTCTGGATACTATTTAGTCACTAGTGAATTCCCACCGTTTTACTTATTAATAATCTCTGTGATATTTTTAGGTCTGAGTAATACACACTTGTGGGGAGAAAAAAATCCAAATAAAAAAAGTTTTATACATAAATGGTATGGTATTTCTGACGAAGAAGAAAAGAAAGATTTATAAAATTGTGAGGTTTGTTATTTTTAGCAATTTGAGTTATTTTACAGTTAGCTGCAGTTTTTTAGATAAACAATGAAACCAAAAGGAACACCGAAAGAAAAATATATACTTATGATCGAACTTGGAGAAAGAGTAAAAAGTGAGCCGACAGCATTTGGAAAACTTTTGTTTATTGAAAATGAAATCTCTTGTTCGATAGTTGCTACTTTGCATACGATTGCTGTTTATGTTTTTAATGAGGAATATAAGTTTAAGTTTGATACCACAAAAGACAAATTACCAGAGTTAGGTAAATTAATCGAAATTTTAAAACCACACATTAAGCAAAGTATTGAGTTAAAAAATTCACTAGAGAAATTTAAAGGATTGAGAAATGATATAACGCACAATATGCTTTCTAAATATAGAAATATTAGCGAATTAGACACCGATTCCGTGTTAGCAGTGATTTGGGGAGATAAGGTTTTAAAATTACTTAATGATTTTCGTGCACAAACTCGAGATGTTAAGTAATGTTTTTATATTATTAGTCCGCAAAATTTCGTCGAAAAGGAGAGCCGAAGTCTGAATAAATTATGTATTAGGGTTGTTTTTGTTGTCGTACGAGAAGGCTTGAAATGACATACTAAAAAACATTAGAGAAAGTCTTATAGGGCAAGGTATCAGAAGTCTCTATCTGTTACAGATTAACCAATTAGAGAGCTACTTTGACCACTCGACAAGGTAATATTCTACTACTAGATAGTTTTAATATCTTCAATAAATTTATCCATGGTTTTAAATGAATATATTTTTGTATTAAATTCAGTATCTAATTTCCTTGACCGTATTATGTGAACCATTGCATTGTCTGTCATCAAAAAACTTGCGTAAGGTAAAATTATAGATAAATTTTCCATATCCCCAATATCGTTAGTAGTCATATTTTTCTTATCCATTAATACACTTGAAATTATAGTTGAACTTATTTTATCAATTGGTATTGAATAAAAATAATTTGAGGATAAAAAGTTTTTAGTTAGTTCAATTAACTTTTCATGATCGTCTATTCCAGAAATATTTTTTAGTTCTATTATGGTATATAAATGATGATACCAAGAATCATTTATATCAAAATCTAAATTTAAGTATCCATACTGTGCAATATTTTTATCAATAGATTGTTGTAAGACATATTTGCCAGCATCTTGTTCTGATTTTAGCAAGGTTTTGTAAGATAATTTTAAATCTTTCACTTCCTTTTTTCTTCTAACAAGATCTTTCAATAAAAATTCTCTTTGCAGTTTTTTTGTTTGCTCTGTTAAAACAACAACTTTGAAACCAAGACTATTCTTCTGTTTTTCTCTTTCTGCTTTTTTAAACACTAAATCAGTATCTTTGAATATAAATTCATCCTCATCATTTAAAAAACATCGAATTGCTGTTTTTATCTGCTCTTGCCGAATCTGCCACATTGAGACCTGAAACCCCTTACTTAAAGAAAGTAGAATATCATCACTTTTTTCTAAAGAGTTTCCTTGAGAATACTCACTTCTTTGTCCAGAAAAAGGACAAATAATCTTACCCTTTTCTACTTTTTCTTTTAATTGGTTAAAAAGTTTTACAAAACTGTTATCCTCACCTTTTATTAAGGAGTCTCTGATATTAATAATAGCGTTAGTGTCTAACCAGACAATTGTTGGAGTGTGGTTGTATTCTTTGTATTTTATACTTTTCTCAATAATCACTTGAATCATTCAGAAATATATCCGTTTCTTAAATCTATAAGTATTTTTTTAGCAGAGTATCTCATATCATCAATTTGATTATCAGATAAATGGTTTGTTTCTTCTATTACAAATGATGCTATATATTTAGCAAATACTGTTGAACATAATATTTGATTATCAATATCCCCAATATATTTACGCATTAGAAATAAAAATATATCGAAGTAGTCTTCAATTTCTGAAATTTTATCACTATTTCTAAAATATCGGTAAATTATATTCTGTTGTTCCTGTAATTTTTTTAGTTTTTTATTGAAAAACATATTGACATAATATCACAAAATACCCCCCCCACTTATTTGACATTAAAACCCCACCAAGTTACCCTCTTATTTAGATAGTGACCAAGCAATCCCGCTTTGTCACTATACTATCTAACTAACAGTTCTTTTTCAGATATGAGACCACGTTTATTTATGATTCAAGGGGTGTTTTTCTTTGCGTACCATAGTGGACCACTTCAATACTTCCACTTTAGCGGAATGTTCCATCCAAAAGAAGAAAGTGACGGATCCTTGACTGGTAAACTGACCGACGATTTTGGTTGTTCTACCTTGCCCGAAATCAATATCGACGAGGAAGAAATCACTTTCACGAAAAAATACAACCATCGGTGTGATCTCATCCATTACACACTGAAACCCAACCGTTCATTCCCAAATCTTTGGGTAGGAACCTACGAAGGGATTGCGACAGGCAGAGATTGTACCAACTGCCTCATCGTCGAAGTTCCAGTAGAATTCCTGTCACCAACATTCACTCAAGCCAATTAAGTTCCGAGAAATTCATTACCACCCACAACGAAATCGTTGGAGGGTGGTTTTTTCTATTAATATTTCCTTTTTTGACACCCTCCCCTCCTCCATGTTTATATACCCTCAGAAATGAAAACTAAACACGCAAAAAACGCCAACCCTGTCGGTTTCTTGAACGGTCAGCAAACCAGCCCAATAGTGACTTTGTACTTTCAAATAAACCACCTCAAACAGATCCTCCGCAAAGGATGGCGCTTGAGAGGTGTGAAGAAAAAATTCTGCGAGAGTGTCGCCGATCACATATTCGGTATGGCTATTTTGGCCATCTTCGTGTGCGAGACAACATTTCCCCAGCTCGATCTTCTGAAAGTCATCACAATGATAATCATTCACGAGCTTGGAGAGATCGAAAATGGAGACATAACCCCGCACGACGGAGTCCTGATATCAGTGAAGTATCAAAAGGAACATGACAGTATTCAATACCTCCTTAAAGACTTCCTTGGTGGACAGAAGTATCTCGAACTATGGAAAGAATTTGAAAAAGGAGAAACTCCTGAGGCAAAACTCGTGAAGCAACTCGACAAGCTCGAGATGGGATTTCAATCAAAGATCTACCAATTGCAACACGGAATGGATGTTCAGGATTTTATGGACAGCACACGGAAAGCCCTCAGTTCTCCCGAACTTCTGAAAATCCTTGAGGAGGTGGAGAGGATTTATCGATAAGACAGCATGCGGGGCATTCCAAGTGGAATGCCCCGCATTTTTATCCTCTCCCCTACCCAACCACCAAATCCTATGGTACATTTCCAAACGGAGGTACCAAATGAAAATCATCCATATCACACTTATTGAAAAATCAAAGGAAGAAGCAGACTGGCTGGCACACGCAATATCCGAGGCTTTCGGAAATCGTTGCGAAATCGTGAGATTCAAAAACGCAGGGGACTTTCTCATTGTGATGGAACAGTTGTCAAAACCCGACCTGATCATCACCGAGCATCTCGTCCCCAGGTCAAGCGAACTGGAGACTCCCGACGAGCATGTGGTTGGCAGACTTGTGGAACACGTGAGATGGGTTGGAATTACGTCCCCCATCATCATCTACACCCACAGCAACAAACACTTCGTGGAAATGTGCAACCCCGGAATCTTTCGGGATATGCAAGTCACATACCAAGCAAAAGGAAAAAACACCGAAAGGGATATTTCCCTTTTCATTCACACGCTTCTGTCCAAGACAGTTTAGCGAGCAATCTCAGACCGCCACCATGCAAATGGTCGGCGGTCTTTTTTGTTTTTATTTTTTAAATCTCTATTTGAGTAACTCAGCAAATTTTTCTGGTTGAAAACCTACCAAGATTGTACCGTCGATATCTACTACAGGCACACCCATCTGACCACTTTTTGCAACCATCTCTCGGCCAGCTGATTGATCGCTACTAACATCTACATCCTTAAACGCAATTCCATTTTGCTTGAAAAAATTTTTTGCATACACACAATATGGACATGAAGGTGTTGAGTAAACAATAACATTATGATTTTTCATATATTTTTTATATTAATTATTTAATAACTACTTATACTTACAAACAAACTTCTTTAAATCTTTTACAAATTGACCCTTCGGTAATTCATAACAGACCCTCTTCCCTTCACGCACTGGTACAGCCAGACCCTCTTTCGCCATGACCTGAAGATGATGCGACACAATCGCCACACTCATATCAAGCTTTTCAGCTATATCAGATACACATACTTTCTTTTTACTGAAAATAATACACAGGATTTTTAACCTACTTTCGTCTCCTGCTACTCGCATTAATTTTGCTAATTCATTCAAATGCATGTTTGAATGATATACCACCTAAAAATTGATGTCAATGAAAAAATAATTTTGTGAAAAACTTTTACTTTCCTCCTCCTTTATGATTGAATTGTGTCAGAACCTTACAAATCATGAATACTACAAATCGCCACATGAATCTTGTCACTGTTGTTTACGGTGCCAACCTTGAAAATCCATATGAACTTCAACTTGTCACATGGGTGAAAGGGCAATTTTCCCAAATTGAGCCCTTCCTCGTGAGAAGTGTGAACGCTGGATCAAAATCTTTCGTTCTAGAAGGATGCGATCATCGTCTAGACATGACTTTGAGTGATAAAAACACCATCGAGCATGTTTTAGAACCTTTGGTGGGATTAGTTTTTGCAAAGTCAATTAAAAGCATTTTTGGTACGGAAAAATTGGTGGATGTGACCAAAAGCACAGACATCTCAAAAACCTACCTTGCTCTCGTGCCAGCTCAACTTCTCGGCGAAATCAAAACCAACCACGAATTCAGTGGGTTTGACCTCACCACGCATCAAGAACTTCTCGCTTTGAAGAAAAAACAGCAGAAGGAAAATGCGAGAGATTTGAGAAAAGCTCGTCAGAAAAATACTTTTAAGGGAATGAAAGTCACTGGTATCTTCAAAATATCAGACGTTCCCAAAAGAGACTTTGAACTTGCGATTCAAGCCTTCAAAATCTTCGACAAACTCATGGATGAAAAGAAAAAATCCTATGAGAGGCATCAGAGAATGGTACGTTACGGTTAGAACAAGAAAGTCTTAGACATTGACACACATCTTACTTTGTGTTAAAAAAGTAAAAGATGAACATCACAACTCAAACCCTCGCGCCGTTTATCGGCGGGCAACTCGAAGTAATCAATCCAACCGATGGATACCACTACCGAGGAGAAATCAAAACCGCCGAAGTGGGCGCCGACGGAACTCTGGCAGTCAAATTCAAATGGACTGCTCGGGAAATCGGATTCATGACGAGAAAGTGGGTCAAAGAGACAACTCACACGACCTACAAAGCGTCACGGAAAATATTCTCATCGGCGAGATTCATCTTGGGCAGAAAAGACGGAGACAAAATCCTGTCGATGAAACCCAAATCGAAGCGTTTCGACGATACCCTCATATTCTCCCTTCCCGAGGGAAAAGGGCTCGACCCAGCGAAAGTCCAGGGGCTCGAACTCCACGAGCTCTGCTTGGTGGAATAACTTCCCCCCAACACCCACCCCTTCACAAGAAAAGTCCTTTCGAGGACCTCTGCTTGTGAAGGTTTTTTTATTACAATATTATTACAATGTCGGACATTGTAATTTACACACCCTTGATTTAATGGTATTTTTTCCACAGACGCTCTATACAATGATAACAACATCTGGCCCCCTCACCTTGCCTTTCACGTTTATCGCGGAAGGAAAAACATCACCACAACCAAACCAATTCCTTGCAGAAGAACACATAATCGACTTCGGCCTCGGCTTCGCCGAGATGATCAGCTTGTCAGGCTGTATCATTTACGACGGAAACATTAACGACGAGACCTTCATTCACGAACATCGCGAAAAAAGGAGGAGTCGTTTTGCGCTCGTGCAATTTCAAAGGAGAGAAGGAGTCAGGAGAGAGGAAATCTTGAAATACTTCAAGCGCAACAACCTCCGACCTGCCACCTTGGAAGAACTCCTTGTCTTCGTGAGGATTTACCGAGAGCAAATGAACTCGCATCCACACATTGCTCTTGGATCTGGCACAGAATTGGCCAGACTCACAAGAGAAGACAAGAAGACACCGTGGCAACGATTCGTGGAATCAATCATCAAAGAAATTCCGAAGATTGAGAACCGGTCGCCGTATGTGTCAGGAGTTCACCACAATCTTCTGAGACTGACCGGCAATGGTCTCTGCGGTTTTGGATGGTGGGAAGACAGTGCTCAGTTTCTCGGTGTCTACACTGAGGATATTTTTGCAAAAGCACTTCCTCTGATGAGGATTGCCAAGCAAAAGTACCTGTCGCTCGAACAAGAAACCGACGACCGAGTGCTTCCGATTGGATACAACAATTCTGAATTTTTGTATCGCACATCGG
>Ga0172379_10005324_pt1 | contig 18084 bp, 22 predicted proteins | sample GrowelOW334metaG_FD_119756 | JGI IMG/M metagenome (GOLD analysis project Ga0172379, IMG submission 119756) | Groundwater microbial communities from an aquifer near a municipal landfill in Southern Ontario, Canada - Groundwater well OW334 metaG | ecosystem: Environmental > Aquatic > Deep... | reverse complement strand
GCTGGCTGCTGCTCACCATCCTTGCTTCGATCTTCGCGGTCGTCAGGCACGCGGAATGCCTGGCGGAGAAACTCGGTGAACCGCTGGGCACATTGGTGTTGACCATATCCGTTACCAGCATCGAGGTGATGATCATCATCGCCACGATGCTGGCAGGGAAGGGCAGCCCGACACTGGCCCGTGATGCGATGTTCGCGGTGATCATGATCGCCCTGAACGGCACGGTCGGCCTGACCTTGCTGATCGGCGGGTTAAAGTACAAAGAGCAGGATTACAATCTCCAGGGCGCCACTTCATTCCTCGCGGTGATACTTCCGCTGGCCGTGATCGGGCTGGTTCTGCCCAACTACACGATCTCGGGACCCGACCAGACATTCTCCACGGTCCAGGCAGCGTTCCTGATCATCGTATCGGTGGCGTTGTACGGGATCTTCCTCACCATCCAGAACGGACGGCATCGCACCTACTTTCGAACTGCGCGGCCGACTGCGGAAGCGAAGGATGCAAAACGGAAGTGGCGGATAGTCCACGAGGTCCACTCGGTCCCGTATCACGTGTTGCTGCTGCTGGCGTATATGGGGCCGCTGGTTATCCTTACCCAGCATCTCGCCGTGCCGATCGATTTCACGATACGCGTGCTGGGCGCGCCGGTAGCGCTGGCCGGATTCCTGATCGCCGTGCTGGTGCTCTCCCCCGAGTCGTTCGCCGCAGTGCGCGCGGCGCTGGTCAATGATCTGCAAAGATCCGTCAACATACTGCTGGGGTCGGTGCTCGCCTCGATCGGGCTGACGATCCCCGCAGTGCTCACCTTCGGGTTGTTGTTCCACAAACAAATCATCCTCGGTCTGGAACCGATCGATGTCACGATGCTGTCGCTGACCCTGGTCCTAAGCACCATGACATTCTCCAGCAGCCGCACCAACGTTCTCCTCGGCGCAGTGCACTTGCTGCTGTTTTTCGCCTACCTGCTGCTTATTTTCCAGCGCTGACCGGGATACCCGGTTCGTAGCCATTGCCCGGTATAGGACAGGTGCCGCCCGGTGCCCGAGCCTCTTCGTCTTGCTGACCCGAAAGATCGCCATTTTGTCCCGGGCGCAATCAGGTTTTTCGGAACGCAGTGCTTATGTGCGCCAGCGCACGGTTGGCATTTACGGAAAAGTGTCTAATCATTTTCGCTGGCTCCCGGCGCGGGTTGTTCCCGATCTGGCCGGACGGATTTCGATCCGGCTGTGGTTTAAAAAAGCAGGACGCAGCAACCCCAATAAATATTCAGCATGCTGCTTGTGCTCAACGTTTGGCGCAATGGATAAAAATGAAACAAATTCACCGTTTAAACCCGTATCGAATGGCCGTGATAACCGTAACCGCAGCTGCCGCTATATTCATGGCAGGTTGCGCAAGCACTCCGCCGCCCCTGGAACAAATGGCAGCTTCCGGCGCCGCCATCAATGCCGCAAGCAGCGCCGGGGGAGAAGAGTTTGCTCCTTTGCTGCTCAAGTCGGCGATGGACAAGATGGAGGATGCAGGACATGCGATGGGAGGGAAAGATTATGTGCACGCCCGGCAGCTGGCCGAGCAGGCGCAGGTCTTTGCCCAGCTGGCAGAGGCCAGGACTCGCTCAGCCAAGGCACAGCAAGCCGTGTACGAACTGCAGGAAGATAGTCCCGTGCCGGACTAGTGAGGTGACCGTACGGCAGAGTGGTCATGAGCGGGGTTCATCATGCAAAGATTCCGGCACATTCCACGCTGATATTTTTTGAGGGTACGCAAGGAGAAACAAAATGTCTTTGGGAACTATTCTGTTGATCATTCTGGTGTTGATGCTGATTGGTGCGGTACCAGGCTGGCCGCACAGCAGGAAATGGGGCTATGGCCCGAGTGGCGGGCTCGGTTTGATATTGATCATCGTGATCGTTCTGTTGCTGATGGGACGATTGTGACGAGCCCGATAGAATCCCGGGAGGATGAATATCGGTTGCAGCAACGGTATTCGATGATCAGCAACTTCGAAGGCAAATTTTAAATAAGGGATCAAGCCATGGACACGAAAGCAGTGGATTCAAGAAATATTAGCAGCGCAACAGCCAATGAAGAACCCCTCGAAGATTTTCGGCTGGTGGGGCCGGATGCAGAATCAGCCCCGATCGGGCACAACCGGCTGGCCGTAAAAGTCGCTGGCGAATACGTCCAGGATAATCGCTGGAACTGGCATTGACCGGCCTGATCGTTCCGCCGTTGCCGGGACGATCATGATGTGCTCGAGCAGGGTTGCCGAGGTGCTGGTATCAGAACGCAATATTCATTCAATCTAAGGAGTCAAGCCATGAACACGAAAAAAACGAGTGCCAAACATACCGATATCGCAGATTCCAAGGATAAGCTCATGGAAGATCTGAAAGCGGTGGTAGAGGATGCCGAAGAACTGTTGCGCGCCACCGCCAGCCAGGCAGGCGAGGGGGCTTCCGCCGCCCGTGTTCGCATCCAGGAGAGCCTGCAGGTTGCCAAGGCGCGCCTGGTTTCAGCCGAAGATGCAGTGATCGATCGCGCCCGCGAGGCCGCGAAAGTCACAGACGAATACGTCCATGAGAATCCCTGGAAGGCGATCGGTATCTCGGCCTGCGTGGGTGCGATCGTCGGGATGTTGATCGCCAGGCGCTAAGCCATGACCGGAGCGAGCGGGATGATCGAGTCGTTGAAACGGCTGGCGGGCACCTTGCTCGTCATCTTCCAGACGCGTCTTGAACTTCTGTCCAACGAGATGGAGGAGGAGCGCCTGCGCATAGGGCAAATGTTGCTCTACGGCGGCATCGCCCTGTTCTTCTTCGGTTTGGGCACCATACTGCTGACGGCATTGATCGTGGCGTTGTTCTGGGACAGCTACCGCCTGCAGGTGTTGATCATCTTGACCGGGGCGTACTTTGTCGCCGGACTTCTGGCATGGAGCGCCTTGCGCCGCGCGGCAGGGGAAAAATCAAAACTGTTTTCCGCCAGCCTGGCCGAACTGGACGATGACCTTGATCGGCTTGAGCCCCGGCCATGAAAAAGCGACTCGCAGACCTTGCTGAACGCCGCCGTCAGCTGTTGGCAGAAATAGCGGGCCAGCGCATGGAAGTGTCCGAGATCTCCAGGGATTGGCAAAAACCATTGTCGCTCGTTGACTCAGGGCTGAAGGTGGTGGGTTTCATACACAGACATTTCGGCGTGTTGACCGGGATCGCAGGACTCCTGGCATTCCGCCGCAAAGCGACAGTCGAACCGGCGCAGAAGGGATAAGGCTGCCATGAGCACGATCACCACCAACGACGGCACAGAAATCTACTACAAGGACTGGGGTTCGGGACAACCCGTCGTCTTCAGCCACGGCTGGCCGCTCAACGCCGATGCCTGGGAAAGCCAGATGGTCTACCTGGCGTCCAACGGCTATCGCTGCATCGCCCATGACAGGCGCGGCCACGGCCGTTCCAGCCAGTCCTGGAACGGCAACGACATGGACACCTACGCCGACGATCTGTCGGAGCTGATCGAAGCGCTGGACCTGAATGGTGCCACGCTGGTCGGCCACTCGACAGGTGGAGGAGAGGTCGCCCGCTACATCGGGCGCCACGGCACCAGGCGCATCGCCAAGGCCGTGCTGATGGGTGCCGTGACGCCGCTGATGCTCAGGACGGACGCCAATCCCGGCGGCCTGCCGATCAAGGCGTTCGACGACATCCGCGCCGGCGTCGCCGCCGACCGCTCGCAGTTCTTCCGGGGTCTTACGACGCCGTTTTACGGTGCCAACAGGCCGGGCGCGAAAGTCAGTCAAGGTGTCCGCGACGCGTTCTGGTTGCAGGGAATGCAGGGCGGGTTAAAGAACGAGCTCGACTGCATCAAGGCGTTTTCCGAGACGGACTTCACCGCTGACCTCAGGAAGTTCGACGTGCCGACCCTGATCATCCACGGCGACGACGACCAGATCGTGCCGATAGACACCACGGCTCGCGCCACGGCCAAACTGGTCAAGAACGCGACCCTGAAGGTCTACCCCGGCGGTCCGCACGGACTTGCCGACACGCACAAAGACAAACTCAATGCCGACCTGCTTGCTTTTCTCAGGACCTGAGGATGGCGCTGCACAACCTGAAGGCGGAACGCTTCTTCAATGAAGTCACGATCAACGGTCGCAGGACATCCGCCGACGGCCCGATCAAGGCCTTCCCGTTGCGCGGCATCAAGGACTCGCCGCCGTACCTGCACGACGACCGCCTGCTGACGCTGGCGGACACGGTGGGATTCTTCAATCTGGTGCTGGAACTGAAGCTGAATGAGCAGGAGAAGAAAGACCTGGTGGCTTTCATGCGGACGCCGTAGGCCACCAATTCATCTACAGCACTAAAAACGGCAATTCATCCGCGAAAAACACGAAAGGCACGAAATCAAACAAGATGTTGCAGATGCTTAGCGACTCAGCCATAGGTTATAACTTAGCAGCATGAAATGCTTTGAATCTTTCGTGTTTTTCGTGCCTTTCGTGGACAACTGAATTTTCCAGGATAGCCATTACAGGAGATCATCATGAGCAAATATCAAATCGCCGTTATCGTCGGAAGTCTTCGCCACGATTCGTTCAACCGCAAACTGGCAAATGCCATTGTGAAACTGGCGCCACCGGAGTTCTCGTTCAGGCAAGTGCAGATCGGCGACCTGCCGCTTTACAACCAGGACGACGACACAAACCAGGCCGAATCCGTCAAGCGGCTGAAGAAAGAGATCAATGGCGCGCAGGGCCTTGTTTTCGTCACACCCGAATACAACCGCTCTATCCCCGGCGTGCTCAAGAACGCGATCGACCACGCCTCGCGCCCCTATGGACAAAGCGCCTGGGCTGGCAAGCCCGCCGGTGTGCTGGGCGTTTCGCCCGGCGCGACCGGCACGGCCATGGCACAACAGCATTTGCGCAACATCCTCGCGACGCTGGACGTGCCGACACTGGGACAGCCCGAAGCATTTATCCAGGCAAAGGATGGGTTGTTCGACGGGGCTGGCGACATCGGTGGCGGCAGCAAGAAGTTCCTGCAGGGCTGGATGGACCAGTATGTCGCATGGGTGAAAAAACACGCTGCCGGTACAGCATAAAAAAGGCCGTCTTGCGACGGCCTTTTATTCACTGCTAGTATTTTAATACTGCTTGCTTTACGGCTGTGTAACCGTAGTCGCATCCAGAGTGACTGCAGTCTGCGCCAGTATCCTGCCGTCGATCGATGAGCCATTCCCAAACGTGACTGCTGTCTGACCCAGTATGATTCCCTTGAACTGCGCGGTCGTTCCAACGGTCACAGCACCGGCGACCTGCCAGAAAACGTTCTGGGGCAGAGCGCCACCGGTCAGAAGCACATTCGTAGCGGCAGCCTGACCAAGCGTTCCGGTAGTCTTGAAGACCCATACATCTGTTGCGTTGCCATTGAGCGTGAGTGTCCCTGGTATTGTGATATCGACACCGCAGGTGTACACGCCAGCGACAATAGGTGCGCCAATGACAGCGTCACTCATAGCACCGGCTCCGGGACAAGCAGTGATTAACCCGCCACCCGCTGTTGCCTTCGCGGCAGCGGCGGTGTATGCGGCACCCATATCGAGCGAGGCGGTATTCACCTCGGTCGGAGTAGGGGGTGCATAGTCGAATGCATAGACCTTTCCGCTTACTTGAACGGAGGTTGAATATGGGCTGGCTGCGGGCAGGTTCAGCGCGAATCCGGTGATGGCGGTCGAGGTGACGCCCGGACCGGTTGCGATATTCCCTGTAATCACCGATGCATTCGCATCAGTGTGGATTCCCGTGTTTGCCAGGATCGCATAATTGCCGGCCGTGCCAAGATTCACACAACTCACTCCCGTGCAGGTTGACCCGCCAGCAACAACTGTACTTGGAGCTGTGACTGCAACCGGGACGCCGTCCCCGCCACCGCATCCGGCAACTATAGCGGCCAGCAGCAATGTAGTGGACCACATCATTGGTTTTGCAATACGTTCAAATCTGTTCATTTTCTTCTCCTGATAATTGATCCAGAAAAACATCGGCGCAATCGACCGATCTCCGACTGGTACATGTTCTGATGGAACCACTAGCCATCTGACTAACCCGGCACAAGACGCTGGGCAAGTCATTGGTTATGGTGTGCTACGTCATTAACCGCTGATGACATGCTTCGCGATCATGTGAGACTCGGTTTGGTCTGTCCCGATTCAAAACCGGATCAACCGGAACCAGGGCATTTGTCACTGACAGCCGCACTATCCCGCTTTTGCCCGCTGCGTTCAGTGCGTTAGCGCACATACAGGAAAAAATCCCAGGGATGCTGAACGCCGCTTGCCTGCGGGGATGGCGAACTGGGGATGGCCCATGGCCGGGCGCGGGGGTTCAGGACAGAAAGGGTAGTCTCGAAGCAACAGCCACTTCCGGCAGTCTGCCAGGAGGTTGCATGCCTTGACTGCGGGGATTGCTGCGCACTTCAATATTCCCTGATCCAGACCAGCTTGGTATTGGCGCCGTTGCGTTCTATCAATGCCTGCACTTCGAGCTCCGCCCGGCTCATGCGCACTTTGCCATTGACCAGAAAATAATTGGTCGTGACCGAGGCCTCGAGATTCGATACGGACAGGGATTTATCCGCCAATCGTTCCGTGAAGTCGGCGATATGGCGAAAACTGGCGGCGTCACGGCTGGCCGCCAGCGTGGTCGCATCGGCAAGCGCAAGCCCGTCTATCCTGGCTGCCAATACTTCTGCCGGCGCGGTGTTCACATTGACCGGTGTGGCACGCGGCAAAAAGATCACGAAATTCTTCAGCCTGGCGAGTATTTGCGGGGTAAAGCCCGGCACGGCGAGCAGATCATCAACCTGGACAAGATTCATCGGCAGCGGACCGGATTGACTGACGGGGTTTTCAGTTGTGGCTGCCGGTTTTTTCTGCGCAGCCGCCATCACATCGGCAGTCGCCTGTGCCAGGGCCGTATCCAGGTGCGCATTGGAGAGCAAGCGTTCGAAAGCGGCGACCTCGGCGGGGTTGACGGTCCCATTGGCGCACAGGTTGGTCAGGTTGTAACGTGCCTGGGCATCGCTGATGCCGCCCGACAGGGTCGCATCGGCGGCATCCCCGTCGGGGGAGGCGTTCTCGACATACTGACCGAGCCGCGTTTCAGCGAGCGGCACGGCCCACGGTTCATCCAGGGTATCGACGTTCGAATACTTCGCATCCTCGCGCAGGATCAGGCTGGCCCAGTCGAGCGCGCCGCGCAGTATCCATTGCTTTTGCAGCTGCAGGCGCTGATTTTCGATCGAACGCACTTGCACCTGTTGCTGCCAGAACAGGCTGGCGACGATGGTGATCGCCAGCGTGGTCAGCAGCAGCGCGATGATCACCGCGACGCCGCGTTGCCGGTGGAGCGAGGCAGCGTGCATCCTCACACCGCCCCCAGCAGGAATATCTTCAGCATGCCGGTATCGTGTCCGCGCAGTTGCATCGTGACTTCCAGTCCGGTCGGCAGCGGCGGACTGGCGGGCGATCCGGCATGTGCTGCCAGCACGTCGAGGTCCGAGCGCCAGCCGTTGCCGCCGCTGACCCATAGCCGTATCGCCATCCCGGTCACGTCCGATTGCAGTACCACCCCCTGGCTTGCGTCGGTGTCGTTCACGGCATTCAGCCACAATGCGTCCAGTTCCCTCAAGTCGCGCGTCGCCACCGATTCGCGGCGTGTCAGCACGCCGCCGCTGACCCGATAGCTTATGACTTTCAGGCGTGACGGCTGGTTGTCGGCATACACCATGCGCACCAGTGTGAGCCGCTCTGGCCCGACAGCAAGCGGCACCCTGTCCGGCAGGACGGCAGGGTTGGCCAGTTGCGCACAATCGTTTTGCAACTGGGCGAAGGCGAGCTGCATTCCGCGCGTCTGCTCAAGGTCGCTGGTCAGCGCGATGCGCGCCCGCACGATGCTGTCGAGGCCGCGCCAGCCGAGTACCGCGACGAATCCGAGCACGCTGATGGCGACCAGCAGTTCGACCAGGGTCAAGCCCCGGCAAGCTGCCTTCGCGCCGGAGTTGTCGTTTGTGCTAGGGTGCATTCGGCACCACCTGGGCCAGCTTGATGATGCGCCGTCCGGTATTCTGTGCATCGAAGACACTGACCTCGACGCGGCGGAAAAACGGGTTGGGCGTGGCGTATACGTTTTCTTCGCATTCCAGTTGCAATTCGCCCTGCATGCAATCGAATCTGCGCTGACCCAATGCCGGCCACTCATGGGCAAGACGGATCTGCGCCAGCCGGTTTTCGGCCGACCAGGTTGCCATCATCGAAGCGCGCAAGTCGGTGCTGTTTTGCGTCAGGCTGCCGATCGCGCGCAGGCTGGCACCCAAAGCTGTGCCGACTATGACCAGCGCCACCAGTACTTCGAGCAATGTAAAACCCGCGCTGCGATGATTGGACAGGTGTAAAGATGGGCGGCGGATACTGGGCATCCTATTCCACCGCGAAGTGTCCGATCCCGTCGGCACGGATAGCCACCTGGGCATCCCCGACGGCAAGCGTCAGGACAAAAGGTATACCGACCGGTTCGCGGCCGAAGATGATATGCAGGGGGGGAGTTTGTTCCACGGAAGGCGGGCTGATGGAGAATATCACCGGTGAATGCTTGAATTCGCGCTCGCGCAACAAGTCATCCTGCTCAAGCGTGTGCCAATTGTTTTCTTCGAATAGCAGGAAACGGTAGCGGTCTGCTTCAGCCTCGAATGCGACTGGATGATTGCGCACGATCGCCTCGTCGCGCGCCAGTTGCAGCAATAGTGCGATCCGTTGCGCGTCGTTTTGCAATACCTGCCGATCGCTGGGCATGGCATTGAATGACACGGCCCCGAGCGTGATGCCGACGATCACCATCACGACCAGCAATTCAAGCAGCGTGAACCCGCTCGATGGTCGCCGGTATTTCGCGCTCCGGCGAGAGCGGTCCGGTCCTGGCGAAGCAAGCGTGATTACAGATCCCACGAGCCGATATCGGCATCGTTACCGGCACCCCCGGGCTGGCCATCCGCGCCTAACGAGAACACATCGAGCTCACCCTTGATGCCGGGAGACAGGTATTGATAGGGATTTCCCCACGGATCTTTCGGCAGCTTGTCGATATATCCGCCGGTTTTCCAGCCATCGGCGGCGGGGCCTTCGGCCGGTTTGGCAACCAGCGCCTGCAAACCCTGCTCGGTGGTCGGGTAACGCCGATTGTCGAGTTTGTACAGCTTGAGCGCCTGCATCACGGTGGCGATGTCCTGTTTTGCAGCGATGATGCGCGCATCGTCAGTGCGGCCCATCAGTTTGGGGACGATCAGTGCAGCCAGGATGCCCATGATGACCACTACCACCATGATCTCGATCAGGGTAAAACCGCGTTCAGTAGTGCCGGGCGGAAGACGCCGGGCCGAAGAGACAGGAATATTTTGCATGGTGGAACCGTTTTTGAAATGTAATGTGGGGATTGTACGCCAAACAGGGACAAATCACGGTTGCGCCTGATTGGCGGCTTTCAGTATCTGGGACACGCCGCCCGCGGTTTTTACGGCAGCCTGCGGACTTTCTATCCTGACCTGCGTCCAGTCCACAGCCCGCCACACCCCCCAGGATGTCAAAGAGGAAAGCACCAATACCATCATGCCGCGCTTGATGCCATTCGGGATTGCCTGCTCGTCCAGATAATGGTTGAGGAACCAGGCGGCAACAATGAACACGATGGCGGAGACGATCAGATTCAGCATGGCGAGAACTATATCATCATGGAAATATCTCTTTGCACGGAATGGCACTCAATTTGGGCGCGTGCGCATTCTTCCATAAATGTCAGAAAGCATATGCAATAGCGCCGGCGTTTCCTGCGGCAACATATCCGAAACCGCTGCTGACTAGCGCATTCAGGCTGGTTGCGCCGGTACTGACTGGCCCCAACCAGTCATAACCATTCACGCTGGTGTAGGCATTACCAGTGCTATCAATAGCCACGAACTGAGCCGTTGAAACAAACCCCAGCGAACCATCTACAGTAAGAGTAGTGGTCGTATCCACTGCCCGCGATTCCGCTGTGATCCCGACCAGATTGGGCGATCCTAGGAGAGTTTGTGTAGTCCATGTCGCGCCGCCATCTTTGCTGGTCACGATCGTACCGGCATCACCCACCGCCACATAGATGGTGCCATAGATGCTGACAAAGGAAGTCACTTGCCGCAGAATGCTGGTAGTCGGGGATGTTTGCGCTGCCCAACTGCCGCCATCGCCACTGATCACAATCGTGCCGTTGTCCCCCACCGCAACATAAATGCCGCCATGAGTCACGCCGTTCAGTTTATTGGTCGTGCCTGAAGTATGAGACGACCATGTGATCCCATCGGTACTCGTGAGTATCGTTCCTGCGTCGCCTACGGCAAAGAATGTGCCCGCAACTTGTGTTATGGAACGTAATGCGTAGTTGTTCGGATTTGCTGCACTATACGAATTGAAAGGATTTCCACTTATCCAGGCGATACCGTCTAGGCTATAGGCTGAGGCTCCTCCGGCACCAACAGCCACCCAGCGCAGTGCCGGATTGCTTGGAGTATTGAGATTCGCGGCGTAGCCGGCCACTGCATAAAGATCGGTTGATATCGGTGATGTGGGATTATTCCAGGTCAGCCCATCGCTACTGATAAAGATCGCACCGCCTGCGCCGACGGCGGCAAAACTGCCGGCTGCACTGGTCGTGTTATTCGAGCAGGTGGTCAGGCTGGTGTATCCAATACCATAAAGATTTGGGAGTAAAGGAGTGAAGTAAGGAGTGAAGCCGGCTGTCCATGCGACAGCACTGGCATTGTAAGGTGGAATCGTCGTGGTGATCGTTGGACTGCTGGGTCCGCCCGGTCCGCCATCGACACGGCCATTGGCCGCAAAATAATATTGATAACCATCAAGCAAGCCGCACATATAAAAGGGTGTGGTAGCCGAAATGTAGCCATGCGCATGTGGCAAGGAAGTCCAGTTGAAAGCGGTGAGACTGGGATCCGTCGCAGTGAAGATCCAGTATTCGACACCGGGGTTGGGCGTCCACTCAAGCTTGACCCTGCCATCTCCAGCAGTGGCCGTGAAATTCGATGGGGGGTCGGCGGTTGCGCCTTTGCCGAAGCAGCCGCTGAGCAAAGGTGTCAGGATTGCAACGGTTAACATGTAAAACAATTTTTTCACTGTTTAATTCCTGGCGGATTCAAGCTCGAAGTGAAACAGCTAATGGTGGCTTGGTGTAGCGCATCTTCACTCCGAATAATACTTCATGCGGCGATCTTCCCCGCAACACTTTGCGCGGCCTGTGGTTAAGTCGTTCTACCGCCATCAGTACTTGCTCTTCAGTAACGTCAGTCAAGTCCGTCCCCTTCGGGAAGTACTGCCGGAGTAGCCCGTTACTGTTCTCATTCAGGCCCCGCTCCCAGGAACTGTACGGATGCGTGAAATAGACCGATGCCTGTAGTTCTGCCGCGATGCGCTCATGCCCTGCAAACTCTTTGCCGTTGTCGAGTGTGAGGGTGTGGCAATTGTCCTTGTGGGGCATCAATAAGCGCGTTACCACAGCCGTGACGTCATCGGCATGTTTGCTGCGTATATGCCCGGCCAACACATAGCGCGATTTCCTCTCGGCCAGCGTGACCAGTCCGCCTTTGTGATTCTTGCCGATGACGGTGTCCCCCTCCCAATCTCCAATGCGCGTCTTCCGGTCGGCAATCTCCGGGCGTTCATCAATGCTGACGCGGTTCTTGATCGCACCCCGCCGCTCTTGCCCGCTCGCATAACGCTTGCGGTACGGTTTCTGTCCGCGCAAATGCCGGCACACGTCGCTTCCGTCACGCTGGCCCACATAGATGTGCCGGTAGATGGCTTCGTGGCTGATCTGCAGTCTCCCTTCCAGCGCAAGCCGATCCGCAGCCTGTTCCGAACTAAGGTCTGCACGGATCAACCTCTCGACTTCGGCCCATTCATCCGATGAGAATTGCCGCCCATTGATGCAGGCCTGCTTGCGCTCATCACGCAATGCCTGCGCTTGTTTCGGTCTCCAACCACGGTGGCCTTTGTTACGCTTGAACTTCCGCGAAATTGTGGACTTGTCCACACCGACCTTTTCGGCAATCCGGCTTTGCTTTAAGCCCGCTTGTTTCAAGCCGTAAATCTGGTATCGTTGCTCGCTGGTGAGCTGCTTATATTTCTTCATCTGTGCTCCTTTTACTTGGTCGTTTAAGTGGCTCCGATATTAACGCAGCTCGCCACCTAAATTCTCTTACAAAAGTTGCACTTCAGAGTTGAATCCGCCATATATATCCCTCAGGTCAAACTGAATAATCCATGACAAATCCCTGCGCCAACTGAGTTGGAAATTTACTGACTTGCCGTATTACTGAGGGCAGTGGATAAAGGCCCCTGCATTCTTATCCACTCGCACCTCTATTGCGTGGTAATAACAGATATCGGAGTCGTGTCCGTCGCAACAGTTGCTGTAGCCATCGCCGTCAACGCACCACCCGAACTGATAGTGTATTGCGAGACAGTGTTGCTGCCGGCATTTGCCACATAGACGAATTGATCCGACGGATCGACGGTAACAGATGCCGGGTTTGTACCCGCTGCGACTGTCGCGGTAGACATCGCACTCAACGCACCACCCGTGCCGATTGTGTATTGCGAGACGGTTCCGCTGCCGTAGTTAGCTACATAGGCATATTGGCCTGAAGGATCGACGGTAACAGACGCAGGGTTTGTGCCTGCAGCGACTGTCGCAGTGGCCATCGGTGTCAACGCTCCGCCCGTGCCGATAGTGTATTGTGAGACGTTGCTGCTGCTGGAATTCGCCACATAGGCATACTTGCCCGAGGGGGCGATGGTAATTGAATTCGGGTGCGTTCCTGCCGAGACTGCCGCAGTGGACATTGCCGTCAACGCACCATCCGAGCCGATAGTGTATTGGGAGACGGTGTTACTGGCATAATTTGCCACGTAAGCATATTGCCCAGAAGTATCGACAGTAATGGATACCGGGCCGATACCAGCCGCAACTGTCGCAGCTGTGGTATTCGCCGTTAACGCACCATCTGTGCCGATAGTGTATTGAGAGATGGTATTGCTTCCATTATTCGTCACATAGACGTACTTCCCAGAAGGATCGACGGTTATGGAATTCGGGTTTGCACCCGCAGCGACTGTCGCACTGAGCATAGCGGTCAACGCACCGCCTGTACCAATGATGTATTGCGAGACGCTGTTGCCGGCATAGTTAGCCACATAGACGTACAGGCCGGTAGGATCGACAGTGACCGAGTATGGGGTCGTGCCCGTCGCAACTGTCGAAGTGGCCATCGCCGTCAGCGTGCCACTCGCGCCGACAGTGTATTGCGAAACAGTGCTGCTGCCGGCATTCGCCACATAGGCGAAGCGCGTCGTGCTGCTCTTGCAAATTACCACCACGTTGCTTACATCATTGTTTGCAGTGCCGCTACCATTAGCTACGGTACAGTTCTGGCCGGCAGGCTGGGTGAGGACGGTGACGTTGTAGCTGCCTCCGTCTTTGATCCTGGTGGGGAAGTTGAAAGCTCCATTGGCAAGGATAGTGATGTCGTCGCTGCCATTGTTTTGCAACACCACAGAGCTGGTAAGCCCGGTTCCAGTAAGTCCGGTTACCGTGCCGCCTATGTTGTGGTCACTGCTCCCAACACAAGCGGCGAGCAATAGAGCTACTAAAGCCAGTGTGTTACGTACTGATTTTGCGATAGTTGAATACATTTTCATAGCTCCCATATTTAATTTTCAAAAGGGTTAAAGTTAAAACTGGCACTCATTAAAATTACTGCTGCATAGGCGGTCATAATCTGTTGATGAAGAAAGCCACCTCGCTGGTTCAATAACAAGGAACTTTCTTTTCGCTGTTATAAACATTGAAAATGTATTGAGGCTGGTCAGGAAAGTTTGACTGGCAAGGCAAGTTCTACACAGAGCCCGCCGTATCTCATGTTTGACGCCTTTATTGTTCCTCCATGCGCTTCTACGACACGCCGTGAAATGGCCAATCCCAAACCATGGCCATCGGTTCTTTTTGTTCCGTTACCACGATAAAATGGCTCGAAAATTTCACTGATTTCATTTTCTGGGATACCTGTACCTTGATCGCAAATGGTCAGCAACACTTTGGAACCATCAGCATTTAATCGAACTTCAACAAAAACCTTGCTGCCTGCGGGCGTATGCCCTATCGCATTGCGAATCACATTTTCAATTGCACTATGCAGTAATTCGGCATTTCCTTTGATCAGTACTTTGCTGCTACCCAAAAGGTCCACCGTGTGCCCACTTGTCTCCGCCTCAAAACGTGCGTCATCAACTACGTCAGCAATGAGATCATCCATATTGATTTCTTCATCCATTGAACTCATGACGCCCGCTTCCAGTCTGGAAATGGTCAGTAACTCACCCACCAACTTGTCCATGCGCACACCTTCCCGTTCGATGCGATCCAGATAGGTTTCCAGCTTTTCCGGTTGTTGCCGAATCAGCCCAATGGCTGCTTGCAGCCTGGCCAGGGGCGAACGCAGCTCATGCGAAACATCATGGAGCAGCCGTCGTTGCCCATCCATTAATGAGCGCAGGTGGTCAGCCATAAGATCAAAATGTCGGCCAAGATCAGCTAACTCATCACTGCGCTTGCCCATGACGGGCCCGAGACGCACATCAAGATTCCCGGTCGTTGCAGCTTCAAATGCCGAGCGTAAATTACGGATGGGTTTTGAGAAATACCGTGCAAGCAAAGCAGCAAAAATCAGGCTGGCTAACATGGCAACGACTATGGGTTCGATGGGGATATGGAATTCATCCGGAGGATGGCGCCCATCGGAAAAGTGAACATCATTGGATCGATTATCTGGAAGTGGTAAAAATAAAAGGTAGGCATGCCTATCCGCCGCCTTGGTCTCATTGATGGCATGAGTGATCGAATCTGTCTTAAGATATGACCGAATCTGCTTAAGCATTTCAGGCTGAACTTTACGGCCGAGGAGTTCAATGTTCTGCTCGTCCACCGCATATACCATGGAAGGGCTTTGATTCTGCAAAACGTTGCGCAAAGCTTCTGCTCCACCGCTCTTCAGAGTGGCAGAGGCGGACTCCACCAGCACGGAGGCCGTATAGCTCTGATCTATATGGGGCCGGTCCCTGTCAGGAGCGTGGTGCCCCAGCCAGAACGAAGCCGTGACGCCCAGTATTGCGGCCAGTTGTGACAGCGATATAAAAAAGAAAAACTTCCAGAATAATCGTCCCATGCTTTTATTCCTTAATGAGCTGGTAGCCTTGACGGAACACCGTCTGGACATAGGATCGACCATCGTCGAGTGTGCCCAGCTTACGACGTACGCTGCCCAAGTGAACATCAATGCTTCGGTCAAATCGCGCCAACGGCCGACCCAATCCCTGTACGGATAATTCGTTCTTGCTGACTACCCGGCCAGCATTGCGGGCCAGAACTTCAAGTAGATTAAATTCGGTGCTGGTCAGATCCAGCGGTTTACCTGCCCATTCTGCTCGCCGTTGTTCTGGCCATATCGTCAACAAGCCGACTGATAAGGGCTTCGTAGATTTGTCACCAGTATCGGATGGTTGGGTTCGGCGCAAAATGGCACGGATGCGAGCTACTAACTCTCGTGGGGTACAGGGCTTGGGAACATAGTCATCGGCACCAAGCTCCAACCCTATGATGCGATCGATGTCGTCCCCTTTGGCCGTTAACATCAGCACAGGCATGCGGCTGGTTGAACGAATATGCTGCAGCACCTCGATGCCGCTCATCTGCGGCATCATCACATCCAGGACAGCCACATCGTGTTGTCCCGACAGCGCCTTGGCGATACCTTCCTTGCCGTCGTGCGCAATCGTCACATCGAATTCCTCCCGCTCCAGATATTCCTTGAGCAGGCCGGTCAGTTCGACATCGTCATCGACCAGCAGTACCTTCATTTTAGGCATATGATGAAAATCTCGGGATATTGTTCATGCATCATAACGAAGCCCTTCTTTAAGGGACAGAGCCGAAGATCATGTTTTACCCAGTTTTACAACCGCACCTATCATTCCTTCTCGATCGCCTGGCGGATAGCCTGTTGTGTCAATGCTTTCTATGAAAACTATGAGAGGTTATGAAGTTGTCCGCGCCTTTACAAAAATTTACATCTTGTTAACCGCGCTTAGCAGAATGATTGCCTAAAGTTCACTCACTGCAATATCTATGACAACCAAAAAAATGCTGAGATTCGCAACGTCTAGCTATAAAAGATTTTTTGGTTGATTTTATTTGGGGGCATTAATGAAAGCTCGCGTGAAAGTTCTTTTGCCGGTTTTGATTCTGGGTAGCATCGCATTTGTCATGGTTTTGATTGCTCAAGCCAAGCCAATGTCAAGCAAGGAACACTGGCGTTGCAGTGATGGCACCTCGTCGTCTGAACATTATGGCATTTACATGATGTCAGACAATAAATCTGGCATCTTGTTTCCCTCGTTTCTTCGTGGGATCAATCTAACCCAGGACCAGCACGATGCCATTTTCACCTTACTTAATACTCAGGCTCCGCGTGTGCGTGAGAAAGAGAAGGACATTCAAAACACACAGCAATTACTAAATACTTTGATCACTGCCAGTCAGTACAATGAATCTGAAGCCAGATTGCTTACCAAATCATTAGCAGACGACTTAGAGGTGATGTTTCTGATACGTATCCAAAGTGAACATCACATTTATGACCTATTGACAGATGATCAGCGCAAGCAACTCGAAAATATCAAGACAAATTACGAGTACAAGCCAACATGCGACGCTAATGGAAAATCCCAAGCACTCATTCGTACCATATAAATCCAGGCAACCTATTCGCAACGAGAAGAGTAGTTGCATACTCGCTTTAAGCGTGATGTGGAACATTTACGAGGACAATTTAGTTGCATCATGAACAAACACATCGCAGTTAAGTACCAACTGATTTCAGCGGCCACTGCGCTGGTTGCCGTAACGCTTGCGGGCTGTACATCGCTGACGCATCGCAATGCCACGCTGCCAGATGTCGCCGTGCCCACGGCATGGTCCACAGCCGCATCTACCAACGCAACCAATAACACCACCTCGCTCGTACAGTGGTGGCAACGCTTCAATGACCCATTGCTCAGCGCACTCGTGACGCAGGCGTTGCAGGCCAACACCAGCGTGAAAAGCGCCCAGGCAGCATTGTTGCAAGCGCGTGCGCTACGCGATGTCCAGGCAGCTGGCCTGATGCCCAGCGTGACTGGGACAGCCTCAGCCCAGCGCAGCAGATCAGGCAGTACCGGCGCCAGTAACCTGTTCAGTGCCGGATTTGATGCCAGCTGGGAGCCCGATGTGTTCGGCGCAAATCATAGTGCCTTGAATGCTACCGAGGCCGACGCACAGGCCAGCGCAGCTACCTTGGCCAACGTACAGGTATCCATCGCTGCGGAAGTGGCAGTGGACTACATTCAACTGCGTGGCACGCAGGCGCGGTTGGCTATTGCCCGCGACAACCTCGCAAGTCAGATAGAGACATTACAAATCACTGACTGGCGCTTACAGGCCGGCCTTACCTCCTCGCTCGAAGCAGAGCAAGCTCGCACTGCGAGCGAGCAAACACGAGCACAGATTCCCACGCTGGTCACCAGCGTCATACAGACTCAGCACAGCCTCGCAGTACTGACTGGCCAGATCCCCGACGCATTGCAGATGCAACTGACTGAAATTGGCCCTGTGCCCGAGGCAGCAGACGATCTGGCACTGAATATCCCGGCTGAAACCCTGCGCCAGCGACCCGATGTGCGTGCCGCCGAACACCAGGTCAGCGCCGCACTGGCACGTGTTGATCAGGCTGATGCGGCTCGTTACCCGAGCTTCCAGTTGAGCGGTTCATTGGGCCTGCAAGCCCTGACATTGGGTTCATTGACGGGCGGCGGTACAGTGGTGAGCGCGTTGCTGGGCAGTGTTTCAGTACCTGTCTTCGATGATGGTTCAGCCAAGGC
>Ga0172379_10005323_pt1 | contig 18084 bp, 22 predicted proteins | sample GrowelOW334metaG_FD_119756 | JGI IMG/M metagenome (GOLD analysis project Ga0172379, IMG submission 119756) | Groundwater microbial communities from an aquifer near a municipal landfill in Southern Ontario, Canada - Groundwater well OW334 metaG | ecosystem: Environmental > Aquatic > Deep... | reverse complement strand
GGATATCCGAGCAGGATCGGCCCGTATACTTTTTCTCCCTGTTTCAATTCAAGAGAGCTGCGTATCTGGGCGTCGTCCAGGATCATCTGCCCGAAAAATACCCAGCAGCTGCCTATCCCGAGGGAACGGGCCGCAAGCATCATGTTCTGGCATACCATCGGGGAATCGAGATCGGCGGTCATGCCCTGGCCTATGACGAACAATACTGCCGGCGCATCATAATAGACCGGGTCCGAAGCTACGGCGTCGATCTCTTCCCGCAACTCCTTTATCGATTCGCCGGATCTTTTCATCCAATCCTTATATTTAGGCAGTGCGAGATCGGCCATCCTTTTCCTGAATGTCTCATCGGTTATAACGACGAATCTCCAGCCTTGGGCATTGCATCCGGTCGGCGCCATATTACCGGCGTCTATTATCGCCTGAAGCGTATCTTTAGGTATGGGTTTTGAGTCATAATATCTCACTGACCTTCTTGCAGCAATATTTTCTATGACCTTGTTCATAAACTCCTCCACGTTCATCTTCTTCAACCAGTATATGCATCATTTTAACACACAACACTTTATATACAAACAAAAACAGGCCGCATGAGCGGCCTGTTTAATGTTACCTCTCTACTATTCTTTAGGCCTTCCTTGACAAATATGCTGATAGTCCTGAACACGCGATCAAGGCGGCTCCAAAACAAGTAACTACCGATGCGCCTGTAGGCAGGTCCATTCTCACCGAACAGAAGAGCCCTAATACACTCACAACGAAACCGATGATCCATCCGATAATGAGCCTGGGCAGGATACCTTTTGCCAAAAGCATGGCACATGTAGCAGGTACGACAAGATAGCTGAAGACCAAAAGTACTCCCGCTATCTTGACCGAGCTCGTGACTACAAAACCGAATGTTATATAGAAAAGGAAGTCCCAGAACATGACCGGAACGCCTTTCCGTCTCGCTTCATTGACATTCTGTGATATAAGAATGAACTTCTCACGGAATACGTAATGAAAGACGCCTACCGCCGCGTATATCAAGAATAGTTTCAAAACGGCGGGCCAATCGACGTAAAGAATACTGCCCACCAGCATCGTTTGAAGCGCCTCATGTCCATGAGGCGCCCTGTCGAGGATGAGGATCGCTGCCGCGGAAAAGACAGCATAGACTATCCCGATGACCGCCTCCTGGGGAATTACTTTTTCTCGCAATCGGCTTAACGCGAAGATCCCAGCTCCGACAAAAGTGAATAGAAGCGAGACGGTATAAGCTTGTGGTCCGGACAGTTCACACCCGAAAAGAAGCGTCAAAACGGCGCCGAAAGCAGCTATCTGGGCCAGGGCCAGATCGACAAATATCACGCCCCTCGTTACGACGTGAAGGCCAAGATAGCAATGTATCCCGGTAAGTACCAGGCATGCGGCGAAAGGTGCAGCCATCAATGCGATCATATCCATACTCCCTATTCCTTTCTTGGCGCCTGAAATCCTGCTGTGATCTTTCCAATGATCGTGTCGATTAGGCTGAAATAGTCCGCGGCCTCTCTTGTCCCGCCTACGGAATTCGGCACCACGACCACTTCGGCTCCGGTTTGGACGGCGACAAAACGAGCAGGTTTTTCATCATAGAATACTTCCATAAGTATTATTTTTATTTTATCCCTCTTGATGATGTCTATAACATCTTTTAAATGACCCGGTGAAGGCGGGATACCCGGTTTAGGCTCCAGTTCACATGCCACGACCAGGCCGAACCTCTCGGCAAAATACGGCCAGCTTCGATGGTAAACGGATATCTTCTGCCCTCTTAACGGCGCCATCTTTTCTTTCCATTCGACCATCTTCTTATTCATCCTATCATTAAAGCTCTCCAGGTTTTTCGAAAAATATCCTGCGTCCTGAGGAGACAATTCCGACAACCTGTCTGCGATATTTCGCGCTATTATCTTCGCATTCTCCGGGTCAAGCCAATAGTGCGGATTGCCCATAGGGTGGACATCCCCCATAGAGCGGTCTATTTTTGCGATCGGCAGTTCTAAAGGACTTATGCCTTTAGACACATCTAAATGGCCGGGTTGGCCTATCCTGATCTTCTGATTCCTTGAACCATCTATGATAAGCTCTTCATATCCTATCTCAAGTTCCAGCCCTATCCTGATAAAGAGATCTGCGCTCTTTGCCTTCATCATATAGGATGGCTTGGCCTCTACATAATGCGGGTCCTGAGACCCTTTGGCAATGCTGTCCACCGCAACCTTGCCGCCTCCTATATATTCGGCGATAGACCGTAGGTCTTCCGTCGTCGTGAGGACCTTGATCTTTGAGTCGGCAGCCGATAAGGACGGGATAACAGTTAATAGTAACAATAACGTAATGAGCATTCTCTTCATATTTTTCACCTATTCCTCTATTAGTATTGGTGCGCTCTGTGGGGGCCCAGTCCAAAATCACACTGTAGCCATATTTCGTTCGAATCTTTGCTGTAATTCCTGTTCGTATGTTTAAACTGTAATCTCCAGAAACAATATTCGCTCTGAGCGAACGTAAGCCCTAAAGAATATGCATTGTCCCGCTGCTTTGAGTCGCCTGGGAATTCTGCAAAATCATACCGTCCGAAAGTCGTCCACTGTTTTGCAAATTGATATTCAAGTGATGAATATTCTCCCCAAGAATCGATGCGTTTACTATCCGTAATATCGGTACCATCATCGAGATAGGGACGGTCCCTTTGACTGAATAGAAGCTCGTTCTGGAATTTGAGCGAACGGTACAGGCCCTTCTGTAACGGCCTCCACTTGTATGTAAGATCTATACCCTCAAGCGTTGTCATGTTCTTGCCATATCTTCCATGGCCTTCATTGTTCGACCCCGTAGCTATGCTCGAACCAAGCTCTACCGTCGACTCCTCGTTTATATCGAAAAAGTTCTTGATATGGCCGACATAGACCAGGTCTTTACCGCTTGTGCCGGCAAAACTTGTTCCATTACGGTTATTCACTACCTGAGCGGTCAATTCTATGAATTTATCCCATGGGTTCGGTATGAGATAACTGGCTGACACTCCGGGCTCGCTCATCCCCTCCCCGCCGAAGTAATGAGTCACCATGCTCGGATAGTCTACCCAGGGAAGATTGTGGAGATGGAGCTTGTTCGCTTTACCGAAATCTACCTTGAATTTTCCGGCCTTTGCCTGCAGCCCGTCTATCGGCAGAGAGAGCAGCGTCACGTATCCTTCGCATAACCCGATATGCCAGTCGCCGTCTTCCTGTTCAACATGGAAGAAGAAGTCTCCGCGCGCATAGGGATCGATCGATGCCGAGAAAGCGAGTTCCGTCTGCCGCATCTGGAACTGATTTCGGAATTCCGTTCCTTTTTGATCCGTTCCGTGATAAACAAAATCTCCTATTACGCTCACATCCGGGTTAAAGCTTTGGAAATATCTCCCGAGCGACGACGTCTGGGCAGGAGCTGAAACTTGAGGCTCCGCCGCCTTGACCGAATAGGTCCTCGTCAAGTCCACTATCTTTGTTTCAAGCTGATTGATCCTCGCTTCGTAATTCACCTTCATCTCGTTGAATTGAGCCCGCAATGCCGTCAATTCTGCCTGTACTTGAGCAACATCGCTCCCCATTGCATCGGCAGTAATTAAAGGAAGCGTCAAAAGAATCATTATAAATAAAAGCAATGATCTATTCATACACGTCTCCCATTATATGGAATTATAAAAAGATAAAATCCAGGATAAGTTAAAAAGGATTAAGAATAAGATAAGGAATACGGCGGCGAGCGAAGACGAAGGATCGTCTTGCATAAGACAGATACAGCTACAGCGGCATACTGGATGACTTTGCGGCAGAAAAATAGAACGGAGAAGAATACGAACGAGATCGAGAATGTAAATACGCTGTTGACCGCCCATTGACATATATGGCAATCATCGTGATAATCGAGATCTGCATGGTCATGGAAGAATGATCCTCCGACGGCAAGGATACAGAACATGCCTAATGCGGATAAAAAAATGGTTTTAACAAAAATATTTTTTATACCCATGAATACGATTATATCAAAATATACTTATTAAGTCTATCGCTACGCGCATATTCAAGCACATCAAAGCTATCGAAAGATCATAATCGAATAAAATATTATAGCAAAAATACCGCCGCCGCTATAACTGTGGAATAGAATCCTTCGGGGCCTATAACTGCGGTCTGGGTAATATTGGCAGTGCGGATGATCTTATCGCTCAGTTTATATATCCTTTTATTCTCATCCCATGATTTCTCTTCGTCAAATTCTAAACCGAGCGTCGACGTAAGCATTTCTACAGCAAGGTCCTCGGCAAAGTCGCCGGACGTCTTCTCATTCTGGCCAAAACCGTGATGTTCGCTTAAATAGCCGTATGCGTTGGGATCTGCCGGGACAGCGCACCCTATGCTGGAAGCGATAAGACGATGCGGTTCGCACGACGCGCACCTTGCCATAACCGTATATGTTACCATACCGTGATATATCTCTTTAATGCCTTCGTTTTTCGGTATGATCTTACATTCCGGAGGTAAGATGCTGGAGACCGGAATAAGGTTGCACCTCTCTATTCCCGCGTCGCGTAAAGCCAGCTCAAAACTTCTAAGCTGCGCCCTGTGTGTCCCTACGCCTTTCGTAAAGAACATCCTCCTTGGAACCATCAGGCGTTTTCTGGAAGTAAGGATCATGCTATCGATCAGGCCTTTCTTTGATATATGGGCCCAGCGCCATATCTTTATACGAAGCCCCTGCCCTGACAACGGGATACAGAACCTCTTCGATATCGGTCATGACTTCCAGCAGGCAAGGCCCTGTGGTCTTCATAAAAGCGCTTAGCCCTTCGGATAGCTCACTCCGGGAAATTACTCTCTTTGCGAACTTATAATGGCAGCGTTCAGCCAATTCGGCAAAATTGATGTCCGATCTTCTTTCCGTAGCAGAATGCCTGTTCCCGTAAGCCACATCTTCCAGGTTCCTCACCATACCGTCGCTCATATTGTTAAGAAGTAGTATCTTTATTGGCAGATCGAGAGATCCGATGGTATACATCTCCCCCATATTCATCCTGAAACTGCCATCGCCGTCAACGACGATTACAGTAGCTTCGGGATTGGCATAAAAAACGCCTACTGCGCTAGGCATACCGAACCCCATAGTGCCGAAACTCCCGGAAGTAAGAAACGATCTCGGCTTTCTCATTTTTAAATACTGGGCAGCCAAAAGCTGATGGTTGCCAACGCCCGTCGTTATCATGGTATCGTCATTGACAAATTTGCCCAAAAGATCGAGCACTTCCGCCTGATGTATAGAACTGCCGTCACGACAATAATCCAGCGGCCAGGCCTTTTTCAGCTTTATCGCATACTGTATCCAGCTATCGATCAAGATCGCTATATTCTTCCGTTCCGCGTAATCCGTCAGGTCATTAAGGGCACAGGCGGCATCCCCAATGAAGGAAAATTCAGGTTCTCTTTCGTTCCTTATCTGGTAAACTTTTTGAGGGTTTATATCTATGTAGGCGATCTTCGCATCGATGGCGAACCCGACTTTTTCAGCAACTCGGTCGCACCACCGCACACCGATCGCAAAGAAGAAGTCATTCTTTTGAATGATCATGTTCGCACATGGCGTCCCGAACATCCCTAATAATCCTAATGCAGCCGGGCCGTTCTCATCCACGACGCCTTTTGCCATAAGCGTATTGACTGAAGGGATGTTGAATACTGAATTGAACCGGCGTATCGCATCGCTGCCACTCTTTGAATTTAGCCCTCCTCCCAAATATAATAACGGACGTTTCGCTTCCGTAAGAAGCTTGAAAAAATGTTCGCACTGTCCGTCGGATAAATGACATTCGCTGCTGTAAACAGTCTTAAATCTATCGAGGTTATTACCGGTGTATTTATTGATGCTCTGCTGAAGATTTATGGGAATATCGATGACAACAGGCCCCGGTTTTCCAGATTTCGCCAAAAAGAACGCATCTTTAATGACAAACTCAATGTTGTCTATGCTGTCAACTAAAACTACCTTCTTGGCTGTGGGGCCGAAGACGGCAGACACGTCTATATGCTGGAACGAGTCCGTCCCCATTTTATGTTCAGGGACCTGTCCGGCTATAACTATCAAAGGCACACTGTCGGCAAAAGAGTCGGCGACAGCGGTCAAGGTATTGGTAATAGCAGGCCCAGAAGTAACTATTGCGATACCGACATTGTCGCTTGACCGGGAATAACCGGCTGCGCTAAAAGCGGCAGATTGCTCGTTTGAATTCACTATGATATGGATATCGCTCTCCCCCAATGCATCCATTACCGGAAGGATCGCCGCCCCTGTATAACCAAAAATATGTTTCACTCCGAGGTCTTTCAGGCTTTTGACTAAGATCTCTGCCCCGTTCATAAAAAACTCCTTGGTTTATCTTTTACAAATAGCAAAGGGAATACTATGTCACTCACGCAACAAGGCACCAATACCGCTACAAATAAAAATAAAAGAATCACAGGATATAAAAAAAAGCTCATGCTTTGGCCAAGCGCCATTATGATATGGAACAAGGACGCCCAAACGCTCAGTAGGACATGCGCCGCATGCGGAAATTTCGTTCCGGGTTTGATATTAGCTATCGCAATACCTATAATTGCCAAAGGATTAACTAACCACCATTTTTCAATAAACCCAATATGGATACCTCTATTAGGCATCTTAAATAATGCCTCGCATGCATAGGGAATGACCGAATCGCTTACAGTGGCAATTCCTACAGAACCTACATAACCAATAATAAGCAAAGCCCAAAAATTGCACCTACCCATTATGCACTTACCGGTTATACGATCGCATTCATGGAGCTTGTACATGGAAGCGGTGACCAGAGCGCTTAATAAGACGTGCAGCGGATGCAGGATATAAAATATGTCGTAAGCCGCCTTATAAGACAATTTATAGCAAAATACCATGACCACAATGCCTGATATAGCCCCAAAAAAAGTAAAAGGAGCGTGCGCCTTCAACTCTCTTAAGATCTGGCCTGCCATCGCGCCCCCCATCTCCTGACTACCCGGATGTCTTACCTTTTAGCCTTATATAACAAGATCACATCGCCAAGCCTGCATTTTACATCCCGGGCAATGACCGGGCATTTTGCCATAAAAAGAAAAAAAACGGGCCTCCTGCAGCCTGACAACGCTTCAAAATTCCCCTGCCCTTTGCTGATTATCATATCAGCGTTCATGAATATGTTTAAGAATTCTTTTGAACACAAAGGAAGCACCGTACCGGGAGTATCCAGGCCGCTTGAGACGATAACCGCATTTTCCCCTATACCGGCAAACGACGCGTCTTCCCGTAATGCGTCGTTTATGATAGGCCGTTCTTTAACGGCGTAAATTATATTCTTGTTCTTATACGATCTTTTTATCTCTTCGATCAAGATCCTGTCGAACACCACTTCTCCGGCGTTATCAGCTAGATAGAGAATATTCCCGGCCTTCTTCAGGGCACGCTTAAAGTTACGATAATCGAATATGGGGCTTTTTTCTCTTCTTATAGCATCAGTCTCTTTAGCCAGGATCCTGTCGAGCTCTTTACCGACATTCAAAGAATTTTTTACGCCGTAATCGATTATGTTCCCGGCTATAGCCAATTCGACGGCCATCAATAACTTATCACGCGAGCCGGCTACCTTCTTCTTCAATCTGGGGTAAACGCTCAGCGCAAGCCTATTACTCTTCTCTTTTATCTTCAAGTAGGGGTCGTCTTTACCGGTGATCTTTCTGATAGTCCCATATATAATTCGTGCCATTTCCGGAGGGCTTGAAGTCAGGGAGAATTCCGGTATCGCCAGCGCGATCTCATCCAAAATATTTTTTTGTAATTTTTCATCGGCCCCTGAAAGCTTCGCCGCTTCAAGCGCCTGTTTAAAAAAACATGGTATACAATCCAAATACGTTCTCATGCGTTCTCTAAACCTTACCCCTTCTCTTCAAAGTCTCTTTTGAGCTGATAGGGTCGACGCTCTTCTTATCAGCCCTATAAACGGAAACCGTCTTCAAGCCGTGAAAATGCTCCTCTATCCCATTCATCTCCTCCTTCGCAAGAGGCCTTATCCCGCATGGCCGTAAAGGTGTATTGAGCTGGACCTCATCAGGGGCTATCTCTTTCGCTATCCGGGCGATCCCTTCCGCGCACATTTTGTTCTCTTCCATGAACATGACCTGGAGCGCCAGTTTGCCTTTATAGTGATCCTTAAAACCTTTTATGGCGTTCACTATGGCATTGATATCGATCCCCTCTGCCGGGCGATTTATCAATTCGAAAAGAGCCTGAGAAGAAGCGTCCAGTTTGCAAACTACAAGATCCGACAAAGCCAGGTCCCTAATTACGCCCGGATCGTGCATCATCGTGGAATTCGTCAAAACAGCGATCTTCTCCGGTCTTACATGCCTTACAGCCCTTATCATATCGCCCAGGTTCTCGGCCAGCGTAGGCTCACCGGTGCCGGAAAATGTTATATAATCTATATGCAGCGAAGGCAGGGATGTCAGCTCACTTATTATGCCGCTCACGGGAACGAACGTTCTCCTCTCGCCCCCCACGCTCCGCGCCCTGCCAAGCTGACAATAGATACAGTCAAACGTGCAGATCTTTTCTTTCTTCGATACGGGATCGATGCCTAAAGAACTGCCCAGCCTCCAGGATGGCACCGGGCCATAAATGTATTTATATTCTCTATCCATGAATTTTCCCTATAGCGTCCTGAGCGGCAACAATTATCGGATACATAGTGGGCGCGCTCGTTAAATATGGATGAGTAGCGATCTGTAAAGTCTCGAGCTCGGTACATGACATCCTTTTCTGGATGGCTATACCTATTATATTGATCGCTTGAGCGCAGGACATCCCGCAGCTTATCTGCCCCCCAAGAATTATACCCGACTGCCTGGAAAATATTAATTTGACCTTTCCTTTAAAAGCTCCCGGCAAAGAGACAGGATGTTTGTCAACTCCCTCTACACTGCCTACGATGATCTCAAAACCTTCCGCACTTGCCGTTCTCTCGGTAAGTCCCGCTGAACCCAGGACCAAGCCGTCGATATATGTCGAATATATGGCGATAGTGCCCTTATTCTCCCTGATTATCTTTATCTGATACAGATTTGCGCCTGCGATCCTGGCTTCGGCTGTCGCAGTAGATGCCAGCATTACAGGTATAGCTTTGCGAGTGTAAAAGTCCCTCTTACAGGAACAATCTCCGATCGCGAATATATCCGGATCTCCGGAAGTGCGCATATATTCATCGGTCAAAATACCCTTGCAGGATCCGATCTCTAATCCGGCGTCTACGGCCAGCTTTACATTTGGCTTTGACCCTACGCCGAGGACCACCCCGTCAATAGGGAGCTCTTTCCCATCACTGAATCTCACCTTTTCAACTCTATCCTGCCCTATTATCTCTTCGACTCTAGTGTTTGTCAAAACGCGTATCCCTTTTTCCAGTAAACGCGTTTCAGCCATGAGCGAGAATTCCGGGTCGAACGAATTGGCCATTAAATGCGGCAGCATCTCCACCAACGTGACATTGATCCCTTTTAGTTTGGAAAGCTCATCCGCCAATTCAACGCCGATGAAACCCCCTCCTATAACCAGCACATTTTTGCATTTTTTGATCTGCGCTATAGCATTCTTTAAATACGCCATGTCCTTATTTATAGGATAGACCCCATTCTTATCTATGCCTTTAATAGGCAATATTAAAGGATCCGAACCGATCGCCAGAACCAGCTTCTCATATGAATATTCCGCTTTACCCGCGGTTTCTACTTTCTTTTCTTTTCTATTTATCTTTACGGCCTTATCAACGAGCACCTTGATATCATTCTTTTCTAACGATACCATGCCCAACTTATTGTCATCCGGATCAGCCAGGCTGGCGAACATATATGGTATCCCGCAAGGTATGACCCCATCCGCGATATCCCTCATCACCAAGATGCTTTTAGAGGGGTAATATTTTCTGGCAGTTAACGCGCAGACTATTCCGGCGGGTCCCGCGCCTATAACTAATATGTCCGTCTTATTTTGCATTGTATCTCCTTGGTTTTTATGACGCTTCCATGCTTATATATCTATCGCCTGGCCTTCCTCCGGTATGACACACTCGTCACCGAACTCTTTTTTAAATAGATTCTGTGCGTTACGGCCCGTACAGTGGAAAGGAGCGACCCGCCTGATCCCGAGCGCTTTCAGTTTTAGTACGATACCTCGGGCATCTTCTTCACTGTGATCTTTCAGGTGAAATCCGCCTATTAATACACGCACATTTGACTTGAACATCGAATTCGCATGCTGCACTATCTCCACTATCCCCGGATGAGCGCACCCTGTAACGACCGCAATGCCATCGTCTATCCTTATCGCCATGTATTGTTCCGCTATATCCGAATCGCGCCTTTTGCCTTTAAGCTCGCCGCTTAAATAGCAACTATCGCTTATACCGGTCAACCCTCGCGTCTCAAAGGCATTGGCACCGCATCCTCTTATCATTTCCTTAATATCCGTTTTGAAATGGGGGCATATGTATGCCGCCGCGCCGGGCCTTGCCTCCAATATTTTCTGCAGGCCTCCGACATGATCCCAATCGTCATGAGAGATAACGATATGTTTTATACTTTGAAGGTCTACCTTCAATCTTTTCATCTGCTCTAAGGCATAATTCGGTTTGCCGAATGTATCAAAAATTATATCTTTACCTATCAGTATAGACAGCCCCCAATGCTTCACAAAGCGCTGCCATTTTGTCGAACCTTCAGCTAATACAGTTAATCTCATATCGGCCTCATGGTTTAAGGAGGTAATCGGCTATCGCTTTGTATAATGTACTTACCGCAAGGATAGCGCAATGAACATGACTTTTGGCTAATACCTTTATCTCCGTGATCACTCTCCCGGCTGAAACGCTCAGGGCATCCTGGATAGGCCTGCCTTTCACGAGTTCGCACACCATAGATCCGCACGTGAATGTATATACGCATCCATCAGTATGGAATTTTATATCGGTTATTATATTATCTATCACTACTATATAGAATTCCATCTGGTCACCGCATATGCCTCTTATATACGCTGACCCGCTCGGATCATTCATCTGCCCAAAATACTTTTTACCTTTTATTAATTTAACAATATCCGCCGGCATAACCGACATGTCTTCCGGGCCATAGATCATGGCGCAGCTCTCCTTCCGGCCTCTTTTCTCACGCCAAATATATTAGGCAAATATCCGGAAACAAGTTCTGCGCCTTTCTCGGTTAACACATATACTGGCGAGACGCCGGATAAAATCTTTATCGCCTTTTTATTCAGCCGATCCTTGATCCCTTTTGAATGGCATGCCCAGACCAGATCGGCGTATTTTTCAATTTCATTTATGCGGCCCTGTTTAATGCCTGTTGTGCATACGACGAGTATGGCCACCGATATCTTATGCTTTTTTTCAAGAGCGCGGACATCTTTTAAATTCTCCCCTTTATAAGCATTGATAGTAACAGCTACTCTTTTATAGCCTTCTTTTGCAGCCTCAACGACGCCTTTCTCCTGATCGACCGCTCCATCATCCCTTACGGCGCGGCAGCCGTATTTTTTAAGTCCCGCTATAACATCAGGTATCGCTGATGTGCGAATAATGCTATGCATTCTGGCGCCGACGCCCTGTACGACCTGCGGGATCGGAGCTAATACAGTGCCTGCGCCGTCACATACGATCACGGCGCTATCGATAATATCGTTCTTTAACCCATGCGCCAGGATCTCAGATGCGCCGTAGGGAACGGACGTCCCGTCATCCCACAGGACACGCCTCTTCGAACAGAAACCGAACTGCGCGATCTTGCCTTCAATGACCCTCCTGATCTCCAGCTTCAGCCGCACTGGCGGAAGAACATCGGACCTCTTGAGCCCACTATAAAGAAAACCTGCTAGAGGGCAATGAGTAATTGACGGCTTGGTTATTTTTATGACTTTACCGCCGTATATAGTGATCAATGACGAGAAATATCTGACGACATGGATGTCTTTCATATGTCTTTCTTTAAAGCCAAGCGACATGAACCGCCTATGCATCGCCAGTAACTATTTTCTTTACAATATCGTTAATTGCCGCGGCTGCTTTAGTCTCTCTTCCGCGGGATATGTAAGGCTTACCATCGTCTCCGGAAGCCACCACTTCCGGCTCCAGGGGGATCCTCCCTAAAAATGGGACATTAAGCCCAAGAGCCGCATTCTCTCCGCCGCCCGCTTTAAATAGGTCTATCTCTTTTTTACAATGGGGGCATATAAGGCCGCTCATATTTTCGACAATGCCCAATACCGGGATACGCAGCTGCCGAGCGAACAGGACAGTTTTTCGAGCATCAAGAACGGCCACATCCTGCGGTGTCGTAACGATAACAGCGCCCGTTACATCTTTTATAAGTTGGCAGACACTTAAAGGTTCATCCCCTGTACCCGGAGGCGAGTCGATCACAAGATAATCGAGGTCCCCCCATATCACATCGCTTAAGAATTGCTGTATAACGTTCATCTTTAAAGGGCCGCGCCATATTATAGGCTGATCGGGATCGTAACCCGTTAAAGCGAGACTGACGGCGCTTAGATTCGGCATGACTTCAACCGGAACTATGCCGGAATCCGTTCCGGACAAGGCCTTCTTCTCTATGCCAAGCATTTTTGCAATATTCGGACCATGAATATCAGTATCCAAAATGCCCACCTTTAACCCTGACGCAGCAAGGGCATACGCGATATTGACCGCAACGGTCGTCTTGCCTACACCGCCCTTCCCGCTCATGACGATAATTTTATTCTTTATGCGCGACATTTTTGATTTAAGCCGCGCATCCTGCTCTGCCTGATCATTTTTAGTGTTTTCCATACGAAACCTTTCTCCATATATCTTTTATCTCTTTCATTGCTTCTTCACTGGCTCCTTCGACCGCCGTTATACCTTTAACCAGGGTTTTAGGAATAGAACTATCAAATTTAATTTTACCGGCTATTTCAATATTTCCGGACCGGCAATATGCCTCGATCTCTTGAGACATCTCCGTATTAAGATCGTATTTGTTTATAACCATCTTGACCGGTATCTTGAAGTAAGCGCAAACTTCGATGACCCTTTTCGCATCGTGCAACCCTGAAAGGGTCGGTTCGGTCACTACCACAGCGCAGTCCACGCCTGAAAGTGAGGCGATGACGGGGCACCCTATCCCGGGAGGGCCGTCAACGATAACGTAATCAAGCCGGTCTCTCTCGGCGATCTCCTTAGATACCTGTCGTATCTTAGCCACGAGTTTACCGGAGTTCTCTTCGGCTATACCTAGTTTAGCGTGGATGAAAGGCCCATATTTCGTATCCGATATGAACCATTCACCAGCTACATTCTCTTTCATAGTTATAGCGCCGACAGGGCATATTAGACTGCAAAGGCCGCACCCTTCACATGATATGGGATCGATAGTAAAGTCATCATCTATAGCCCCAAACCGGCAAAGTCCGACACACTTACCGCACTTATTACATATCCGTTTATCAAGTATTGCGGTCTTGCCACTCTTGAACTCATGGCGCTCTTTTACTGCCGGGTGTAATAGAAGATGTAGGTCCGCGGCATCCACGTCACAGTCTACCATCATCTTATTTTTGGCTAAAGCGGCGAATGACGCCGTAAGAACAGTCTTCCCGGTGCCGCCTTTACCGCTTATTACTACTATCTGCTTCATAACACTCCTTTAACGCGAGAGACCTTTTACTATCACTGCGAACATCTTCTTAAATTCTTCTTTGTACGCAGGCATTTCCTGTACTAGAGGTATCCCGCGCGAATATAGAAAAGCTATATTCCTATCGAACGGTATCCTGAGAAGTATCGGTATCTTATTATCCTGACAATATTGGTCAACTTTATCGTCTCCGATATCTGAGCGATTAATGACAACGCCAAAGGGGGTCTTCAGCTTCCTTAAAACCTCGACGGCCAGAACCAGATCATTAAGGCCGAAGGGTGTGGGTTCAGTTACTAGTACACAATAATCACTCTGCCTTACCGCAGCGATAACAGGACAGGATGTTCCAGGCGGAGCGTCGATAATAACGGTACGGGTAGGATTGATATACTCTTTAACCTGCCTGATCAAAGGCGGGGACATTATCTCTCCGACATTAAGCTTGCCATGAATAAATTGCATGCCCAATGCTCTTCCTATTTCAACAACGCCTATCTCCTTATCTACTTCCCTGATGGCTTTCTGGGGACAAAGCAAACTGCAGGCGCCGCATCCGTGGCATAGATGAGGAAAGACTAGCACGCTCCCTTTTCTCTCATCGTTCGATGGAATAACGGCTATCGCATGATACTCGCAAACCTCACGGCACCTGCCGCAGGTATTGCATTTTGCGGCATCGATCTCCGGAACTGAAATGAACGCCGAAAACTTTTCTTTTATATCGGGCTTAAGAAAAATATGGGCGTTAGGCTCTTCAACATCGCAATCAAGTAATTGGACATCGTTCAAAGATAAGGCCAGATTGACGGCAATGGTAGTCTTCCCCGTACCGCCCTTGCCGCTCGCAACTGAAATGATCATATATTTACCTTATAGCTCTGTTCTCTTCAGCGATCACCACCGCTTGAGTTTCACTTTGGAATTCGGTGACCTCGAAACCTTTCGCAGCAAAAAAATCTTTCGCGTGGCATAGATCATGTTTAAAATGATCATGAACCCTGCCCTCGCGTATATGGCACTCATTTATGATCTTGAGGCCTTTTGAGTTAAAATCGCTCAATACTATCCTTCCCGCAGGACGCAACAAACGCACCGTCTCGTTTAAAACTGCATCCGGCTTCTCCAGATGGTGAAAGACGTTTATGGAAAAGATAAGATCGAAGTTATGATCGGGAAAACTTAGAGCCTGCGCATCTTCTACGCCGAAGCTTACCTGATCCTCCAATCCATAATACTTCATATTGAGCTTCGCTACACCCTGCTCTTCCTCAGATATGTCTATGGAAGTGAATTTAAATCCTCGTTTAGCCAGGGCAAGCGCAAAATGTCCTTTACCCGTACCGATCTCCAGGATATTTCCCGATATCGGGATAGCCCTATCAAGGATAAATTCTCTCTCCCTTTCAAGATCATATCCAAAACTCCGGTAAAATTTGATCCTTTCAAGGTATTTTTTATGATTTTCGAGGATCTTATCAGCCGTACCCGTCAAACATCCTGCTTTGCGTCGTGACATTCTTCATACTCCCTGGATCTAGTTATTATTTACCCGGCATCCCGAATTTAGATCCTACGCTCGGATTTTCTATCGGGTTTAAAGTACCGCTCTTATATTTTTCAACAGCGTCTTGAACCTTTCCGGAAAGGCCGGTATAAATCTTTATACCGCCGGCTTGTAACGTCTGAAAAGCGTTTGGGCCGACATTCCCCGTCAAAACGGCTTTCACACCCTTAGAAGCCATGAGTTGCCCAGATTGTATTCCTGCGCCTCCGGAAAATTGCGCATTTTTATTCTCTATAGCCTCGAAATCAAGTGTATCCGTATCGACTATTAAGAAGAACTGGCATCTGCCGAAACGAGGATCCACCTTGGAATCAAGCGTTTTACCTTCCGATGTTACACAAATCTTCATGATAGCCCCCCTCTTAACTGCATGTGTCATGTCCTTTGCACGCACCCAACCCGCCAATCTTATTTGTCAAAAAATCATCTATCGCATCTTTCGCTTTGCCGGAATAGCCGAATACCTTAACACCTGCTTGGGCGAATTTCTGCTGAGCGCCGCCACCCATCCCGCCTGCAATAACATGGGTAACGCTGTATTTCAGCAACTCATCTACAGCAACGCATCCTCCACCGCCATGCACTGCCGTATTCGCGACTATCCTGCTGTTTTTTACTTTATTGTTCTCAATATCCAGCAGAAAGAAATATTTACACTGCCCAAAATGCTCGGCAACATTACCTTGAAGACCGCTCTGGTCTTCAAGCGTTATCCCTAATCTCATAGCACACCTCTTTCGTTATACTGATTCCAGTAAATGCAATACCCAAGGAAAGGAATGGAGCACTGCGCGCTTGGCGCTCCACTCCTATCCGCTACTTATCCTGCGGATGCCTGGGCCTTCTCCAGCGTCTCAATACGATCTTCGATCGCCCTGAGCTCTTCTTTGAGAAAACCAGCCTCTTCCTTCAGCATTTCAGCTTCGCTGGCACCTCCTGCCCTACGAGGAAGATCTGTAGCATAGAACTGGTTTCTCCAGCCCCTGCCGCAGCCTCTTCCAAACGACCTACGGCCAAAAGGCCTCGGTCTCATATCTGCTACAGGCGCTACACAAAATCCCCTGCCACCGCCTGTCATCGGCCCCATACCGCCTGGACCTGTTCCATCAAAACCTGGCATCGTGATCACCTCCTTTTCCTATTTTTGTTAATGAAAATCATTTCCATTTATTACGAAAAAAAAATTAGCTTACTGCTTTTTTTTCTTGCACTTACCACATAAACCGTAAAACTGGATCAAGTGGTTGGTTATAGCAAAGTTATACTTATCCGAGAGACCCTTTTCGGTTTTCTGGAGCAACTCGATTTCATCGTCTATGAAGTCGGTATAATCCACCACTCTTTTGCAGCTGGTGCAGATCAAGTGATGGTGATGAGTGCTTCTGTTAGATCCTTCGGCAAGCTCATAACGCGCTCTGCCATCGCCAAAATCGAATTTGAATACCAAACCCATGTTGACAAGTATCTCAAGGGTCCTGTATATAGTTGTAAGCCCTATCGCAGGATACGCGGCATGCACTTTCATATATATATCTTCGGCGCTTAAATGCCTGTCGGCCATCGTAAGGGCATCCAGTATAGCCTCCCGTCCGGTAGTTATCCTATAACCGCACCCCTTAAACCTCCCGTGCCACCATGCAGGGCCTTTACAGTTACCTCTGGGCATACATCATTTCTCCTTATTGAAAATGGTTTCCATTACTGAGTATACATGCTTTTGTCGCTTATGTCAATGCTTTTTAATAAAAAAAATCATTTCGCTACTCCGCGAACTGAACAGCCTTGCATGCATAACGGTTTTTCAAGGCTGCTTGTGCGTAGAAGTTCTTCGTCCTGCAAGATCTTAACTGTGGGTCCGTCTGCGGTGATCTTGCCTTTGTGAAGGACTATGGTCCTCTCGCAGAGATCCACTGCCATATCCAGGTCATGAGTGGCTATGATCTTTGTATGCCGGAAGGTCTTGAGCAATTCTATCAGGCGTCTTCTGGTCATGGGATCGAGGCTAGATGTCGGCTCATCCATCACGAGGATATCGGGCGTCATCGACAGGACCGTTGCTATCGCGACCGACCGCTTCTCTCCCTGGGACAATTTGTAAGGCGGGCGCTTCCTCAGATGGCTTGCGCCGACTGTATCAAGCGCCTGCGCTACAGCCTTCTCCACTTCCGTATCCGACAGCCCGAGGTTTAACGGGCCGAAGGCCACATCATCGAATACGGTCGGCATGAACAACTGATCATCCGGGTTCTGGAAGACCATACCGATAGAGCGTCTCACCGCATTAAGATTCTTCGCGTTGAGAGGATAATCCCCGATACGGACCTGCCCTTTAGCTGCTGATAAAAATCCATTCAGGTGCAATAAAAGGGTGGATTTCCCAGCCCCGTTCTCCCCTACAATAGCGACGCTCTCTCCGTGCGTAATACGAAAAGAAGCGCCCGATAACCCGACTGTACCATCAGGGTACGCATAACAAAGGTCATTCACTTCTACGATATGATGGCTCATTAAAATATCCTCATTAATAATTCCCCCAGCTTAACAGGTACATCCCAGAGCCTGAACGAAATAAAGATGGCCGTCCATATTATCATGAATACCATATCTTTGAAATCGATACTCAACGGCTTTATTACCCTGATGCTGCCGTCGAAACCTCGGCAGCACATCGCGCGGTATACTCTTTCTGCCCTATCGAGCGTACGTAATAGCAAATGG
>Ga0172379_10005322_pt1 | contig 18085 bp, 20 predicted proteins | sample GrowelOW334metaG_FD_119756 | JGI IMG/M metagenome (GOLD analysis project Ga0172379, IMG submission 119756) | Groundwater microbial communities from an aquifer near a municipal landfill in Southern Ontario, Canada - Groundwater well OW334 metaG | ecosystem: Environmental > Aquatic > Deep... | reverse complement strand
GGTTCCTCAAACCATTCTTTCAAAATATCCCCAACTATCGGCGCTGCTACATCAGAACCCTCACCGCCACGCTCAACCACAACTGTAATACTAATTTGTGGATCATTTGCCGGTGCAAATGCCGTCAACCAGGCATGAGAATCTTTACTGCCATCACCGACTTCAGCCGTACCCGTTTTACAGGCCACCTCAGTTTTAAAATTAAAAAGAGGCCAGGCTGTACCGCCACTTTTGCACGCCCCCTTCATCCCCTCCTTAATAATATTAATCGTCTCTCTGCTTATATCTAATTTTTGACAATTACTTTTTTTGTCATTCAATATAGTCATGCTACACAAGCTACCACCTGAAGCCACCACGTTCGTCATCTGATTAATTTGCAGCGGAGTTACATCTAAATCACCCTGTCCTATAGACAAATGATAAGTATTTCCCAAAAACCATCTTTCTCCTCTGGCTCCAAGTTTCCAATTTTCATCCGGTACCAATCCCGACAATTCACCCGGTAATTCAATTCCGGTTTTTTTACCCAAACCAAATTTATCTGCCCATTTTTTAATATTATCCACTCCCAATTTTTCTCCTAATTTATAAAAGAAAATATCATTTGACCTGGTTAAAGCTTTAACAATATTCACCATTCCATCCGTCGTTCCTCTTTTTGTCCACAACCAATTGGAATATGAATAATCCCCTATTTTAATTACCCCCGTATCTTCAATCAATGTATTTTTATCAATTACTCCGGTTTCTAAACCAGCCGTCGACATCACCAATTTAAACACCGACCCCGGATGATATTTGGCCGCCACCGTTCGATCAAGCATCGGCAAATTAACTTTGTCCTCCAAATATTTTTTAATTACCTGATTATCCTGATAATAAGAAAAAGCATTCGGGTCAAAAGCCGGACTCGACACTAAACTGATAATTTTGCCAGTTCTGGGGTCACTCATTATTACTGCTACTTTTTTACCCGCCAGCATTTTATATATTTTTTCCTGCCAATAAGCATCAATACTTAGTTTCACTGTCTCTCCGGGTTCCGGATCTATTCTCCCCAAATCCCTAACATATTTTCCTCTGGCATCCACTTCAATTAATCTTTTTCCCGGTTTACCCCTCAAAATACAATCTGCCCAAGCTTCAATCCCATTTTTACCCACTAAATCAGTATTTATTAACTTATCTGGACATTTATTATTAATCATCTCGTCTTGAGTTACACTACCAACGTAGCCTGAAATAAAAGCTAAACTCTCGCCATAAGGATATTGTCTTTTAATCTCATAGAGTGGTTCTTTTCCGTCAAATTTATAACCCACAAATTCCCCTTCTTTTTCATATATTTTCTCCTCGCCGTCTTTTTTAAAATATTGATAAAGACTTTTAGCGACTACCCTGCCTTTTCGATCCAATATTTCTCCCCTGGCTACTGGAATAATGCTCTCAGTCATTTTATTATCCCTGGCCAATCCCTGATAATATTTTCTCTTAATTACAGTTAACCTGATTACACTTACCGTTAAAATTCCAAAACTCACCACCAAAGCAATTTTCAAACCCCAATATCGAAAACCATAATCTTCTTCCGATCTCATACTTAGTAGGCCGAAATCAACTTAATGGTTTTTAATAAATTCTGGTTTTCTATTAATTCACCACAACCTTTAATTACACTCATTCCCGGATCATCAGCAATCCGCGTACTGATTTTTGTCTCTGCTTCAATCAGGCGGTCTAAACCTTTAATTTTTGACCCGTTACCTACCAAAAGAATGCCCCTTTTTAAAATATCATTCATCAATTCCGGTGGTGTTTCATCAAGTACTTCCGAAACCAATCGGACTATTTTTCTGACCTCCATTATTATTGCTTCTCTAATTTCACTTTCCCCGATTTTTATACTTTTTGGTAACCCAGTTTCCAAATCCCTGCCTCTAACTAATGTTACTTTCTTTGTCTCTTCACTATTCTCCAACAAATTACCAACCTCAATTTTTATTTTTTCAGCACTGTTTTGCCCAATCAATATGCCGTATTTCATCTTTATATAATTAGCGATATTGTTATCTAAACTATTACCGGCTATTTTTGACCCCTTACCGACAACAACTCCTCCCATCGAAATTACATTCACTTCTGTTTTTCCGCCGCCCACATCAACTATTGCCAACCCCGATGTTCTCTCTACCGGCAAACCAACACCGATTGCTGCCAAAACTGACTCTTCAATCATGATTACCTCACGAACACCCGCACTTAAAAACGAAGCTCTGACCGCTCTCTTTTGAACATCATTAATACTTCCGGGAACACCAACAATTACCCTTGGTTTAAAAATTTTTGGGTATTTACTCGGTATTTCATAAACCATTCTCAAGTGATAAGAAATCATGCTCTCAATTGCCTCCAAATCCGAAATAATTCCATTTTTAAGCGGACTTATTACCTCAATTTGTCTCGGCTCCCTGTTTAACATTTCTTTGGCTCTAAAACCGTAAGCAATTGCCGTTAATTGGTTTGTTTTTGGTGCTGATAATCCCGTCCATCTTTTTCGCTTCAATCTGGCCATCATTGTTGGTTCATCAGCTACAATTCCCCTTTCCTTCAAGTAAATCAAAGTATTATTGCTACCCAAATCCACCCCAACATCCCAACTAAAATGGGATATTAAATCACCTATTTTCAAAAAATTTTTAAACAGTTTCACTAGACTAAGTATAACGCTATACTTCTCCTGTGAACAAAGCCATAAATTATTGTTATTTTCTTCTTTTTCTTTTAACTCCTCTGATTTTTACTTCCGTCAACTCCGAACTCTTTGAACTACCCAAAATGTATTTTGTTTATCTTGTTACCGCTTTAATTATCTCCTTTCACCTTTTCAATGTTGCCAAAGGCAAAGCTCCTCTATTTCGCCGCAGTTTTCTTGACCTCCCTCTTTTATTATTTCTCTTTTCTCAAACCTTATCTACTTTTTTTTCAGTCGACGTTCACACTTCAATCTTTGGCTACTATTCCCGGCTTAATGGTGGGCTGATTTCCGTTATCTCTTATTTGTGCCTCTACTGGATTCTGGTTGTTTATCAAAGCGATCGACTAAAAACAAATCTCATTAACGCCTCTCTGATTTCCGGTTTTTTTGTAGCAACTTATGGCATTTTAGAACATTTTGGTATTGACAAAAACTGGTGGGTTCAAGATGTTCAACAACGGGTTTTTTCCACCTTAGGTCAGCCTAATTGGTTGGCCGCCTATTTGTGTATTCTTCTACCATTTTCAATTTACAAATCGATTAATTCCAAACGCCCTTATTTATACTCATCACTTACGGTTATTCTTTTCCTTTGCTTACTTTTTACCAAATCCAAATCCGGCATTATCGCCGGCATTATTTCTATTGGAATTTATCTCATTTTCACTTTTTTTCAAAACAAATCTTCCCAAAAATTAATAGTAATCCTTTCTCTACTATTCACTATTTTTGGTCTTTCCATCGACAACCCCATCAAAGACCGTTTCTTTTCTCCAAAACCGGATCTAGCTCCTCTGCGAAGCGACATCAACATCACTCCATCTGAAGACATCAGAAAAATTGTCTGGCAGGGCGCCTTTGACTTGTGGCGCCAATTTCCTGTTTTTGGCACTGGCACCGAAACTTTTGCTTATTCTTATTATTGGGTTCGTCCTGCTTCCCACAACCTAACTTCCGAATGGGATTTTCTTTACAACAAAGCCCACAACGAATACATAAATTACCTAGCCACCACCGGCACTGTTGGTTTTATTACCTATCTTTTAATTATTTTAGTCATCGTTGCCAAATTTAAAAATCCCTACTCTTTACCTATTTTGACATCATTCATCTCAATATTGATTACTAATTTTGCCGGCTTTTCAGTAGTTATTACTTCAGTCTACTTTTTTTTAATGCCAGCTTTTTTGGCTACCCCGTCACCACCCTCAACCCCCAATTTTAACCGATTCCTCAAAGCACCTCTTATCATTCTGACTATTATTTTTACTTTTATCTCCATCAAAACAATTATTAGTTTCTATTTGGCTGATATTTATTTTGCCTCAGCCTCTACCTCCAACAGCCGTCAGCTTTATACTGATTCTTATAATTCAATTCAGTCAAGCCTGGCACTTAGGCCAAATGAACCAGAGTATCTGATTTTTGCCTCTTCTGTCGCTGCCAAACTAGCTCTGGCCTCAAAAGACAATTCGCCAACTTTTATTAATCGAGCCATTGAACTGGCAAATAAAGCTACCGAAATTTCACCATCAAACACCAATCTCTGGAAAGAAAAATCTCAAACCTATTATTATTTGGCTTCCTTCGACCCAAAGTATTATTTAACCTCCATTAACTCCCTAATTACCGTCACCAAACTGGCTCCTACCGACGCCAAAACTTTTTATTTAATCGGTCAATTTCTGGAAAATGCCAAATCTATCCCCGACGCTATAACTTACTATCAAAAAGCTATCGCTTTAAAAGCTAATTACGATCATGCTTATTTCGCTCTGGGAAAAATTTATTTTGATCAAAAACAATATACCGATGCCAAATTCAACTTTGAACAGGTTCTCAAATACGCCCCCACCAGCACCGAAACTAAAGATTATTTAGAAAAAATTTCTAAAGTTCTCCCTTAATCACTTTTTTAACATCCCACTTCACCATTTTCTTTTCCTCGTCCCACTTATATAATTTACCCCCATCCTCTTTGACATGATCGATAAAAAGTATCCCATCTAAGTGATCGGATTCATGTTGAAACACCACCGCTTCAAATCCGCCCAATATTTTTGATACTCGACTAAACTTGTTTTTTTTCAATTCATCCCAGCTTGCCTTTATTTTTAAATACCGCTTTACTGTTCCGTAATAATTCGGAAACGACAAACATCCTTCTAAAAAATTTTCTTCTTTATTATCATCTTTAATCAACATTGGAAATGTTTTCTCTCCCCAAACTGTTTCAATCTTAGGATTAATAATCACCTTAACTTTCCTGGTTTCTGTTTCTTTTAAACCAAAAAATCTTTTCTTAATCCCAATTTGGGTTGCCGCCAATCCGGCACCGTTTTCACTTTCGCCCAAAACCGCCACCAAATCAGCAATTTCTTTTATTAAGTTCCCATCAACCGCCGCAATTTCCTCTGTTTTTGTTCTAAGAACACTACTTGGATAAATTAAAATTTTTTTCATACTTAAAAGTTTTATATTCTATTTTATCAAATTTGTTGCTATTTAAGCTATAATTTAGGCGTGACTAAAATAATCTTTTTTGGCTCTTCATCCTACTCAGTCCTTGTTCTCTCTCAGTTGTTAAAAATTAAAGACTTTAAGGTCATTTCTATTGTTACTAAATCCGACAAACCAATCGGCCGAACCCAATTAATTACTCCCAATCCTGTCGCTAAATTCACCCACGACAATAATCTTCCACTCCTCCAGCCAGAGGACTTTAATAAAAATTTAAAATTAAAAATTAAAAATCTACAAGCCGACTTAGGCTTGTGTGTTGCCTATGGCCCGCCCTTTTTCGACCAGGAAATGATTGATCTTTTTAAATTTAAAATCGTTAATATTCACCCTTCTCCACTTCCCAAATATCGCGGTGCTACTCCCGGACCTTGGCAAATTATCGAAGGCGAAACCAAAACTGCCGTTACTTTTTTCCAAATCGACGAATCGCCAGATCATGGCCCGATTATTCATCAAATTCCCTTCGATATCCGACCAAACGAAACTGCCCAAAGCTTTTACGAAAAGGCCTTTTCTTTAGCTGCTGCCAATTTGGAAAACATTCTTAAATCATATATCGAAAATCCCAATTCCGTAATTCCTCAAGACCATTGTCAGTCTTCATACTTTCCAAAATTTAACAAAGATTCCGCTCAAATCAATTGGACTTGGGATCCCAAAAAAATCGACCGTTTTATCCGTGCTCTCAATCCCTGGCCGATTGCCTGGACTTACATTAAAGACCTCAAGGACAATCAATTGAAAATGAAAATCTTCAGCTTCCATACTGAGCCTGTTAAAGTCCAAATCGAGGGCAAAAAAATCACCAACTGGTCAGAAATATCCAAATACTACACCATTATCAAATAACTAAGCCAGGGCCACTTTTTGTTGCTTAATTTCCTGTTTCAATTTTTTCAAACACTTACCGCAAAAAACACCGCTGATTTTGTCATCACCAACCGCCATTGTCACTTTATGGACATTGATCTTAAAAGTTCTTTTGGTTCGATTTTGTGCATGGGATCGGTTTCTTCCGATTTTTGTTCCTCTATCACACAAACTACATGTTCTCATGGGCTATAATATAACATTAGTTTAACTAAATTAAATCATGGTAAATATAATTTCACTCTTAGGATTGATCATCTCTATCACTATTCACGAGTTTTCCCATGCCCTAGTAGCCGACAAACTGGGTGACCCAACTCCCCGATCTTACGGCCGCTTAACTCTCAACCCTTTGGCTCACGCCGACCCCATTGGTACTTTTCTTTTACCATTATTTAGCGCCCTTTCTCATATTCCTACTATTGGTTGGGCCAAACCGGTTCCCATCGATCCCTACAACTTTTCTAACCCCAAACGTGACGAGATGTTAGTTGCTCTGGCCGGTCCGGGTTCAAATTTTATCTTTGCCATTGTCTTATCTCTTATCAACAACTTCTTAATCCAAACTGATATTCTGGCCTTTCTCATTCTAATTAACCTATCTTTAGGAATTTTTAATTTAATTCCTATTCCTCCTCTTGATGGTTCAAAAATTCTTCTCAATGTTTTACCAACTGAGACTTCAATCGAATGGGAACGTGCTTTTGAACGCTATGGGTTTTTTCTTTTAATCATTCTTTTATTTCTTCCCATCGGCGGATCCAACCTAATTAGCCTGATTATAACCCCTCTTATTCGGATATTTTTACCCCTGCTTCTTCCCGGCTACAGCTTCTGATCTATTGACATTTTAGCCAAAATTCATCATCATCTTAACTAGTTATGAATAATATCAACAGATCTCTTTTAGCCATATTAATGATTTCTCTTTTTTCTTTAGCCGCCATGGCCAGTATCGGTTCTCTGGTCAACAGTAATCAATCCGTTTTAGGCGAAACCATTCCGCCCAAAATTGCTCCTCCGGTCTATCAAAACCCAACCACAAAAGGTATTCCCTGTGATGAGATCAATCGTCTTCAAAAACAATATTGTTCTGTCGGCAGCACCACTCCTCCATCCCAACCAATAATTACTCCAACCCCGGTCGCCTGCAGCACCCTATATTGGTTTGACAATACATACAAAAATTGCACCGCTAAATCTTTCTGTGGTAATTATTTGTACCGTGGTCTTCAAACGTTCAAAACTAGAGATGAATGTCTTAAACTCTTAGTCCCGGCCGACACCAGCTCAAAACCTTAACTTTTTATTTGGAGATTAATCCATTTAAATCTTTTTCCAACAAGCCAATTTCTTTTGTCGACATTCCATGAGCAGCCGCCCCATCTTCTAAAGTTTCCATAGCCGCTCCCATACAACCAATACAGTGAAGCCCGTATCTTGATACCAACACTTCCGCTAACTCCGGATACTTATCGATAATATCGCCAATTAGCATCTTTCTGTTTATTGTTTTCATAAAATTTCTGTTAATTTAATTTCTTTTAATTTATCAATTAGACCCTCTTCAATTTTACCCCAAACCTTCCTCATTTGACAACGGTCCACCCTCAAACAACTTCCCTCGTTACCTAAACATTTTACAATTCTTCTATCCTCTCCCAATGCCACCATTAAATCGTATAAATTTTTCTTATCCCAACCCGATAAAAAACTATAACCGCCACCTTTACCCTCTTTACTATCCAATATCTCCCCGGTTTTTAATTTACCAACAATTTGAGCCAAAAATCGATAAGGCAAATTAAGCTCTTTGGCGCTTTCATTTAAAGATACAACGCCCTTATTTTTCGTCAAATAGGTTAGAAACATTAAACCGTATTCAACTTTTTTTGATATGGTAATCATGCTTTTTTAAGATAAAATAACTCGCGCAGGACGCGAAATTATAAGCGAACAACATGAACCCGATCGCGGATTCATGTTACAATTATATATCCTGCCAAAAGAATATCTTTGAGAAGGTGTTTTTTCTAGCTAACCAGAATTCTTGGAAGACGGGTTCCCGATCGCCTTCGGGTTATTGGGATAGTTTTCCACCACACGTTTTTTTACGGCGTGGAAAAGCCTCTATCGAAGTAACCTTCTGGCGGGATATTTTTGTAAATACTCTATAAATCTTTTTTTAGCCTCTTTTCAATCATCCCAAAACTTTTCCTGTTATTTTCGGCTTCCGCCTCAATATATTTATCAAATTTATGGTTATACGTTTCCGGACTCTCTAAATATTTCAAAAAGAAATTACCGGCTTCCACATTATTTTCCTTAACCCACCCTAATTTTTTCTTTTTAATAATCTCAATGTTACCATCCTCCTGCCCCCCAATGTGAGTAATCGCCACAAACGGCTTTCCTGATGCAACGGTATCAAATAAAAAGTTCGGCCCAGCCTTCCCAAAAACAATATCACAAGCCGCCAATACCTCAGCCATATTTTCTATCCAACCCAAATTTTTGATAATAATCTGGTTATCCTTTCTTAGTCTTTTAAATATTCTTGCGTATTCTTCCACCATATTAAAAGCTAATTTATCAGTACCACTGTTAAAAATAATTCCGATTTTCGTTTTTACAAACATTAACATTGGTAACAATTTTGGTAATGCTGAAGTACCCAAACTGCCGCCGCCGACAAAAATTATTGGTCTATCGTCGTCAAAACCTAATTTCTTTCTGGCTGCCTTTTTATCAAACTTCTGAAACATTTCCGATCTGGTCCACCAGCCCGAAGCCAATACTTTATCTTCATCAATACCGTAACTTTTAGCCATCTCTACCCCAACCTCATCGTAAACCAAATGTAAATCGGACTCGGTCACCAAAGACACCGGATTAATCGACCACGGATCCGCCACTACCGTCCACAGTTTGAATTTCTCATCCGACTCCTTCCGCCACTTAGCCAAAGAAATACTTAAGAAAAAATAAGCCGAGATTACTAAATCCGGTTTATATTTTCTGACAACTTTTTTTAAATCATTCATGTTTCGATTCGACGACTCTTTCATCAGCTCCCTAATTGTCTTATATTCCATCAACTTGCTCGACAGACGGTTATAAGCCGGCACCAATCGATAAATAAAAGTATAAATATCGTTTAACATATCTAGCTTCGAATCAACTTCAGCATACGTCACTTGCCAATCGTTATCTTTTTCTCTAGTTTTTAGATAATTAAAAATTGCTTTAGCAATCGACCGATGGCCCCACGGCATTTTGTCAGTTATTATCAAAATCCTTTTAGGTTGCTTCATAGACTACTCAATTGTATCCCAACCCTCTGATATAATAAATCCATACTTTTGCCTGAATAGCTCAGTTGGTAGAGCATCCCTCTTGTAAAGGGAAGGTCGTCAGTTCAAATCTGACTTCAGGCTCACAGTCAACGCACTAACGTCCATATTTCATCCTCTTTTGCATAAACTCTTCCTCTATAATCAACCCAGCATCATCATAAATATCTATATCCCTAACTGAAGCACCAAAAAGCAGCCCAATAAGGACAGGATCAACCCTATCTATCGACCTCATTACCAGTGGTCGAATAAGAACTGCTTCACAAAGACCACAAATATCTGCAGGACAAACACATTCACAATTTTTTGCTTTTTTTGGCATACGTACAGTAGCACCTCTTCCCAATCTTGCCAACCATATTTTCGTTCTCTTCCAGCAGAGATCCGCCTCATTGCCTTGATTAACTGCTGCCATCGTCTGCCATACGCCTTCCGACCCACCCCTTTCCATAATTTCAGTCATTTCATCATAGACCTCAATCTGTCTTGGACATATTTCTCTATAGCTATCAACCACCTCCCTAACAATAACTTTTAATTCCCCCTCCCGTCTCTTTCTCATTTTTTATACTATCAGTTGGAGTAACTTTTTAATCAGAATTTCTCCCCCTAAATGTTCTCCCTCAACAAAATAGTCTGCTTTTAAGTGCTTTGGATCAGTACTGACATCAATTCCCACAATATCTCTCATATTATTATCATTAATTCCATTGCCAACCGTCATTACCTGACTCATTAATAATCCCAAACTATCCACTAATTTTATAATCGTTGTTCCTTTATTTATTCTCTTTGGCCCGATATCATAAGCCTCGCCGTTCCACCAACAATATAATTTTTCTTCAATATCTTCAGCTTTCACTACTTCGTCAACCTTTTCAATTTGCCCCCTGGCATGAACCGTAATTATTTTCTCTTTCGGTTCAAAACCCAAAAAATCTTTCTCTTTTGGCAGCAATATCTCCAGTTTCTCTCTAATATTTTTAATTTTACTATCCTCATATTCAGTCCACTCTTCCACTTCAGTTTTATCATTTCTAAACGTAAAATTACCAATCTCTGCCTGCAAACTAAAATTATCTCCGATCAATTTCTGGTATCTGTTTTTTATAAATTCCAAACCTCTACCCGAAGTTATATTGACAAAATAATATTTCTTTAACTCCGACAACAGTCTCTGCATCTCTTCAGTCACTACATGGGTTTTAATTCCGTCATAACTAAACTCCGTTCCTTTTTCTGCCGTTACTCCATCAGAATCAAAACAAATTATTTTTATCGCCGCTAGTTTTTCTTTAGTTAATTCCGATATCGGCTGGTTTAAATTGGTATTCATTAACCAATTCTATCATTTGTCAGCAAACAGCTTATTTAGTTCAGCTTCCACTACTTTTGGTAATTTATTGTTATTTTCATCCAAAAATCCTTTAATAATCATTGACACCGCCTGACTTTCGCTTAATCCCCTGGCCATTAAGTATTCAATCTGTTCCTCCGACACCCGTCCAATTGAAGCTTCGTGAGTCATATCTAAATCGGCTAACCTGGCTTCTAATTCCGGTATCGCCTGAATCATGCCACCATCTTTCATAATCAAACCACGACAGTCTAAATGGGCTTTTACACCACGGGCCAAACCAACCAGCTGACCCCGATTATAGATTTCTCCCTGGTTACAAACTACCCGATTTAATATTTCCCCCCTACTATTCTCACCTTTCAAAACTATTCTGCCTCCCAAATCCAATTTACTTTTGGGGTGAACATAAATATAAGTGTTAAAACTGCCAAAACTATTTTGACCATCCAAATAACACACCGGATACATTTGAATATCAGCCACCGGACGCAAACAAATATAGTTGGAAATAAAAGTTCCCCCCTCTTCTACCCTGATTGCCGTTCTTGGTCGGACAGTCACATCCTCATCCCAATTATGAATCATGGTAAAAACCACCTTGGCTCCCTTTTTAACATAAATCTCAGTTACTCCCACATGCGAAGCTGTTTTTATTTTTTCTCCGGTCAAACAGGCAGTTAAAATATTCAACTCCGATCCCTCTTCGGCAATAATCACATTATGAATATTTTGAAAAAACCCGTTTGTACCTATATAAAGACAAGTCTGCACCGGTTTACTCAGCTTAATTCCTTTTTCCGTTTTAACAAAATATCCCGAATGTAAATCGTTTAAAGCCGCTTTGGTGTATTCATCTTTATTTGGATCAACTAATTTCCAATAATAATCTTTCAACCCATCGTATTCACTTAAAGCCTGTTTAATATTCAACACCCTCAAACCATCCTCCTTCGATAGTCCACAAACCGGTTTATCGTTATCAATAATCAAAGTCCCGGCGACTTTTTTGGAATCAATATCAATTCCGGTTGCCATTAATTTTTTATTATCCATTTTTCCTCTTTTGGCAATTTATACACTCTTTGTAACCATACCTACTAATAGCTTCAAACATTTCTTTGGGATCGCCCTCACAATAGACCTTTCCCCCCATCATCACATAAGACCTGTCAGCCTTTATATATTTCAACAAATGGCCGCTGTGCGTTATTACCAGCACTCCTTTTCCCTTTTTAACCAAATTATTAATTTCAGTCGCAATTAACTTAATATTGTCAACATCAACCCCAGAATCCGGCTCGTCCAAAAGCACCAATTCTTTATCTTGGACCAATATTTGAAGCAATTCTGACCGCTTCAGCTCTCCCCCCGACAAATCTTTATTAACCTCTCTGTCCATAAATTTACCTACCTTTAATTTCGCCACCATTTCTTTGCCATTTTCTCCGATTGTTTCTACAATTCTCCCCAAATTCACGCCATCAATCTTTGGTGGTCGTTGAAACATTAGAGACACGCCCTCTTTGGCCCGTTTATCAATTGGCCAGTCATTAATCTTTTCATCATTAAAGCTGATGTTACCCTCGGTTATCTGGTACTTTTTTAAGCCCATGATCGTATTTAACAATGTTGACTTACCGCAACCGTTTGGACCAAATATCACTACCACCTCGCCTTTATTCAAGTCGACGTTAACTCCCCCCAAAATCTCTTTGCCGTCAACACTGACTTTTAAATTATTTATTTTTAGCATTATTTATTATACTAACATCAAACCGGTAGTAGTATAACATGGTGATACTTTTAGAGCCCGGACTGAAACTCGAATTCAGGACCTTCCCCTTACCAAGGGGATGCTCTACCAACTGAGCTATCCGGGCGTGCCAGTATTTTATCAAAAAATATATTTGATATCCTTATCTAACTTGAAACCTCTAATTTTCCTCACTTCAACTATTTTAATCCTTTTGTTCGTCTTAACCAGGCAATCACTGCCACCAACAACTCCCCCCACCACTCTCCCTAGTCTCACTACAATCCCCACCAGCACTTCAACACCTCCTCAAGAAATTACTTACAACCAAAAAATCTACCAATATTATTACCGTCAAATCAAACCAACCGACACATTTAAATTAATTCCCAATTTTACCGAATCCCACCAAACTTCCAGTCAAATTATTCAAATCAACGATTGTGATTTTGGTATTAACGGTGGCTTTTATCGCACCGACAACAAACCCTTAGGCTATTTTTATGCCAACAACAAACAGTTTAATGTTCGCACCGCAAGCCCCACCTTTGCCGGTTTATTAATCTCAAAAAATAATCAATTTCAAATTGATTCCATTAGTAATCTACCCACCGATCCAAAAGATTTTGATTTCATTTTTCAAACCGGACCATATTATAATTTATCTGAACCTACCGCATCTTTTGTTGATCAAGATTTTGACCGCCGCCACTTAATCGCCACTGATTCCCAAAATCAATTCTATTTTTTTTCAATATTTGAAAAAGATCATGCTTTTAGTGGACCCCGTCTGCAAGACATTCCTGATATCTTTAAATCTAAAATGTTCCGAAATATTTCCCAATTTACAACTGTTCTCAATCTTGATGGCGGCTCTGCTTCTACCTACCTTGATTCTTCTCAAGATATTAAAGTCGAAGAACTCTCCCCCATCGGCTCGTTTTTATGCGGAAAAACAAATTAAAAGAGTTCTATAATCTCTCTAATGAACGAAATACCAAATAATAGTCCTGGGGCCAAACTAGATTATCGCTTGGATGGCGAAGCCAGAGCCTTATATCACTGGCAATATCGGACAAGATACAATGAAATCATTGCCCGCGCACAGCCAGGCGACATATTAACACCAGATATTGTTCCAGTAATTTCCCTAATCTCCAACTCCCGGTTAAACTGGAGTACGTTTGACCTTAGAGGGGTCGACAGAAATCCTCTGGAAAATGTTGTCTATCCAGGTAAATCAGCTCATATTGACTTTACTCAAAGCGAGTATGGTACCGTTACAAAAGAAGAACTAGACATCATTTGTGATGCCATCTTTGGTAGAAATTGTAAACGACAAGATAATCTTTATTTCACTTATCTAGAAGCACTTAATCAAATTGGATTTACAGCCTTTTACACCCCATTACCAAACCACCCTCTCCATGTTCGCCTCGTCCATCAATTACAAATAGAAAATCCAGACTTAAGGGATGTAGGTAAAGGGATAAAAGAAGAAATGGTTAAAGTCTGGACAAAGGTAAAAGAAATTTAATTTGGGTAGTTTCAGACTTAATCCGTCTACTCTTGAGAAAACTCCGGGGATGCAAGCGGAGAGGACAGGAGTCGAACCTGCATGCCCTTGCGGGCGCTTGTTTTCAAAACAAGTTCCTTACCATTCGGAGCACCTCTCCAAGCTGGAGAGATTATACCAAAATAACCAATCATTTATGATTACCAGTCTTTTTTGTGTTACTTTTATATATAAATGCACCTTCATCCTCATCATCGCCAAAAACACACTAACTTGCTTATGTTTGCCGGTGGAATTGTTTTTGCTTTAATCCTGACCCAGATCCCTGAATTTAATCAATTCATCAAAACTCTTGGAAGTTTTGGCTATTTTAGTGCTTTTTTTGCCGGACTACTCTTCGTCTCCACTTTTACCGTCGCTACCGGCGGCCTGATTCTCTTAACCCTGACCTCTTCTTCTTTGTCCCCATTCCTTCTTATCGCCTTTGGCGCTTGCGGTGCAGTTCTGGGCGATCTGTTGCTTTTCATTTTTGTTAAAAAAAATGTTAGCCAAAATATCGCCCCTATTTATGAAAAATTTGCCACTCAACACCACCTCAAAAAAATTCTTCACACCAAATATTTTGCCTGGACTTTACCCGTGATTGGTGCCCTAATCATTGCCTCACCATTTCCAGACGAACTGGGTATCAGTCTTTTAGGGTTATCCGAAATGAAATTAGGCCAATTTATTGCCATTTCCTTAATTTCCCACACCATCGGCGTATCTTTAGTTGTCACCACCTCGCTTTTATAGTAAAATTAATATTAATAATTAATTTTCCTAAATGAATCTTCAAATCATTGGCGACAAGTCTTTTTTAACCCCCGAAATCAAAGAAATCATCGAAGAACATTTTACTAATAAAGTTGATATGCTGCTCCAAAATTTCAGTCCCGAAGTCAAAACTGCCAAAATGCGTATTGTTAGAGAAAAATTTGAAGGTGGTGGTTTTAAAGTTAATTTCGATATTACACTACCTGGCAAAGAGCTTCTCTACTCAGAAAACCACCATCATCTTTTTATTCCCGCTTTAGTTGGCCTAAGAGAACAACTCGAAAAACAAATCAAAAAATACAAAGCCGAAATTGCCACTCACTCAGTTGGTTGAATCTTGTATACTCTTTTATTATGGTCGGAGTTTTTGCTTTCATTCCAATTTATTACCAGCTTTTACAGGCCTACCATCCTGATTTCGGCTCCCACCTCGCCCCTGCCATTATCGAAACCGTATCGATCACCCCAACTCCGCTGCCTTTGATACCCTCCCTTTCGCCTACTCCTAAAGTTTTAGGCGTCACTACCGATACTTTGCCCGCCGTAGGCGGCGACGGTCGAATTTATTCCGTTGCGGTTTTTGGTGACTCTATGATCCAAACTTTAGAACCTGGACTTCCCAAACTGGCAACCGCTCTCCAAAAATATTTTCCTCAATCTAAATTTAATTTAATAAATTACGGTTTGCCCGCCACATCCATCGATTCTGCCATCCCTCATCTTCAACAAATTATTGACCAAAGCCCCGACATTATTGTTATCGAATCATTCGCTTACAATAATTTCGGCAACTCCCAAACCGGTATTGATAAACAATGGCAGAATTTAAGTACCATTACAGCCACCATTAAACAGAAACTACCTCAAACAAAAATAGTCTTGACTGCCACTATCGCTCCCAATTCAATCGTTTTTGGCAACGGTGCCAAAGATCTTCATCTAAGTTCGCTTGATAAAATCGAAAAAACCAAAACCATCAAGCTTTATTTACAAAATTTGGTCAATTTTGCCACCTCCCAAAACTACCCGCTGGCCAACGCCTATAGCCAAAGTTTATTTAACGGCGATGGTTTGACTGATTTTATTAATCCGTCCGATCACATTCACACTTCAGAGTATGGTGCTGAATTTTTTTCTGACACTATCGCCAAAGCAATATTTGACAACAAACTGATTGATTGAAATTCCGTTAATTTAGTATAAAATACCCTCTATGGCCAAAGGAAAAAAAACACCTCGAATTTTGATCGCACTACTTTGCGGTAAATGTAATGCTCAAAATTACTTAACCGAAAAAAATAAAACCAATACTCCCGACAAACTCAAGTTCATGAAATATTGCAAGTGGTGCAAAATCAGAACCGAGCACAAAGAATCGACCAAATTAAAGTAAATGATCACCTTTGATCAACTTAAATCTGCCCTGGAAAATATTTATATCTCGCCTCTCGAGTTGTGCAATCTCAATTGTCGTCTTTGCTATACCAACAAAACCAAAAACATTCTTACCAACGACCAAATCCTAGCTTTTATTGATAAATATCAACACTATCTTCAAGATTCAACTTTCAAAGCTAGCATTTTTGAAAGCGTTCAATACGACAGCATTGGCCAGCCAAAAAAATTTCTAACCAAAAAGTTAAAGTTAAAATCAATTTTATTCTGTGGCGGCGAAGTCTTTACCCTTAAAACTTTTCCTGATCTTATCAATAATCTTCAAACTCAAAACATTTTTATTTCTATTATTACCAACGGCACCATTAATCGTCTTGACGAAATCAAAGATCCTCACAACTGCCAGCTTCTAGTCTCCTTAGACGGCCCGGAATCTATTCACGACCAAAACCGTGGCCCTGGTAACTTTAAAAAAACTATTTCTTTCATCAATTCTGCCCTGCAGAAGGGCTTTCCTGTTGAAATTATGTATCTGGTTACCCCCGAGTCCTACCCTTACCTCAATACTTTTAATGTATTCGATTTAAAAAACAATTTCATTACCGTAAAATCAAAATTTTTTAACTCTAAACTCGACAATCCCAGCTTAACTTCTTCTCAAATAATCAACATTAAAAATAATTATTCTTCAATCCCATCAAAAAATTTCGGCTGTTTTCAGCTCTCTTTACAATCCGACGGCTTAATTTACGGTTGTTGCGAATCTCCCTATTCTTTAGGCAAAATTACCGATAATCCCAAAATCTATGTCGATAAATTTATTAAGAGTCTAAAAATTTGCACCAAATGCACTAACGGAAACGAGCCCTGTCTTGGTTGTACCGCTCCCGATTTTCTTTGCGGTTACAAACAAGAATTAAAATTTATCTCTTGCCGAGACGTTGTAAAATCATTCAATGCCAAATAATTTAAAAAATTACTTTATCCGCGAGCAAGTTATTCAAAAATCCCGAGATTTTTTTCTTGAAAAAAAATTCCATGAAGTCTTCGCTCCAGTCCTTTTATCCTCTCTTCCGCTTGAACCAAATATTTATTCATTACGAACAATTTGGCAGTACAATCAAAATAATTTGTACCTCGCAACTTCTCCGGAATCAACTTTAAAAAAACTTTTAAGCCAAGGAATTGGTAACTGTTTCTCTATTTCTTCTTGTTTTCGCGATCTTGAGGCCAACGGACCAACTCACCACCCCGAGTTTCTTATGCTTGAATGGTATGAAATTGGCAAAAACTATATCACTTTAATGGATTCTGTAGAAAATTACATTATAAATATAAACGAGAGACTAGGTAATAAAAACAATAAACGAACAAATAAAATACTCACCTACCAAAAACGGTCAATTGATCTAACTCCACCCTGGCCCAAAATCACTTTAAAAAAATTATTTGCCTCCTCCGGTTACAAAAATTTACCCGACAACGAACCTGACCTAAATCAAATATTTTTAAACCACATCGAGCCCCATCTGCCTCAAAACCAACCTCTATTTATTACTGATTTTCCTGCCTTTATGAGCCCATTAGCTCAACCAAATAAAAACAATCAGACCTCTCAAAGATTTGAATTATATTTAGCCGGTATGGAATTAGCCAATGGTTGCACTGAAAATACCGATCCCCTACTTATTAAAAATCATTTTAATCAACAACAACAATATCGCCAACAACACCAAAT
>Ga0172379_10005321_pt1 | contig 18086 bp, 13 predicted proteins | sample GrowelOW334metaG_FD_119756 | JGI IMG/M metagenome (GOLD analysis project Ga0172379, IMG submission 119756) | Groundwater microbial communities from an aquifer near a municipal landfill in Southern Ontario, Canada - Groundwater well OW334 metaG | ecosystem: Environmental > Aquatic > Deep... | reverse complement strand
GACCTTGGCATGCAGCGTCGTGGCGAAAAAGGCGTGCATCAGGGTCGCCCATGTGGAGGCTGGTCTGAGGAGCTTCGATCTTGCCATGCCGGAAGAGATTAACCGCATGGTGACGGACGCCATTACGGATTATTTCTTTGTGACCGAGGAGAGCGGAGCGGCAAACCTCCTACGGGAGGGGAAACCCCAAAGCAGTATCCATTTCGTCGGGCATGTCATGATCGACAACCTGCTCCATCAGATCAAAAAGCTGGAAGGTCATGATCTTGCTGCGTATTCCGTATTCAACATGAAGCCCACGAATAATACATATGCCTTCATGACCCTTCACAGACCGTCGAACGTCGATGACCGGGAAACCTTTCTGGGCATCGCCGCAGCCCTGAACGAGATTGCTGATGAGTTGCCTATCATTTTCCCCGTTCATCCGCGGACGAAAAAGATGATAGAGCAGTTTCATGTGAAATTATCAAATCACATCAAATTGATATCGCCTCTTGGGTTCATGGAATCCCTTCTCCTGTGGAAGGACGCGAAGGTTGTGCTTACAGACAGCGGCGGGCTGCAGGAGGAGACGACGGCACTGGGCGTGCCGTGTGTCACGATTCGGGAGAATACGGAACGTCCGATTACGGTCGAGCTGGGGACGAATGTGCTGGCCGGGACGACCAGGGAGGGGATTATCGAGGCAGTTGGGAAATCTCTGTCGAAGGCCAAAGAGGCAAAGATCCCCCCCCTTTGGGACGGCAAGGCGTCCGAGCGGATTTGGAAAGTGCTAACACATTCTGGATAGAACCTTCATCTCCGCCCCGGTCTTTTTCGGCATGTGCTCCTGCGGCGGATTGGGTAGAGGGATGGCTCCCCTATTTTTTCCATTGACAACGCCCAAATTAGTCCCTATAGTTGGGTCTAATTGATGGCCCTGATTTTGGGCAATATAAAAGGGCCTCAAAGGGAGGTTTGCCATGTTGCAGGCGAAATTCAGCATTCATGAAGATCAGTCCGTTTTTCTGAACAGCTTTAAGGATTACGGGTTTAAAGACAAAAGCGAGATGATGCGCACTGCATTGAATATGCTGAGGAAAGAGCGAGAACTGCAAAACTTGCGGCAGTCCGCCGAGTTATACGTTGAAACATATACCGCCGACGCTGAACTCAAGACCTTGACAGATGCCGCTATTCAGGGATGGCCGGAGTGACGGCGCGAGTCACAGCCGGAACCACGGAAGGAAGCGAGACCGGAATGATCGCCGTTGAACGGGGGATGGTCATAGATATCAACCTGGATCCGGTTCAGGGTTCGGAAACGGGGAAAGTGCGACCCTGCGTAGTAGTGACGAATGATATTTATAACGCCCGTGTCCCCGTCATCCAGGTTGTGCCGATCACTGCCTGGAATGAGAAGAAAGCGCAAATCAGAACCAATGTGTCCATTATGCCATCGCCACTAAACGGACTTGATAAGAAGTCCATTGCCGATTGTCTGCAAACCCGCCCGATTGACTATCGTTTACGATTGTCGCGCGTGCGGGGCCGGTTGGAGCCCGATTATATGACGGAGATAGCTCAAGCCCTAAAGGTTGTTTTTTCTTTATGAATCGTCATCCCCGCTGAAAGTGGGAAATTGGAGATAGCACCTCTAATTTCCATGAAGTTATTTCCGTGCGAGACCTTCCCCCTATTCCCTCTGATAAAACGCTAAATTTCGAGACCTTACCATATAATTCCCTGACATGATGCAGCACTGGGGAGCTATGCGTCATTTAAAAGTGAAAAATTATTCATGATGATAGTAGATGACTAGTATATTTGTCCTGTTTGTTTTGAGCCTGGTTTTGTCGCTGCTGTTTACGCCGGTTGTCGGCTGGGTAGCGCGCCGTTATGGGGTTGTCGATCTGCCGTCGGCACGGAAGGTTCATAAAGGGCAAATTGCCCGGGCCGGCGGTGTGGCCATTTACCTCGCTTTCCTGTTGCCGTTCAGCGGCGCCTTCGTCTACTACACAGATCTATTGAGCCAGGTCCTTACTAATGAATCCCTGATCTGGCTGGTCGGCGGTGGGACAATAGTGTTGGTTCTGGGACTGATAGATGATTTCCGTTCACTGCCGTCGGGCGTCAAACTCGGTGTGCAGATCATTGCCGCCCTTGTCGCCTGCCAGGGCGGGATTTTGATACACGTTATGACTTTATTAACGGGGAATGCCTATATCTTCTCTTACTGGGGCTCTATCGGGATCACGGTTTTCTGGTTCGTCCTCATGGTGAACGCTGTCAATCTGATCGATGGTCTGGATGGCCTTGCTGCCGGGTTATGTTTCTTTGCATCCCTGGTGCTGCTGGTTTTGAGCGTGTTAGGGGAACGTTACCTGGTAGCGATGGGTTTCGCCTCATTAGCCGGCGCTTGTCTGGGATTTCTGCGCTATAATTTTAACCCGGCGAGCATTTTTCTGGGAGACTCGGGAAGCTATTTCCTGGGCTACATGCTGGCGGGCCTTGCCATTCTTGGGTCAATGAAGGGTCAGACCGTGGTGGCGTTTCTGATTCCGATCCTTGCCCTCGGCGTCCCCATTATCGATACGATCCTTGCCCCCTTACGCCGCTTCATCCGGGGCCAGAAACTGTTCGGTCCCGACCGGATGCATATCCACCACCGGTTGATGAGCCTGGGGCTGGACCACCGCAGTGCCGTGCTGCTGCTCTACGGTTTCAGCATTATCCTGGGTGCGTTTGCCCTGATTCTAGTGAATATTCACGATGTCCGTGCCGCGATTATCCTGGCGCTGCTGTGGGTGGCGATATTTCTCGGTATCCGGAAATTGGGTTACATGGAGTATCTGGCCATGGACAAATTTTCCGGCTGGCTGCGGGATCTAAAGGACGTGACCGGCATCAGCCAGAAGCGCCGGAGCTTCCTGAGCCTTCAGATGGATATGGGCGAGTCCCGGAGTATCGATGAGCTATGGGAAAAGGTATGTCCAGCCTTGACAAGGCTGAAGTTCCAGCGAACGGAGCTGCACCTGCATGCTCCCGCAGCCGCATCCAAATCCACACACACAACGGCATCGGCATCGGGCGCCGGGGGCCGGTTAGAAGGTGGACGCGACAGGGCGTCTTCATGGTCGGGTGAGGAGGAGCGACGGTGTTCACAAGCGGATCGGCGGCGAGAACCCCGGGACGACCGGAGAGGAGGCAGTAAAGGCGGTGGCTTGCGGGCCATGCATTACGCCGTGCTGTCGGGAAATGGTACAAAGCTGGTCTGGACATGTGAACAGCACCGGCGTCAGTCGGATGTCGCCCCGGAGGATTTAATGGTGATCGAGTTGCCGCTGAAGAACGAGAAAGGTCCACACCTGGGAACACTGCGGCTGATAAGGGACCTGGGGCGGGCGCCGCTGGATTACAATACCCTGCGGCGGGTGGAACAACTCCGCCGGTCGCTCATAAGGATGTTGGCTCAGCTAAATAAGTAAGTGGGACAGTCGGTAAACAGATGGTGGAATAATTGTTTACTTAAGTACCCTAATCGGATATAACTATTTGCCATGAATCAGACTATCCTGAAGAACATGATTGCCGAGTGGCTGGAGGAATTCGCCCTCCCCACTCTCATTCCCAGGGATGCAGCTCCCGTCCTCGCGGACTTGCGCAACCTGTCGGAGATCCTGGCCATCGTCGGACCCCGCCGGGCGGGGAAAACCTTTGTCATGTATCAGATGATCGCCGGCCTGATGGAGGAGGGATTCGCCGGCAAGGACGATATCCTGTTCCTGGATTTTGAGGATTACCGGCTCCGCGATTTCGCGCCGGAAGATGTGGAAACCCTTTTCTCCACATTCCGGCAGCTCACCGGAAAGGACCCGGCGTGGCTCTTTTTTGATGAGATCCACCAAATGCCGGCATGGAGCCGCGTGATCCGTAGCCTCCACAACCGCGGCCGGTACCGCATAGTTATCTCCGGCAGCAACGCCCGTCTTCTTCTGCCCGACATCGCCACAGAACTCCGCGGACGCTACCGGGATCATCTCATCCTCCCGTTTTCATTTAAGGAAACGCTAAAATGGAACGGTATATCCTGGACGGAACGGACATTCTACACGGCGGCCAAAGGCGATCTGCTTAGGATTTTCGATTCATTCCTGAAAACCGGCGGCTTCCCGGAAGTTCTGAAAAAGGACTTCCCCGGGGAGAGACGGCAGTTGCTTCAAAACTACTACCAGACTATCTTTTATCGCGATATCGTCGAACGTTACAATATCCGGGCCAAATCCCTGATGGAAGGGATGATGACCTGCTGCCTGCATCAATTCGCCTCCCTGTTCTCCCTGTCTGCCTTCGAAAAAGGCTTGAAAAGTCAGCACCGACAGGGCAGCAAGCGCACCTTGGCGAATTACCTCGCCTATCTACAGGAGGCCTTTTTCATCATCGGCGCCGACAAGTTTTCCTATTCCCCCCGGCAACGGATTATGAACCCCAAAAAGATCTATCTCATGGATCAGGGCTTTATTGCCCTGACGGGGGATTTCTCGGAAAACAAGGGACGGATACTGGAAAACGTTGTGGCCGTCGAATTGTACCGCCGGCGGCAAACGTTTAATTACTACAGCAACCGCCGGGAGTGCGACTTCATCGTTCGGGATGCGGATTCCGTGAATTTGCAGGCCATCCAGGTTTGCTGGACTCTGACGACGGGTAACAGGGAGCGGGAACTGCGGAGCTTGCTGGCGGCAATGGAGAAGCTATCCCTCTCCCAAGGCCTGATTCTGACGTATGATGAAGAAGAGATTCTCCCGGCAGCGCCAGGCCAAAGGATCACAGTAATGCCGGTCTGGAAATGGCTGCTGTAGGCCAAGGGGGGGCGGGGTCCCGGTTTTTCACACTCGGTGCAGATTGTGATACCGGACCCGAAGGTGGAGGACTAACAGATACTGAATGAAAACCTTAAAGAAGTCTTTGAGATGCTTCTTGACGATGCAGATTCGAGGCTTGAACCTGAATTTGTTGGCAAACAGAATGTCGTGGTTGGGATCCATAATGGAGGTGGGCAATGAGGGCAGGGCGCATACTGGTAGCGGATGACGATGATACGATACGTACGACTCTTGAGGATTATTTTAGTCTTCTCGGTTATGATGTCGTAACGGCCTATGATGGTGAAGATGCGTTGAACAAGTTTGTCCCCGGGGAATTTGATTGCATCATCTCCGATCTTATGATGCCCAGGATCGATGGTCTTGAATTGTTGAAGAAGGTCAAACTTCAGCATAAAAAGGCAATGTTCCTGATGATGACCGGCTATCCGAGTATTGATAACGCCGTCAATGCCATGAAGCACGGGGCCTACGATTATGTGACAAAGCCCATCGTCATGGAAGATCTGCGCATGAAAGTTGATAGAATGCTCAATGCCAAAAAAACGGAAGACTCCTTGAAGACCATCACCAACCTTTTCTGGAGCCTGATCATCTCCATCCCTGTCTGGCTCGTTTTAGGAATTATTCTGGGTCTTGTCTGGAAATAGGGGGTCAGGTAGGGTAAACAGGGATAGCGCCCCATTTATTTTCGGTGATTTATGTTGCAAATATACACATTACATGTATAATTAATCATGCCATTTGAGTGGGATACTCCGAAAAGTATTGCCAATAAAGAGAAGCACGGCATTGACTTCGAAACTGCCAAAAGGCTTTGGTCGGATGAGAACCGGGTGGAAATTCATGCCCCGCACCCTGTGGAAGATCGGTGGATCCTGATCGGTAAGAAAGAAGACAAGCTATGGACGGCCATCTATACAATACGCGGCAATGCCATCCGTATCATTTCGGTAAGGAGAGCAAGGGATAAGGAGGTGGATCTTTATGACGGGAAAGTCATTCGCAAAGAATAACGAGGAATTTGAGCGTCGATTTGACGCAGGAGAGGGCATTCATGAACTCGTCGATATGTCGCAGGCCACGGTCACCCGGCCCGGAAGAAAAATACGTCTTACCCTGGACGTTTCAGAGGCTCTGGTCAGGGATCTCGACGATATCCGGAACAAAATCGGCGTTGACCGGAGCGCCATCATCAAGATCTGGCTTCATGAAAGAGTACAGCAGGAAAAAGCTCTTTAGCCCGAAAAATAGGACGAAATTGGGGAACAGCGCCCTCAAAGTCATTGACTTGAGGGCTTTTTTTCTTTATGGAAATACTTGATTTCCGGTCAGACCGAAATGGGAAAAAGGTAACCATTTGAGATTTTTAGCGCGCTCGTTAAACGTGACATTATTAGAAATAAATCGGCATCTATCCTCCCGTTCCCTACTTTTCGCAAGATCACGAGCTGTCTCCCTTTTTCTTCTTGTTATTTTCTTAGTTGGTTATTTCGCCGCCGGAACACAGGCCAATGCCGGGAATGATTGTGGCACCATAATTAATCCTAGCGAATTCAGGTCATTTCCACCTATTGCCAATAATTCCGAGGTGGTGCGGGGCATATTTGGCGTGCCATCGGTGCAGGGAATGGCGGCGGAGCAACGGGAGAGCTTGATAAACGGGTTAATCCCAATGCCTCGTACGGGCACAACGGATGGTAAAAGCCCCCTCACCCCTCCCTATATGGGCACAACGAATGGTCATACGGGCACAACGAATGGTCATACGGGCACAACGAATGATAAAGATCCTCTCACTCCCCCCTTTTCTAAAGGGGGGTTGGGGGGATTTTTACATGACGGGGAGGGATTGGTACGAGACATAACCTCTTCCGCTAACGGAGACGGTGCGAAGGGCGCCGGGATTAACGCGGTATTTGTGCCGGAAGATGCCGAAACGATATCATTCTTCAAGGCCCGGGGATTCAAGGTCTTTATTTCGGTGAACGCCTTTGGGGGGCGCGGGGCGTGGGAAAAATATCCCGATGCCCGGCCGGTGCGGGCCGACGGCCATTTCCTTGGCGAAGATAATGATGGCGAGGGTGGACACGGTGGTGTGTGCCCTACTCATGGAGCTTGGCGGGTGGAGCGGCTGACGCATATCAAATCCCTTGTGGCGCGCTTTGGCAAATCCGGCGGTATTGATGGCATCTGGCTCGATTTTGTCCGCTATCCCGGATTCTGGGAAACGGCGAATCCGCATATCCCCGATACCTGTTATTGCCCCCGATGTCTGGAGAAGTTCGGGAAAGACAAGGGTATCCGGATGCCGGCAGGTCTGGCGGCGAAAGATGCGGCGATGTGGATCAGGAAGAATCACCCGTATGAGTGGATGGTGTGGAAGAAGGAACAGATCAATTCGTTTGTGAGGGAAGTGAGGGATGTCTTGGCGGCATCCGGCCCACATCGCTCTCCTTCGTTGAAGACCCATCCCCACCCTAACCCTCCCCTTGAAGGGGAGGGAATGGTTAGCCCTGACTCTGCTCTTGAGGGGAAAGAACTGAAGGAACGACTGCTTCTGGGGGTGTTTGTCGTGCCCTGGACGAAGGGAGAGAAGGATAATGCCGTTTCCTTCCGTCTGGCGCAGGACACCTTACAGTTGGCGGAAATCGTCGATGTGATCTCGCCCATGGTCTATCATCAAATGGTAGATCGGACGGAGGACTGGGTCGGCAAGATGACGGCCTATTATAAAGAAACGGCTCGCTGTGCGGTCTGGCCGATTGTCCAGGCGGTGGATACGACGGCGGAGAGTTTTGGGAAGGTCGTCCGACAGGTGCAGGATGGTGGTGCCGACGGGATTCTGGCGTACAAGTGGGTAGAGGGAAAAGGAAAAATCCCCCTCAATCCCCCTTTAGGAAAGGGGGAAGATAAAATCCCCCCCACCCCCCCTTTAGCAAAGGGGGGAATGAAGGATCTGCGGAATTGTCCCCCCTTAGTAAAGGAGGACAACACCCCATCCGCCCCTTTGGTAAAGGGAGACAATGTTCTATCACCCCTTTTGGTAAAGGGAGACAATGTCCTATCCCCCCTTTTGGTAAAGGGAGACAATGTTCTATCCCCCCTTTTGGCAAAAGGAGACAATGTCCTATCCCCCCTTTTGGTAAAGGGAGACAATGTTCTATCCCCCCTTTTGGTAAAGGGGGGTAGGGGGGATTTTGACGGGGAAGTTTCTCAGTGGCGAGCCCTTGCCGATTTTCAACCCCTAGTCAATCTGATCCCCAACCCGGAATTTAGTGTGGCGCCGGGGGATAAATTACCGTGGGGATGGAAGACGGTGCTGCAGGACTGGGGTTCGGAGACGCGGGACTGGAATAAGAGGCCACAGAACCGGGGGGCAGAGGCACAGGGCTCGAATAATGGGCAGCAAGGCGGGAAGACAACAGCGCCGAAGGGCGGTAAGGCAGAGCCACAGGATTGGAAAGATGGGCCGCCGGTGGATTTCCTTCCTAAATATGACATGCGGTCCTCCCATGACCTTGTCACCGGGGGTGAAAAAGGGTCATCCCCTTCATCCCCGGCGTCTCCGCTGCCGACGTTCTCCTGTCTGGGCATTGGGGGCAGTCGCCTGGGGGAAGGACAATGGCATACCGCCTTGCCTCCCTGTGAACCCGGCCAGGAGTACCTCTTCACGGGTCTGTTCTATCAGCATCTTTCGAATACGCCGTCTTATCCCGTTGTCAGGATCTGGGGGCAGCGGGCGGTTCTCGATAGTTACTGGATGGCCGACAAGTTTCAGCCCCTGAGGACGTATGTGCGGTGTCCGGATAAAATTGAAGATTCTACGTTCCGGTTGATTAACGAACTGCCGCCCAGGCAGGTATGGATGGGAAAGCCGTCGCTGGTGAAGCGTGTATCTACGACCGTTTCGGGTCGTCATGACGGTTTCTTCTATCCGAATTCCTTTCCCATCGGCGTTTACGGGGCCACTGTCGATAAGTTGGAAGAGATCAAGAGGCTTGCCCTCAATACGGTGATCATCGGCGGCGGGGGAGCGTCCTTGAAGAAGACGATCCGGGAATGCCGGCGTCTGGGGTTGCGGTATGTGTTGTCCGTTCCCCATGATCCGGAGCGGCTCAAGGTTTATCTGGACAATTTAAGGGAGAGTTCCGCCTCATCCACTGCCGTCCAAACAAAAGCCCATCCCCACCCTAACCCTCCCCTTGAAGGGGAGGGAATAAGTGTGGAGACTTCTTTTATCGAGGGGGACGGGGCGGAGGTTGGGTTCTATGTCGACGATGAACCGGAGCTGCGTTCCGCGCCGATAAACAAGGCGGAAGACGTCCAGGCTTTGATCAAGGGCCGGTTTCCCCGCGCCTCCACCTGCATGGCTGTCGTCAGGCCGCCCCGATGCCGGGATTACCTGGGAGCGAGCGATTATTTCATGATGGACCAGTATCCTTTCCCCGGGTTGCCCATGACCTGGCTGTCCGATTCCATGGATGAAGCGGCGGCGGTGACGGGTAGAAACCGCCTGCTGTCGGTTATTCAGGCATTTCATGAGGGCGAGGTGTGGCCGGATCTGCCCGGTTGGAAGCAGATCGACTGCCTGGCCTTTCTTTCCGTCGTTCACGGCAGCCGGGGCATCTTTTTCTTCACGTATGGCGACATCGGCAAGACGGAAGAGGGACGCCGCCGCCTGGGCCGGGTGGTGGGGCGGCTGAATACCATCTATCCCTGGCTGCTGGAAAAAAACATTGAGGAGCCGGTGGGGGTGGAGATGCTTTCCGAATACCGAGTCGATCCCAAGGGGCGGCCGGCAGTGCACGCCGCTGTGAAAAAGAAGGGCGGTGCAACCATGATGATTGCCGTCAACACCATCGGCGCACCGGTGAAGGCTGCGCTGACGTTTGCCGGACTCAAGGATGGAGCGGCGAAGGAGGTCTTCAGCGGCCTGGTCTATCCCGTGGTGAACGGCAGGCTTACGGCCGACTTTCTGGCCCACCAGGCATTGGCCTTTGTAATTCAGTAGAGGGGTGTGGTTGGAAAATCCCCCCTAACCCCCCTTTAGAAAAGGGGGGAATCATAAATCGCCTTTGCAAAGGGAGGGAACATATAATTGCCTTTAGAAAAGGGAGATTTATATAACCGCCTTTACAAAAGAGGGGGATGTGTTAACTTACGAGGGGCAGGTGTTTCCTTCGGGGGGGAAAGTGTTACACCTTATCGTTTACGAGGGTATGTGTTTCCTTCGGGGGGGAAAGCGTTACCTTACTTTTACTGGGTATGTGTTTCCTTCCCCCTTTTTTAAAGGGGGATTGAGGGGGATTTTTTAAAAAAGAGGGCTGCGTTCGAATGGAAAAAGCTGCGTTCTTCATTTATTTGTTTGTTCTGGCCATCAGTCCGGTGCTCTTCGGGGCCGTCCATACGTGGGTTTATACCCTTGTATTTGTTTTGATAATTGTTGCCAGCCTGCTTCTGGTCAAGGAAAGCATCGTCAAAACGAATCGTGGTGTTTACGCCTGGTGCCTCCCGAAGACGGGGATGCTGCCCCTGTTTGTCTTTTTTGTCTTTTTTCTGATTTTGCAGATGACGCCTCTGCCGGAGGCCCTGTTGTTCAAGATATCGCCGGAGGCGAAGGTTGTGGGCGGTTACGCCGCCCCGGCGGCGGGCCTGGCCGGGGCCGGCGGCACGGTGATGAAGGAGCAGTGGCTTAACCTTGTACCTTACGTTTATCCGGTCCGGATGTCCCTTATCCGCTGGACAATCTACGGACTCCTTTTTTTCGGTCTCGTCCGGACCCTCAATTCACGAAGGCGCATCAAGACGGTCATTCTCCTCATCCTCTGCGTGGCAACGGTTGAATCCCTCTACGGCATTATCGAGACCTATTCGGGAAGCGCCCATATGCTTTGGACAAAAAGGCCTGTTGCCGGTGTGCTGGATGTCGCAGGGACTTACGAAAACCGCAACCATTTCGCCGGTCTCATGGAGATGGGGATCGTGCTGGCGGCGGCCTATGCCGGCGCCTTTGCGATTCGCGGGCAGGACAGAGCAAGGCGGACATCCCGTAAAGATGGCCTGAAGGAAAAGTTCATGGCCTTCTTTTCCAGCGAGGGCTTCTTTACCCGGCGTTTTCTCATCATCTTTTCGGGGGTGGTGATGGGAATAGGCCTGGTCCTCTCCAAGTCCCGGGGAGGGATAATTGCGATGGCCGCCGCCCTTCTCTTTATGGGGTTGTTCTTTGCTTTTCGGGAAGAGCAGCGAAAAAAAGGCGCCATCATCCTGGCCCTATTTTTCCTGACGTCCGGTTACGCCCTGACGATCGGTATCGATAAGACGGTCGCGAGATTTGCGAAAATGGACAGTGCTTATCAAGTTCGTTCCCTGTACGTCCAGAATACGATAAAGATGTTCGATGACTATCGTGTGGCCGGGGTTGGCGTGGGGAATTTCAAATATGCCTATCCCCGGTATCAGGATCCTAAATTTCAGCGATTGAGCATGATATACAGCCATAACGACTGGGCGCAATTCCTGGCGGAGGCGGGCGTTGCAGGGTTGATTCTGATGCTGGCGGGGATGGGGTATTATCTTTACCCCGTAGCCCGGAAATCCCTGGCCCGGCGCAGTGCCTTTGCCGTCTGCCTGGGGGTGGCTTCCCTGGCGGCATTGGCGGCAATGGCTATCCATGCCTGGTCCGACTTCAATCTCCGGATTCCCGCCAATTTTATGATCCTGACCGCCGTGCTGGCCATCGGTTTTTGCGCCCTCCATCTGGAGGAGGGGCATCACCATGATACGATGACTTACGGCTTTCACTCCCTTCCCCTGTGGCGTGGGGGCGTGGTAGTGCTTGGAGTGCTGGTATTGATGATGCTGTGGGCGGGTATCTGGTCGGTCCGCCATTTTGTCGCCGAGGCCTATTGCCCCGTCCAAGCCAATCCTACCCTCAACCTGAACCTGTTGCCGCCGGAGGATCGTATCCGGCGGGCGATCATCTGGGACGGCGGGAACGCATCTTACCATTATAAGCTGGCCATGGTTTTGATCAAGAGAGAGGACCAGGAAGCACAGCGGCAGGCGCAGGCACCGGGCGGCGATGAGAAGGAAAAGGCCACGAGCAGGGACGAAAACCAGACGGCCATTATCAACGCCCTGGAGGGGGCCATCCGTTTGAACCCCCTGGACGCAGAATACCATGTCCGCCTGGCCTGGGAATATACCCATCTCTGGTATCGGCCGGACTACATGCAGAAATGGATGCCGGCGGCGGACAAATCGATGGAAAGGGCGGCCCACCTGGCGGGGGACTGGGCGGAAAACCCCCACCTCCACCTGGACATGGGAAACTACTGGGTCATGCGCTCCCGCTCCCTGTCCCCGGAAGATCCGACGTCGGAAAGCGCCTGGACCAAGGCGCTCTGGCATTATCATAAGGCCCTGTCAGTCACCGGCGGCAGGACCGCCAAAGATGAGGCCGACGGCAGCGGTAAGCCCCTTTCCTCCGCCAACATGAAAGCAGTCAAGGCCGCCAAAGAGGAGATTGCCCGGTTTGTAAAAGACTTCTATCCCGACGAGGCAAAGATCAAGGAGGCCATCGGGGAATAATATTGACGAATCGGTGAGGTTAAAAAATGAAGAATGCCACTCTATGCTTCATGGTCTTGCTGGGTTACATATTTATGCTTTCACCGTCTATTGCCCATGGCGGCGCCATCACGACCAAGGTAAAGACGACAGTTGCCTTCCAGGCCGCGGGTAAGATCCTCATTGATGATGAGATCAGCAATCTTGGGGACGATACGGCCCATAACGTTACGGTAACCACCTTTCTGGGCAGCGATGCACGCCATTCAGATGTGCTGGGGGACAACAGGCCCGGTGGAACAATCCGCTATACCTGCGCTTTCGATGGAACCATCCTGAAACCGGGACAGTATATCCTAATTACCCGGATCAATTTTAACGAAAGATACGGCACGTCCCACATGACCTACCATTTCAGGACATTTGACGTCCGCGCCGAGGAGGCCAAGGGGAAACCGGCCTTGACGGTGAGGGTGAACACGCCGGTTATCAATCTGAAAAGCCCTCTGGGGCCACGTGTAAAAATTAATCTGTCCCTGAAGAATGGCCATGGGACAGCCATTGAACCCGTCGTTTTCTTTGCCCTCCCCGACGGCCTGAAGATGGAGGCAGGTGAAATCGACTTCCGCCTCAACGCCGGAGAGGAAAAAACACTGGAAATACCAGTGGCGGCGACAGGGGTCTTAACGGGGGATGTTTCCTATCAGATGATCGTGCGCTATGAAGAGAAGAACAACCAGTTTGCCAGTCAGATAGAGGGAAAGATCCGTGTGGAGGAAAGACCGGTCCTGTTCAAGACCTTTCTTGTCGCGGGACTGGTGGTGCTGATCTGTGTCCTCGTTGTTTTCTTTAATTGGAGGAAGAATAACTGACGTTAAATGAGAGCAAGATCTGAATGGTAGAGATGCACATGCACTGATTAGAAAAACTATATTTATTCTTTTTTGTGTGTTATTAAAAGCAGTATTGTAAAGGGTTCATTGTGAAGAAACAAAGAAGATCGGGAAGATCGAAAAGTGCTCGTGCGGAATCGAGGGAGGATGGACCTATGAAAAGGCAACTGCTTTGTAAGAAAACATTGTTGGTCGTGACATTTGTAATGGCTGGTCTGATCCTTCTTTACGCTTCCCCGGTAGCGGCGGCCATTGGCAAGATCACCGGCTTCAAGGGGGATGCGATTATCCAATCGGGGGCAAACATTGCCAAAGTGACCAAGGCGGGTATGCCCTTGAACGATGGTGATATGGTAGCCACACAGAGCGGTGAGGTGAATATCACCTTTAACGATGGGGCGGTCATGAAGGTTAATTCCTATTCTAATATTCAGCTTCAGGAACGCACGGAGCAGAGCGGCACCTGGATATTCAAGACCTCCAATGCGGCCAGGCGAATTACCTGCATGGTCGGAAAGCTCTGGTATAAATCGGGCGCTTCGAACACGAAGAGCTATCTCCAAAGCCCAACCGCTGTCGCGGGTCTGCGAGGGTCCGATGGAGACTTCGGCTACGACAATGTCAGAACCTACCTGAATATGTACAGCGGCGACGCCACCGTAATCGGCAGTGTCATCCGGGGCTTCTTCGATAACCCCGGTATCAGCGCGGCGCAAAAGAGCAACGTTTACCAATCGATGCAGAGGGCCTACCAGCAGACCGTCCAAGCCCAGAAAGAGCCGGAGACGGTGCTGAAACCGGTGGTGCAGGCACAGGCTAAGATTGCCGCCCTTGATGTGGCCCAGCAGGTGGCCGCGATCATGAAGAGCAACCCTGACGCGGTCGTTGCGAGCCAGGCCAGTCAGGCATTGGTTACGTTGGGCACTATTACCGCGACGGTCCGGACTGACCTGGGTAAGGCCATAGGTGACGCCCAAAAGGCAGGCGTTACGGTGCCCACGACCACGGTCCCCGCAACCACAACCACGGTCGCACCCACAACGGCCCCAACGACTGCGGCCAGTACGACATCAACCAGTACGACATCGACCACGTCAACTACGTCATCGATGTCGACGACGACTATATGCCCAAGCCCGCCGTGCGAGCCTAGGCAATAATCAAAATCGTAAAATAAAGGCTCATGCAAAAACAAAGATACGCCCCCCGGGGGGCGTATCTTTGTTTTTGGCGTCTTTTTTTATCGTTCCGCGTTTACGTTCTTTTTTGTACGCATTCTGTAAAGGCCGTAATGGTAGTGCTGTTCCTGTGCCGCGGCGATCTCCTCCATGGAGTATGCCGCCATCACGTCTTCGCAAAGTTTCCGGTTGGGATCCCGCTCGGTATTGCACCAGAAGTTGAAGTGAAAATAGACATTTCCCGGGTACCTGTCCATGAGCTGCCGGACGAGTTCCGGGTCCTTCAGACCGACATGACTCTGAATGGCGCTCTGTCCCCAGAGGAGAAACATGCTGGGATTATGGGTCAGGACAATGGAGCGGTTCGGGATTTTCTTTACGAACTCCCGGGCGTACCGGTGATCGAAGCGGGCCGCCCAGGCCTCCTGTCCCACCGTCCGGATCATGGGCAGGAAGGACAGCCAGGAGAAGAGAAGAACCAGGACGATCAAGGCGCCGGCATATCTTTTTTTTGCGAACCATTCCATAAATATCCCGCCACCCAGTCCTGCTAGAATCGACATCGGCATGAACGTCATCAGGGCGAACCGCACGTCTGTGCCGAACCGGTAACTCCCCGCATAAAAGAAGAGAAAAATCCCCCAGAAAAGGACCAGCCAGGCCAGGATCACCGCCATCCAGCGGCGAATCCCTTTGCCCACCAGGCATCCCGTGAGGGTAAGGATGGTGATCATGACGGGAAACTGCTCATTGTTCAGATAATAGGGGCCGTTGACCCGGAGATTGCTCAGGAAAAAGTCCGTGGAAAACTTTGCACCCTCCGCCCCCCACGAATGGCCGCTCATGGCATAAAGATGGAAAACGTGGGGCATGAGGAAGAGGACGGTTAATGATCCCATGGCCCAAACGTGACGTTTGAGGAGTGTTTTTGGCGAAAGGACCAGGATGGCGATAGCCGCCCAGATGGCGATCAGGCCCGATTCCGGCCGCATCTGGCATGCGAGGGGCAGGGTCAGGGCAAAAAGGTAGAAGTGGATCTCTTTCTGTGAGCGCAGATAGGAGATGAGAAAGAGGGCTGTCAGCCCGCCAAAGAAGGCCGCTGCAGGTTCAGCGGCGGCCGTGTTCGACCATATGAGATTGTGGGGAATGATGGCATAGACCAAGGCGCCGAGGAGAGCGGGGAAAAAACGATCGGTCAGGCGCCGCACGATGAGATAAACGATGAAGACGCTGCCGGTAAAAATGAGGTTGTTCAGCAGAAATACATAGGCTTCATTAACGCCGAAGGCCTGAAATACGAGGCTCACGAGAAAGGGCCAGCCGTTCGGATCTTTGTTGTACTCCATCCAGTTGCCCTGATAATCGCCATAATCGAAGATCCCGTAGTTGCACATGGCCGCCCGATTGAGGTAAGCGATGTTCTGGCCGATATTGGTATAGATGTCCTCGTCGTAGAAAAGGCGGTGAATCTGTGGGGAAAGAAAGTAAACGGCGCTAAAGGCAGCGACCAGAATAAGGGCCGGGATCAGCCAGCGGCGGTTATTTGTAAAGAAATCCCTGATCCGATTGCGGGAAACAAGATCTTTGCCGTGGTTATTGGTGGGGAAATCCTTGCTGCGGTTGTTTGTGCCTTCAAGATTATTGCTGCTTCGGCTTGCGGCTTCCTCGCGACCATTAGCGTCGCGCCCGTTCAGCCACCAGCAGAGCAGTCCTGCCAGGAGTAAAAGGAGGTTGAGGCGGAGGGTCCAGGGCATCCAGATCATCAAGGCCCCTTCGATGGCCGGTTTGGGATAGTAGTCGATAATGTAGACGGCGCCGCCGAGCAGAAAAAGGTAAAGAATCAAAATAAAGATACCTTTGATGCCTCTGTCAATCATAGTTCACCTTTAGTTCTCCCCCCTTTTCTAAAGGGGGGTTGGGGGGGATTTTAAACATTCCTGAATTCTTTCAAGCACCCCATCGATATTCTTGAGCACATCTATATCGGAAAAGCGAAGCACCGTAAAACCATTCGCCTGGAGATATTGATCCCTTATCTGATCCTTCCTCATCCCTTCATCCTCATAATGCTGCCCGCCATCTATTTCCAGGATGAGTTTTCCTTTTGGACAGTAAAAGTCGACAATGTAATCGCCGATATTTTTCTGCCTGTAGAATTGGAAATCATCGATCTGTTTCCTCCTGATCTTAAACCATACGAGCCGTTCGGCATCCGTCATGTTGGTTCTTAAGCTCCGGGCGAAAGGTTTGAGGCTTTTGTTGAAGGGCAGCATTTAAAAATCCCCCTCGATCCCCCTTTAAAAAAGGGGGAGATCATAGTGCTTAAGTCAATGGCATTGAGTATGCCGCCATGTTTTCTACCAGGATGTCCTCGATGACGAGATAGCGGATGCCGGTCCGCTGTAGCATGTCGATGGCTTCCTGAGGAGTACAGACCACCGGTTCGCCGTGGATGTTAAAGCTCGTGTTGAGCAACACGCCATAGCCCAGGATTTTTTTGATCTGTTCAAGGAGATCCCTGTAGAGGGGGTGCTCGTCGCCGACAAGCTGGGGACGGCAGGTCCCGTCGATATTTATCACTCCCGCCATCATCTTCATCTTCTCATCCCGGACCCGGAAGGCCATGGTCATGAAGGGGTTGTCGCGGAGGTTCTGGCCATCAGTATGGAGGAGCGCCGGGGCGTCTTCGACGAGGATGCTGGGGCAGAAGGGCTGATACCAGACCCGCTTCTTCAGCAGGAGATTGAGACGGTCCTTGATCGTACTGTCATCGGGCCGGGCGAGGATGCTGCGATTGCCCAGGGACCGTGGGCCGATTTCCATCCGTCCCTGGAACCAGAGGATGATTTCTCCAGTGAGGATAAGGCGGGCCGCCGTCTCCGGAGCGCTGTCGATCCGCAGAAACAGGAGATCGCCGTGGCGGTGCGTTTCCTGCCCTGCCTCAGCCGCCGCCGATTTCTCTGTAGCGCTGTCCTCTCCGACTGCCGTATTTAAATGAAAATCCCCCCCTCCCCCCTTTACTAAGGGGGGGAGTAATAAGTCTTCACCCTTGGCTAAGGGGAGGAGTGGTAAGTATCCCCCCTTTACTAAGGGGGGGAGTAATGAGTCTTCCCCCTTGGCTAAGGGGAGGGGTGGTAAGTATCCCCCCTTTACTAAGGGGGGGAGTAATAAGTCTACCCCCTTTACTAAGGGGGGGAGTAATGAGTCTTCCCCCTTGGCTAAGGGGAGGAGTGGTAAGTATCCCCCCTTTTCTAAAGGGGGGTAAGGGGGGATTTTCATGCTTCGTTGTTCTTTTCTCTGGGCATGGGTATCAGTTCCAGGGTTGTTTTGAAGGGCGGCCCAAACCTCTTCCACCGTGAAGGACGGGCCAAGGGCAAGACTCGGTAGCGAATATCCGGAAATGCCGAAGCGGTCGTGATTCATGATCATGGCGGCGCCGATGGCGAGGCCGCCATCGCCCATGTGGGGGAAGACGTAGATGTTCTCCACCTCCCGTTGCGCGGCGAGCTTCATATTCATCTTGATGTTGGAAAAAACGCCTCCTGCCGCTGCGATTCTCTTATGGCTGGTTTTCG
>Ga0172379_10005320_pt1 | contig 18092 bp, 10 predicted proteins | sample GrowelOW334metaG_FD_119756 | JGI IMG/M metagenome (GOLD analysis project Ga0172379, IMG submission 119756) | Groundwater microbial communities from an aquifer near a municipal landfill in Southern Ontario, Canada - Groundwater well OW334 metaG | ecosystem: Environmental > Aquatic > Deep... | reverse complement strand
GCGGTCATCATGGCCGTTCTATGGGCGGTCACATGGGCGGCCATCACAAATCGATGGGCGAGCACAAGCATGGTGGCTGGAAGGAGAAAGGTGGGCCTGACAGCAGTCACTAATTGACTGGTCAGCTGAAAACAGCCTCAACTAAGGGATGACTTGAATTGATTTTTGGGAATATCCCTTAGTTGAGAGTGGCTGGCACTTGACTTGAGATGTGATTTCAAGACCGAAAGCGTAGATGTGTTCTTAGATACAGAAAAGAGACTAGCGATGGACAGCAAAAAAGCTTCACTTGCTTCTTTAGTGACCCTCGCGGTCTGGCTGAGCGGCTACCAAATTGCTCAAGCTCAGGATGCCACTGCCGAGAAAGTCGAAGAGGCTGTGCGCAAGGCCCAAGTTATCAAAAAAGATTATCCAGTGCATGCCGTGATCTCTGGACGAGAAGCAACAATTCTCACTAGGCGCCATCCCCGAGCCACTGATGATGATTTGCGTATCGATTCTGTATTAGTCACCAAGTCAGTGGTTGATAGTTTTAAATCTATTGGCACTGTCAAAGTCTTATTCCGGGATGAAGATTCAAGTAGTGGAAAGAGCGTTGAAGTCACTGCTGGCGACATAAAAACCTATGCCAACAGTACAATTGACCCCAAGAAATTTTTGGCAACTATTGCTGTCACCAAAGTTGGTGGCGATGACGAGGCTATTAAAAGTAAATTGACTGCCGAAGAACGCAAAATGGCAGTGTCAGCCGGTCCTCTCGAAGAAGAGAGGTTGCTTCTTATGGACAGAATCAATACATTGCGGCGCAAGGGCACAGGAGTTTCTCCTTTTGAGGCCATGTTTGCCCAGATTGAGTCTCAGGCTAAAAGCGGTCAGACAGCAGCTTTGAAAGAATCGGTACAGAAGTTGGGTGAGAAATTAGCTGCCCAAGAAGACTTGGTTCGCCAGGCTAGTCGAACAGGCTCTGGTCGTGGTATCTCGGTGGTTTCATCAAGCAAAGTGCCCAACCAAAATTCAGACAGAACCACAAAGTTTGCTAGTCCAGCAATGAATGATTCAATTGAAGTGCAGAACCTGGCTATTTTCGCTAAGATCAAAAATGAGGTGGCTCAGCACCGTGGTGACCCTACCTTTGGTGTCTACTATTTGCGTAAACTCAGTGACATTTCTGCTGAGCGTAATAATGGTGCAGACCCTGGGCGCATTAGGCAAATGCTTTCTAGCTTAATGGATGAGATTAAGCACCAGCCAGATGATCGACCAAACTTCAAAGGTGGTCGTGGTATGGGCTTCAATCAACAAGGTGGCCCTCCTGGCCCTAATGATGTCCACGGACAAGGTGGGGGACCACCAAATTAGTTCGTCCTTCGCCATTAACACTCGCTTTGGGTATGTCAACTAATGAGTCAAGACAACGATTCTGTAGACCATGAGTTTGGCAATAAAGAGTTTGGCAAAATTCAGATTGAAGACCTGCCGAAAGTGACTGATTTTGGTGCGGGCTACCGCACGCGCAATTTGGCTGAAGACGCTATGACTGAGGCTCTGATTGAAGAAGAGAAGCGCTTTCAAGAGAAAATTGGCAAAGATCCACTAATCGGCACAGTGCTTGATGATAAATACCATATCATTGAAGTTTTGGGTTTTGGTGGCATGTCAGTGGTCTATAAGGCCATGCAAGAACCGGTTGAGAGGCTGGTTGCGGTCAAGACTGTAAAATTTAGAGTAGATGAAAGACCAGATATTTGGAGACGTTTTGAGCGCGAAGTTAAAACGCTGAGCAAGCTCTCCCATCCTAATGTTGTTACTGTTTACGATTGCGTAATTGGCGCCGATAGCCAACCTTATGTAGTTATGGACTATTTAAAGGGCGCATCGCTCGACCAAGTTCTCGAGCGCGGGCGAATGAGTATAGAAGAAACCTATGGTGTTGCTTCACAGATTTGCTTAGGAGTTGGTCACGCTCATCGCCATGAGGTTATTCATCGCGATATAAAGCCAGCCAATATTATGCTGCTCGACGATACTACCAGTGGTGGCTATTCTGGGGGGCATAGAATTGAGCCGGGCACAAGGCAAGTAAAAGTAGTTGATTTTGGCCTCGCCAAATTAGGTGAAGATTCACGCAAGCTTACACACTCTGGCGAGCTTTGGGGCTCACCTCCTTATATGAGCCCCGAGCAAATTTCGGGCCGTGAATGTGACAGCCGAGCGGACATATACTCTCTTGGTTGTGTCACTTTCGAGATGCTGACGGGCAAAGACCCCTTCTGGGGCGCCAATGTTTATGAGCTACTTAATTGCCATATGAATAACCAAGCGCCAACTTTAGCTAGCGCTTGTCCGGAAGGGCACTTTCCGGTTCAGCTTGAGAATGTTATTGCTCGGGCCATGGCTAAAAACCCGGCAGAGCGTTTCGCCACGATGATTGATTTCAAAGATGCCCTTGAGCAGGCCTGTCTGCGTCCCGATCTCAACGTCAAGAGTATGCCTCGACAGCCAGAGGGAGAGCGTTCTTGGAGCTATCCCCAGAACAATTTTGAGCATCAGAATAGCGGCAGTACGTCTGGCGTTCCCGCTAATAGTTATAACGTTTTTGCTCCGCCATTGGCCCCGGCAGAAGAATCTGGGCCGGTTGCAGCTAACCGAAACCAATCAACTGGTGCCTCTCACTTGCTCACCTATACGTTGACTGCGTTAATGCTCGCGGCTTGTATATTATTTGCCGTTAATGCTGGGCGTAATCTTGAGAATACAAAAGTAAGAAGGTATGTCCCTTCATTCGGTAGTGCAGCCAGCCGTTCGGTTAATTCCTCAGTTAATTCTTCGGTAAATTCGGTAGTGCCTTCGACTAAAGCTTTGCCGCTGGTTGACGCGCCTGGAAGGGCTGGCAATTCAAAGCGGTCGCTGCCGAACTCAGATTCACATGAAAATTATGGCCAGGTTAGGCGGGGCGGGCCTTCACGAGCAGTTGCTCGCCAGTCTGGCGGGTCGTCTGGACCAAGGCCTTCTGAGTCTGTAAAGAAAACAATAAAAGATTCTTCTCCTAATTCATCCATTGGCGGCGTAGATCAGTCAAAATTCGAACTGTTAAGGCGGCTGAAAAGTTCCGCAGCTCAGAATTGAATTATGCAAATGACAAAGACCAAGGCAAAGTAGCTGAATTATGAAAAACCGACAAATTGCAGCCTCGCTCCTTCTCTCCCTAACGCCGCTCTTGTGCCCTATGTTCATGCCTAGTGGCTATGACCTAAGTCAGCCGGTTGGGGCGGCCTGGTACGACAATGAGAATACTTTTCTTGATCGCGGCAAGCAGGCTTATAACCAAGGTCAGTTTGATCAGGCCATTCAGGCCCTGACTGAATCAATTAAGCTAAATGCCGATCGGGCCGACTCATATTACTGGCGTGGCCTGGCTCTGCTGGCAATTAAGCAGAATGATCGGGCTCTGACTGATCTTAACGAGGCCATACGCTTAGCACCCGACAGTACCAGCTGTTTTCTCAGTCGTGGGCTGCTTCATTCTAACCTTGGTCAGCTTGACAAGGCGATAGCTGACTTTGATCAAGCCCTAGCAATTGATCCCAATTTGATTGACGCTAAGACTAATCGCGACTTTGCTGCAAAAGAGCTGGAAAAACAAAAATTGGCCAAAGCCAAACCGGCAGAACCAACGAATACTGAACTGGCCGTCACCACAGTGAGCAGCAGTGCGCTTGTGGCTTCCAACCCTACTGGTAGTTCGGTGCGTCCCCATGTTGCTCGCACAAGCAGCGGTTATGACAGCAAGGGCAAACCTACTTACGGTGTCTCCACTACTAATACTTCTAGCACTGCCACCGCTGCCGTGACTAATCAAACTGTCATTGCTACTGCCGCTGGTATCAACGATCCTAAGTGGCTGGCTTTGCAAAAAGAGTTAGAAGCAAAAGTAGCGCGCGAGAGAAAAGAGACAGAATTGGCTGCTGCTGAGCGTTCACGCAATGAACTCAAGGCGCGCGAATTAGCGTTAAAAGAAAAAGAAGCAGACGCTCGCATTGAGCGCCTGCGCAATAAGCAAGAAGTAGAAGAGGCTCGCCGACTTGCTATGGCCAACACTGCTAAGGTGAAACCTAGCGGCAAAGTAACTGCTAAAGTTGACACTGATAGCCAACCTGAAGAATCAGCTCTTGATGTTACCAATCGCCCTGTGAGAGATAAATGGGCTCTGATAGTCGGTATCAGTAACTTTCAAGATAGCAAGCTCAATTTAAAGTATCCGGCTAAAGATGCTAAAGACTTCAACGACTATTTGTTGAAAGAAGGCAATTTCGCCCCTGACCACGTCAAGCTCTTAACCAATGAGCAAGCTACTCGCGCCAATATTCTCTCTGAATTGGGCGATAAGTGGTTGCCTCGAGTCGCCAATCCTGATGACCTGGTAGTCATTTACATTTCGAGCCATGGCAGCGCATCTGACATGGATATCGGTGGCGTTAACTATCTGCTGGCATATGACAGTCAGGTTGATAGTCTCTATGCTTCTGGTCTGCCTATGCAAGACTTGACGAGAATTATCAAAGGTCGAGTACATTCAGATAGAGTTGTTTTAGTCCTTGATGCCTGCCACAGTGGTGCTGCCGACCCTGGTGCAAAAGGGCTCTTCCGCCAAGGTAATGTGGATGTTACTGAAGTGGCTCAGGGCACTGGGCAATTGGTAATTTCGTCAAGCCAGCCTTCGCAAGTATCGTGGGAATCGAAACACTATCAAAACTCAGTCTTCACTCGTTGTTTAATTGAGTCACTGAAGAGCAAGGGCAATGCCACCACCCTTGGTGAGGCCTTTAGCAATATGAAAGACAAGGTGCAACAAGAAGTATTGACCGAGAGAGGAGTGCTGCAAACTCCTGTCTTGAAGTCGCGCTGGAAAGGCAACGACCTTCGCCTCGCCGCCCCAGCGGTCACTCCACGGCCAGGACTGGCTGAAGTTCCTTAGCTCGTTGTCAATAGCTTGTTGCTTTCAATTCTAGTTTGCCAATGCTAGTACAATGGTGTAATCAAAAACGTATACCTAATTGTTATCTAGTGTGTAGAGTGCAGTGAGCAAGCTTCTCAGTGTTCCATCCAGGCAAGAAATTCTTGCTGCTTGTAGTCAGGTGCCTAATGCCGAGTTCGGTAAGCTTGACCGCGCCGATATTGTGCAAGGCAAACTCAACGGTTTGCTGGCAGCTCTTGAAGACGAAGCCACAGAGAAGCAAGCAATCAAGATATTGCATGAGTTGGCCGATGACCTAGCCAAACAAAATGCAACCGTTTCTCATAAATCTGAAATTGACGGTGAGATTGAGCAACAACAGTTAGTTCTAAAGAGCGTCGGTCTGCCTTCTTTGCCAGACCCAATCAGGTTATTACTGACGCCAGCAGTTTTTTCGCCCGAATTATGGGGGCGAACTTTTGCCGAAGGTTTGCTCAAGAGCAAAGAGCAGTTTCATGGCAAGCGCATAGTCGAAGTGGGAACTGGTTCCGGCTGGATTAGTTTGCTTTTGCTCTTCGTCACAAATGTGAAAGAGGTTTTAGGCCTAGATTTGAATCCCGTCGCCGTTACCATGGCCAAGCTCAATACCTGGTTAAATGGCACTACAGCTGACGGACATTATGTGCTCAGTATGGCCGGCGAACCAATCGTCAAAGCTTTTCAGGCTGACGTTTCAGACTTGCTCTCGATGCCCTTGGCTGATGGCATGCATTTCGATCACGTGATTGGCTGCATACCGCAAGTGTTGCACCCGAACCCAGTCAAAAGTGAAATCAACTTTGGTGTTGGTGAAGATAGCGAGAATCAAGAAACGTTATCAGAGAAAGATCTCTACGACCTCAGTAACTATTGCTTTGAACAAGGAATTTTAGAAGATCGTTTCGGCCTTCCTTTGATTGCTCGTGCGCTTGAACAGGCACAGCTTTGTTTGAATCCTGGTGGCCGCGTTACTTTAGTACTGGGTGGAAGACCTGGGCGTCATGCCATCGAAAGTATGTTCGACCGTCGAGGCTACGAAAGTAAACTCGTATGGATGCGTCGTATTCAGCAGGCAGACGATACTGACCTAGCTTCTCTTGTTGATTTAGAAGCTGAGCACGGTATACGTTTTCACTTCTTTATGTCGCGCGATTCGGAGCTGTCAGTTTCAGCCGCTACTGCTGTGAAGCTACTCGCAGCTGGCCGCCAGGTCTTTCATGATTTGCTTGTCTACCAAGCCCATACAAGATTCGAGCCAGAAGTGTTTGCCTTTGTGCGCAATCTCAATCATATGAACCTTGAGAGTTTGCGCAAAGAGCTTGATTTTTCTCGCTTGGGCCATGAAAAAATTAGTTTTCTCAGTCGCCTATCGCGGTCATTGCTAGACGTAAAAACAATTCCCTATCCACATGAGCGCGGTGATTTTAGTATTCGAGCCATTTTGGCGCGTTATCTCAATGGCTTCTGTTACTATCCAATAGCGGCAAGTGAATTATTCATTGCACCGTCCCGCTCTGAGCTTGTAGACATGATTCTACGGATGGTTGCAAGCAAAGGTGATCGCATTATTCTTTCATCTTCGGTCGCCGCAGTATACGAAAAAGTGGCCAGGGACAGTGAATTAGAGTTGACGGTCGGCAACGATGATCTTTCAGAATTAAACGAGCTTGATGATTTGGTGGCACCGAAAGTGGTGCTAGTTTCGCCTCGGCAGTTACTTAATCCATCTCCGATAAATTTCAAAGCTATCTGTCAGCAAGCGCGTCAGCATCCTGATCGCTGGTACTTGATTGATGACTCAGAAAGCTTCTCTATTAGCTCTGAGCTTGGCTCAAATATGACATTGCGCTTTGCTGGACAAGAGCCTTTGCCAGAAAATCTCATTCTGCTTTACGGTCTGATCAAAAATACGATCAGCCGCGATCTTGAATTGAGCTTTTTGATCAACGCACCGGCAGCCTGGATGGAAGGACTTGAGATTGGTTCTGAGTTGAGCTATTCGCGTATCGCCTATCCTACTCAGCTTTTATACGAATGGTTGTTTGATGATTTAATGACCTTCCCTTTTCCTGACCAAGTGCTTGAAAGAAAATTGAACGCCAGCAATCTCCATGGCGAAGTAGCTCATAGCGAATCTGGTATGAATGGTGCCAAGAATACCCTTGTGCCTCTTATTTCCGAACTAGCTCAAGATCCTTGTTTCGTTGCCAAGCCAATTGATGTGGAAACTCCTGGCTTGATACGTCTTGATTATGGTGAGTTCGAATCACCCGTTCCTGACATACTCGTTAAAGGCCTGCTCAAAGGCTTCTTAGATGAAGAAACTACAGTACTTCCTCAAATCGTCAGCGAGCGCGTGGCTGCTTACATGAAATGGACACGCAAAGTTTCTATTTCGGGCAAACGCATTGTCCTTGCCCAAGGTGTCTTCCCTCTCTTTGGCGCCATGATCAAGGCGCTCTCTAAGCGCCTGGGCCGCCCCTGTTTGGTAGCCGTTCCTGATGGCAGCTATGGCCCTCTTTATCCAATGCTGACCTATTATGGCGCTCGTCTTATCGAAGTTAAAACAGCCAGTGACCGTGCTTTCTTGATCTCACCCAAAGATATCGCCGCGCTACCAGAAAAGCCCGATTTGCTTTGGCTTACTCAGCCGAACAATCCTAGTGGCATATTCTTAGATCCTGAGCGTCTGCGTACAATCATTGAGAACTGTCACAAGCAAGGCATTTACGTGTTCTCTGATGAGATTTTCTTCTTGCTCTCAGATCATCGCCTCGGCAAGTGGACACCTTCTTCTCTGTCGGCTGGCTCATTTGCATCGGGACCTGCGGGCAGTAATATTTTCATGGTTGATGGCATTGCCAAAAGTTTTGCCGCCGGCGGAATGAGATGTGGCTTTATGGTCACTCCTGATGAAGACTGGGCACAAGAGATTGCCAGTCATGTAGCCGCGCCACCAGCTGCTATTCTGCGCGCTTGGGACGCTCTTTATTCGGCGTTCTTAGAGAAAGCACCACACCAAATGATGGATGTTTCTCAGGCATTCTCCGAAGTAGAAACCTATCTCACGAGCCAACGTAAAATTCTTTCAAATAGAAGAGAAGAGCTTCTTGCCTTGCTCAAGTCCAAAGGGCTGGATGATGGCTATGACACGCCCTATCGTGGCGGTCTCTTCTTGTTGGCTAAGCTCGATAGTGCCCATGAAAAGCTTGCTACCCAGTACAAGCTATTGACTAATCCCGCCGCTTGGGCTCGTACACCAAATATGGTGCGTATGTGTTTTTGTATTGATGATGCTGCTTTTCGTGAAACCATTGAAAGGCTCAGCAAGTTTGTGAGCGAGGAAGGAAACCATGGAATCTAATGCTTTGCCCGATTTGTCGATGCGAGGCAAGAATTGCTTGATCACAGGCGCCACTGCTGGTATTGGCAAAGTAACAGCGATGGAGTTGGCTGGACGAGGTGCCAATATCATCATCGTTGGTCGCAATGCCGACAAGTGCGAAAGCACGCTAGCGGAAATTGAAGCGAGAACTGGCAATACGAATCTCGACTATCTCACTGCTGATTTATCAGATTTTCAATCGGTCAAAAATCTGGCCAAGAATTTCACAAACAAGTACAGCAAGCTCAATATACTCATCAATAATGCTGGCGGCATTTTTATGCGTCGTGCTGATACAAAAGACAACTTAGAGATGACTTGGGCACTAAATCACTTCGGTTATTTCTGGCTCACTGGTTATCTCATTGATGTGCTAAAAGCCAGCACACCGTCTCGTATTATCAACGTCTCTTCAGATGCTCATAAGCGCTCAAATTTGAGTGGTCCTCCCAATATGCGCGACAAGATGCCTATCGGTTTTCTCAACTATGCCGATACAAAATTGGCTAACATACTCTTTTCTTACCACCTGGCTTATAGCATCAAATCTACTGGTGTCACAGTCAATGCTTTGCACCCAGGCATGGTTGCTACTGATTTTGGTTCTGCCAATGGCATTATTGGCCAAGCAATCCAGCTCAATGCCAAAGTCTTCGGCGTCAAGCCTGAGCAAGGTGCCCGTACTATTATTCAACTGGCCAGTGCCCCTGAGCTGTATCAAGTAACAGGAAAATATTTTGTCAATGGTCGCGAAGTACTTTCGTCTAAGACTTCGTATGACACCAAACTCAGTACCAAAATGTGGCAGTGGAGTGTTGATGTTTCCCGCCGTTTAGGCATGGACACCAAACGCATCGAGTTTTTGCGCTAATACAACTGTTCGCTCGAACTAATTATTTGTCTTTGCCCATGAAGCCAACACCTTCGATCATGCCTTCTAAGTCGCTCTTGTTGGCGTCAGAGTAGCTCACATCTGTTGGTTGGCTCATCTTCTTTAACCCAGCTGGAACGACAAAATCTTTTGGGTCGTAGGTCTTGGTTGCGATTGAAATGGTTGTCACCGGTGTACGTTGCATGAAGTCTTTGTAGCGGCGGGCGTCGAACCAATCTTTGTGTTTGTAAGTTTCTTCTTTGCTAGAGCTTTCAAACAAAGGTATCTCTTTTATATTCGGCATGAAGAGGTACCGGCATAACAATTCGGCCACTTTGCTCGAAACTTTTATGTTTTTGGCTCCATAGACGATCATGCCTTTTTTTGATTTATAGCAAAGGCAGTCGTAGCCTTTGTACTTTTTTGCGCCGATAAACGTAGCTTCAGCAGGGTCGTGGGGCGGAACGCATGAATTTAAGAGCATCACACCAGTAAAGCGATTCAGGTCTGTTTGCCAGTAGACTTTTCTGTCAGTTCTGAAACAAGTAACTTTCCAATCTGGCGCCTTGGCCACAAGAATGAAATTGCCTGTTTTGTTCTTAATTCTCACTGCATCGTCAGTGAGGCTGATGATGTTGTCGAGTTGGCTGACGACTATTTCTTTGGGAGCTGCTATTGCCTGGTTAGCAGCTCCTACAAATAGGGCAAATAACAAGAACATGCAAGTAAGGGCGGCTCTGAAGCGTTGCATTGGTTACCTTGGGCTGAATAGGCTTGAATCGTAGTTGTATATGACCATTCTAATCTATTTTTGTAATTTGAGTTTTAAACAGATTTAGACGAGTAGAGAACCAGTATGCCACCAGATGCGATACCATTTGATTTACTGTTTGCCTCGCCTACGATTGCAGTTTTAAGGAGGCTGGTCAGTGTTATTAATAACGCAGCTGTATACTTAAAGTATGGCTTTTTGCTATAATTGCAAATAGCCAAGGAGTCCCGGGAATCATGGTTACTGTCTGATTAAGACTTTTCACGGGTTATTCTTGAGCACAATTATCTGTCCTACTCCTCGTCAAATTGCAGAGCTGGTTCGTGGTGAATCACCTGCGCCTTTTGCTGTGCAGATTTCTGAACATATAAACAGTTGTTCGCGTTGTTCGCGCTCACTTATACATATTGAAAGTTTAGAACATCCAGCTGTCGGTGAAAGTGACGATGCTGATTGGCAAACTTCCGGTAAAACCGTCAGGGCTGCTATGGCTCCAGCTGACAACCCGCTGGCTTTTCTTTCGCCCCCTACTTCGCCTGATGAGCTGGGTCGGTTAGCTCACTATCGCGTTTTTAGAGTTCTTGGCGAAGGCGGTATGGGTATTGTTTTGCATGGCGAAGATACCAATCTCAATCGGCCTGTGGCTCTTAAGGTAATAAAACCAGAATTTAGCCAAGATACAGAGATGCTGCAACGCTTTGACCGTGAGGCCCGAGCTATGGCTCAGATTAAAAGTGAGCATGTTGTCACTGTTTATCAAGTCGGTAGAGACAACGAAACTTGCTTCATTGCCATGGAGTTATTAGAAGGTGAGTCGCTCGATGATCTAATCGACAGGAAGAGTAAGGTTTCAATTGCTGAGACAACGCGTATTGGCCGCGAAATCGCGCAGGCGCTGTCGTCTGCACACAGCGCCGGTCTAATTCACCGTGACATTAAACCCGCCAATGTTTGGTTAGAGAAAGGCACTGGGCGGGTCAAGCTCCTTGATTTCGGCTTAGCCCGGCCGCAATCAATAGATCTAAAGCTGACAAATACAGGACTCATTCTTGGTACGCCTGCTTACATGGCACCAGAGCAAGCTCGCGGTATGTCTTTGGACTCTCGAACGGATCTCTTTTCGCTTGGCTGTCTGCTTTATAAAATGAGCTGCGGCTTGCCACCATTTTATGCCGAAACGCCATTGGCATTGATGTTTGCCATTGTGCAAGAAACACCGCGGCCCCCCAGCTATCACAATATTGAGCTGCCCGAAGCCCTCGATGATTTGATTATGCATCTCCTCGAAAAGGAATCAGAGAATCGTCCTCAGACTGCCGAAGCCGTGGTTTCTCGCTTGCGTAACATCGAATTGGAGATTACGGCAAGTAACCAAACTTTGCCTGCTCAGAGTCACGGCAACTCAATATTTCAGTCTAAGCGCATAACAAGAAATTCGATCTTGGTAGGGCCACTGAAAGATTCGGCGCCAGATTCGAGTCAGAGTTTTGTCGTCCGCGAAGCAGAACACCGGCAAGTTACAGTGCTTGTTTGCGGTTGCGAGTTGTTCGAGCAAGAAGATTACTTAGATCGGTTCGATACCGACGAGCGTCGCGATCTTTTGACTCTTTTCTACCGCAGTTGTGAGCAAGCGCTCGATGAGTTAGGTGGAACGGTAGTGCAACGAAGCGATGGAAGTGTTCTCGCTTGCTTCGGGTATCCGGTTGCTCATGAAGATGCTGGTGCAAGAGCAGCCAAAGCAGCCCTTACTATTCTTCAGTATCTCGAACCTATTGATTCAAATCTGCAACAGGTCAACAACATTGCTCTTGGTACCTGGATTGTTATTAATACTGGTCCGGCCACTGTAGAGCGAAAAGATAACCGAGTCTCGCTTGTTGGCGAAGCGCGAAACGTGGCTACCCGGCTTGAGGCTGTTGTTAGCCCTGGGCAGATTGTTTGTACCGAAGCAACCCATAGGCTATTATCTGGCAAATTTGCCAGTACAAGTTTAGGCGAGCACAAGGTGAAAAATCTGAGCCAGAAAGTCGCTCTATTTCAGATTCATTCGATGGTTACCGCTGCCAGCACCGCTCGACCGTTTGACTCGCAAGAATTAACTCCGTTGGCCGGGCGTGACCAAGAGCTAAGCTTGTTGAAAGGCCGCTGGGAGCAGGCGGGCGAGGGCAGCGGGCAAGTTGTTCAATTGATTGGTGAGGCCGGTCTTGGTAAATCACGTCTTGTGCATGAGCTAATGCTGCATGTCTCAGACTCGCAAACTAGTAGAGCCGCCGTGTTCATAAACTGGTACGGTTCACCACACTTTCAAAATACTAGTTTCTATCCAATAAGAACTTTCTTTCAGCGATTGCTTAACTTTGACGAAGAAATGACTGCTAGCGCTCGCAGTTGTCACTTGATTGAACATCTAGAAAAATTAGATTTGGCGCTACCAAATACGGTGCCTTTGTTTATTTCACTGTTAGGTTTGCCGCTTGATATTCGTTTCCCTTCCCTGGGTTTGTCTCCTGTTAGAGAACGAGAAGAGACATTCAGAGCATTAAAAGAGTGGCTCTATGCATACACTAGTGACAAGCAACTCCTTTTGGTGGTGGAAGACCTGCAGTGGTTTGATTCGACCACTCTAGAATTCTTATCCCAGGTCCTAGCCGAATCTGCTTCTGACCCATTCCTGTCCGTACTAACTTCGCGACCCGGATTTGCGGCACCGTGGGCGCCACTAACGCATCAAACCAATCTTCCTCTTTCCTATTTGACGAAATCGCAGGTTAGCGAACTATTGCGAAAGAAGACAGGTTTAGATTTGCAGCCGACTGTGGTCAATATGATTTTCGACCGCGCTGGCGGCGTACCCCTCTTCGTTGAAGAGTTTACTCAACTAGCCGCCGAATCGGGTTTACTGAAGCAGTCTGATGCTGGTGTGAACTTCAAAACGGAGATGATGCGTGCCATTCCCGCTACGCTTCAAGACCTTATTATGGCTCGTCTTGATCACCTCGAAGGCGATCGCGATGTCGCTCAGTTCGCTGCCACTCTCGGGCGTGAGTTTAGCTACGAGTTAATCATGGCCGCGGCAGGCCCTGAAGAAGCGGCGCTCAACCTTGAACTGACCAAGTTGGTACAGGCTGAAATTCTACTAGAGAAAGGTCGTCGGCCACGCTCGACTTTCATTTTTAAAAATCCGCTCTTGCAAGAGGCGCTCTACAATACTCTGATAATGAGTCGCCGTCAGCAGTTTCATGCAGTCATTGTTGAAACTCTTGAAGCGAAGTTTCCTGAGATTGTCAGATTACAACCTGAGTTATTGGCCTTCCACTGTCTGGAAGCTGGTCAGAGTGAGCACTCCATTGCCTATTGGATTGAAGCGGGAATTCGCTCTAAAGAAATTTTTGCAAACACCGAAGCAATTGGCCACTTCAATAGAGGCAGAGAGTTGTTAGCTACCCTGCCTGAATCTTCTGTGCGCGACAGCATAGAAGTGTCATTGCTCGTTCATCTGGGGCCGGCCTATCAAGCCGTATTTGGCTATGCAGCACCCGACGTGGGCCCAACTACTGCGCGCGCTCGAGAACTACTGCAAAAGATGGGCGATGTAAATCGACTTTTTGCGGTTATGTGGGGCAACTGGACTTGGACTTTGGTACGGGCTGAACTTGAGCAGTGCACGCAGCTCGCTGAAGAAATGAGGGCGATTGCCGCACAGAGTAAAGACCACGGTTTGTTGATGGAGGCTTCAGTCGCTGAGGCTGTGCTGCTATATTACTGCGGAGATTTCAGTGGCTGCTTAGCTGTCTGTAAACGTGCGATTGAGCAGTTTGAAGACCAGGAGCAGTGCCTGGTCTGGAGCGCCAGTACCGGGCAAAATGCATCTGTGGTCGTGCGCTGCTACCTTTCGATGGCGCTCTGGTACCTCGGTTACCGTGAGGCAGCCCTGCAAGTTAGCGATGAAATGCTACTCTTGGCTCGTAAGATTGGCCACCCATTTAGTTTAGCTCACGGTCTTTACTTTAGAGGTAGGCTTCTGTTTCAATGCCGTCTCGGTGAAGATCTTCGCTGGATTGCGGTGGAGAAGTTGGAGCTGGCAAGGCTGCAGGGCTTCGGTCTCTGGCTAGCAACAGGCATGTTTCAGGAAGGTACAGGCATGTTTCTTACCGGTGTAGAACCAGAGGCAGCCTTGGCGCGGATGGAAAGAGGATTTGCTGCTTTCCGTGCTTTATCTGCTTGCCTCACTGTACCGGCACAAATTTGTAGCCTTGGTGAAGCTTATCTCAAATATGGCCAGCTTGATAAAGCTAACGAACTGCTTACTGAAGGGCTTCATCTTAGTCAGAATAATTGGGACCGCACACAAGAAGCTGAACTTCATAGGTTATTTGGCAAACTCGCTCTGCGTAAGGATGATCAAACGACTGCTGAAGCTAGTTTTAGAACGGCTATCGAGGTGGCTCGCGGTCAAAGGTGTCGACCCTTCGAGCTGCGCGCAGCAATAAATTTAGCATTGCTTTTAGAGAAACAAGGACAACGTCAAGACGCACGATCCACGCTTGCCACCATCTGTGGTGAATTGCCAGAAGGTATGTCTATGCCTGAGTTGAATAACGCCCGCGAACTACTAGAGAGATTGAAGTAACCGACCTACATTTATTCTTCTATAGATTTTGCTAGTGCCCGCAGGTGTTCGCGGAAAGTGTGGGCTGGCTCTAGCGCTCGCTTCTTGAGATATTCATCAAACATAAGTTGACTGTGCAAATTTTGGCCGTCTCTCACTAATTGCGCCTGTTTTGATTCTACTTCGCAAATTTGTTTTGCTGTGGCGAATACGTCATTGATGTGATCTTGGTCAACAAAAACAGCACCGTCAGAATCGATGAAAGCAAAGTCATTGGTATCGATAGCAGTGCCTCCTAGATTGACTGAACCGATTGAGTTTGGTTCGGCCGGTTCTGGCTTCTGTGGGCCAGATGGGTGTCTTCCGTAGCTGAAGATTGGCAAACCAATACGCATGAGTTCATCTGTGTCTCGGTGGCAGCCCCAAACAAGAAGTGCTGCTATGCCATAACTCCTTGCTTCCAGTGCTGTTAAATCCCCGATGCAGGCCTGGTCGTTTCTGCCGCGATCGTCAATGCACAATATGTCGCCGGGACGTGCCTGTAGCATGGCTTCAAGAAAAATATCAACACTGCCGTAGTGTTTTACAGGCAAAGCGCGACCGGCGACCTTGCTACCGGGTAGCAGGGCTGTTAAACCCGCTGGCATTGAGCGTATTGGTAGTTTGAGGCGAATACAGGCATCAGCAATCAGCGGCGTAGATAGACGATTAAATAGCTCACTGCACTCTGAATTGTTCACGAACGATCTCCTCTCTTAGTCTTTTAGGCCGACGAAAGACTGAATTACTATGGCATGGTTGGCCTGATCATCGAACCTGTCTGATCTATTGATGTACTGGTATTGGTAGCCTACTTCTACTCGAGCCTTTTTCAGTGTCTTAATGCCGACGCCAGCAAAGAGACGGTTCTGGTCAATACCAGCTTGGGGTCCTCCTTCCAGGCTATTCAAGTTGATAAATAGTTCATTGGAGACAGTAGCATAAATGCGTTTGTGCACTGGATAGTTTACTTTGACCAAGTGTCTTACTCTTACACTTGCACCATCAATTGGTTCAAATAACCGCTGCTCAATGCGGCTGCGATTGATTAGTAAGCAGCGCTTGAAGCTCTTGTTCATCAGTACTTGTTGCCAGATGCGGTGCTCGTTCTGAACTCCACTGTCTGTATAGTTTGAAAGCCACGCATAGCCGGCAAAAATTGAAAAATTGTCTTTCAATCGATATTCTATACCCGGGCGTAACATGAACTGATTCAAGCCAGAGACATTATCGCCCACTCGAGGAATCACTTCAAAATAGCCGTGCACTTTTTTATAGACTGTACGGTCGAGCATCACCGGTGTCCACAATTGAAAATCTTGTTCGGCCGCTGCCTGTGCCGATTGATTGCACGAAATCGCAATTGTGCTGAGACAAACTACCAGACTAAAAAAGGGATTCCATTTGCTCATGGCAATTATTTTGCCTTCACCAACACTGCGTCACCAATTCTGATTTCGCCATTGTTTTGTGGAATGGCATTTTGCCCGAACAAAACTTTGCCCTCCGCTTTGCGGAAATAAGACAGTGTCTTAAGGGGCTCAAGGGAAGACTCGGCGGTATCTTGATCAATAGTTGTAATTTTGCAGCGGTCGCAAGCTTTAACCACACTGAGTTTTACTTTGTCGATTGACATTTCTGCCCAAGTATCTTCCGCAAAAGGGGCACTGCCACCAACTGTGATGTTCGGTCTAAAGCGGTTCATTGGTAGTGGATATTCAAGCCTCCTATTTAGCTCTGCTAGCGACTCGTCACTAATCACTAAAACAGGAAAACCATCAGCGAAACTGACAATATTATCCGGTGAGTCTGCATATTGTTGGTCAACGATGCGGTTAAATGTTGGGTCCATGCGCACCAGACGTACTTTTCTTTCAAGATAGCGAGAGAGTAAACCAGCGGCTTCCTCCCCTTGGTCGATGGCTTTGCATGAATCCTTCCAAACTTTGACATCGATGGGTGTTGCTGAAGCATCAATACTAAGCGGCACTTCAATGCTGTCGCCGAGGGGCATGGTGAGACGAAGTGTGTGTTCCAGTATGGCCGTTTGAATCAACGCCATGGGTGCCAGCTCTCTTTGCGTGAGAAAGTTGCCAGCTTCAGTTACAACCATCCATTCGCGGTCATATTTAAAGCCGCGTTTTTCTAATTTGGCGCTGTTGAGTGATATTCCAGCCAGACTTTTAACAGGGTAGATAGTCAACGATGTGACTGTCAGTGAAGAATCTGTCATAGGAGAGTTTGTCATGGCTGAGCATCCTCGATTATTTGTTCCAAGTAGTCTTTTTCGCTAGTATAAATTATCGATGCCGAATCAATAGTATGAGGGCTGGTCGTAAGATTTTGCGCCATTTTTTCACGCTCTTTCAGTTTCTCAATTAGAGTCTGGTCTGGCTCAATCAGTTTATTTGCAAGTTTCTCTCGCTCGGCATTGCGCAAAGTAATTCCGGCATTGACCCAGTGTAGGTAGAGCCAGCGTAACAGAGGAATTATAACGAAGAGTGTGCCATAGACGACTAGTATGTCGGCTTGCCAGCGGTAGATGTGTACGAGACGGTGAGCTGTGAAGGCTAGCCACCAAGTGCCTGCCAGATTGAGCGTAGCGATAGCTAAAACTGGTTGCAGCTGCTCGATTGATAGTTCAGAGAACGGTATTTCATACTCTAAAAGGGCTGGGGGGAGGAAGTTCTGCAGGACAATTTGCGGCGGTTCTGTCGTCCCGGCGCTAACTTGCAGCGAAGGAAATTGATAGATTATTGAGCCGCTTTCACTTACCTCTGGTCTGCCATCGAAGCGGCAGAGAACCGGTAATACAAAATCTTCATTGTCTTCTTTTTCTGTAATCTCGCACAATAAGAGCGGAGCCAATTGCTCGGCCGTTACAACGCCCGCGTTGTTGTGAATGAGTTGTGCAATTAGACGCCATTGCCTTTCTTCATTTTCGGCGTTGGGATTCTTGTCGCCAAAGAGAAAAGAGAAACAGTTGATCAGAAAATTGTCGTTTTTGATTTGCTCAACTGTTGCGCTAATTGGCTGTCCGGCAAGGTGTCTAGAGCGGTTGGGCTGCCAGAAGATTAGATCGCGCAAAATAATCAGATCTAAAAATGGTTGCCTTTTGTTCTTCTTTTCTGTACCAAAAGTAGTGACGAAGATTGTCAGCATTACCGCCAGAATAACTATTGCCAGTGAGGCCAACAGTAAAATTCCAAAAGAGATTTTGACAATGAAGAAGGCCACTTCGAAGAATATTTCGCCGGCTTTTTCTGCGAAGGCTTTTATTCCAGTGGCTAAATAATTATTTTGAAATCCTGGACTGAAGCAGTAAGCAACAAAGCCAAGTTTTGAGACTTCGAGGTGGCCGCCCACATCGGCAGCAACTTCATTGAGCAGGCGGTTGCTGTCACTGAGCGAAAGACCAGTTTT
>Ga0172379_10005319_pt1 | contig 18093 bp, 13 predicted proteins | sample GrowelOW334metaG_FD_119756 | JGI IMG/M metagenome (GOLD analysis project Ga0172379, IMG submission 119756) | Groundwater microbial communities from an aquifer near a municipal landfill in Southern Ontario, Canada - Groundwater well OW334 metaG | ecosystem: Environmental > Aquatic > Deep... | reverse complement strand
TATCACTGAAAATTGAATAATTTTTCTTTTGGAATTCCTCTCGAAGATCCACAATTTCCACTTCCGGCAAAATGGAATCACCATATCTTTTTAAAAGCTTAATCGTTGAATCTTTTAATTTTTCTGCCGTTTCAACACTTGGGGTGGCGCTGCCAAAAACGGCTTTTAGCTGCGGATTAAACTCAATATATTTATCCACTATTTTATGAGTTGAATATCTTGGTGCGGAATCCTGTTTATAAGAAAGTTCATGTTCTTCGTCCATAATTATTAATCCAAGGTTTTGAAACGGTGCAAAAATTGCGGAACGTGAACCGATTATCAAATTTGTTTTTCCGTCGTGAATATCCTGCCAAAAATTATATTTTTCGCCCTCGGAAAGCTTGCTATGTATTACAGCTGCTTTTATGGCGAGGGCTCCCTCAAAATATTCTATCGTTTGGGGTGTAAGCGATATCTCCGGAACCAGTATTAAAACCTGACGACCCTGTTTCAAAAAATGGTCCGCCAATTGCACATAAATTTCGGTCTTTCCGGACCCTGTAATCCCATGTATTAAAAATTTGTTCGACTTTGAGCCAAGTATGCAATCCAAAGCTGCCTTTTGTTCCTCGTTTAAGACCTTTTCTTTTGTTCTAGTATTTTGTTCAACTTCGCCACTTCTCGTTCCCTTTTTCTTAATTTTTCGTATCGGCTTATCATCAAAAATTCTCTTTGGCACAAACACCTTCAAAATCCTGTTTGGGCGCGCAAAATAATATTCACACATCCATTTTATTAATTTCATTTGATCTTCTGTGAGCAAAAGCTTTTCTTTTACCACTTCTTTTATCGGCAAAGTTTTAAAATCAGGTTTTTCTCCGCGAATTTCCCATACAAGACCTGTTTTTGTAAGTTTTCTTAATGGGACTTTTACAAGCTGACCAATTTTGACTTTCATTCCTTCCGGAATTTCGTATGTCAAAGTGTCCTTATCCTGCCCCGTCTTTTGCTGAAAGAGAATTTCGGCGTATTGCATAGATTTTGATCAAGTGCGCCGAGATTATATCACAACTATTTTTTTAGAGTTTTTTTGATTCACCGAAGCAGGATGTGTTACCTAGTTCGGCCCTGGTTTCTTTTATTATATCAAGCGTAACCGGTGCGCCACTTAACAATTTTTTCCCGATTACGTGGTTTAGGACTAATAACGCTAGCTCTCTGCACTCTTTCGACATTGAACCTATAATTTTTTTTATAGCTTTTTGATGACCGGCTTCTATGGCTCTTTTTAGAAAATCCGGGTCTTGAAAAAGCCTCTTTTCTTTATTCTTCAGGTCGTCCCATTCCCGTGGTTTTGAATCATTTTCCACCATCTTTTTGCTTAATGGAGCGTTATTCTAATGCACAAAAATCTAATTGTAAACCGTCTGTATTTTGTCCCTTGACAAATCCTAGGAATCTTGTACAATGAGATTCTTTAATTTTTCAAGAATGTTGAGTCGAATAGACAAAAACCTGATAATTGAGCGCTACGCGAAGGGCAAAGAAGAAGCCTTGACGGAGCGCTATATTCTTGAAGGCCCCGTCCAAATTAAGGGCGATTTGGGGCTTACAGATGAGCAATGGGAGGCTATTTTTGAATACCTTGTGTTCGGATTTGATCTTTTGGGCAAGACGGTTAAGGCCAGCCCGGAGTTTTTTACCGAAACATATGTGAAATACGGGATTTTGCACTTGAGAGAGGTTTTGGAGGTGGGGGATAAGAAGTTCAATGAGGCATGGGAAAAGCTGTTCGATTTTGTAGCGGTGGAAAATAAGGCGCTTTTGTACCATGTTATTGAGCATAGGGAGGAATACTATCAGGTTCTGATGGCGAAGGGACCTGATTATCTTAAGAAAATTTTACAAATTTCCGCTGAAAAATATGAGGATTTATGGCTTAAGGTTCTGGATTTGATGCTGAGCAATTTTTGTGCTCAGAAATTCACGGAAATGGATTTTGATCATGGTATTCGGGTTTTTACAGACATGATGAATAGGGCTCGTGTTCATAGGCCGCTTGTGAAGAATTTTGGGATAAATGTGGCTAACTAAACTTTTAATTTAAACAGGCATCTCTCAGTATTCTCGTGCCTGCGGGAGTATTCACTTTTCTTAATTCTGTCGAACTGATTGGAGGTTTTACCGTAAGATTTATTGTTTTTCCTCTCTGCCTAAATAGTGCGTCTATCATCATTGCTGTCGATGCGATATTTCCAATTCCCGGCAGATTTCTTATTTGGTAGAACAGATCGGAATTTTCTGCGTCCGTGTAAATCGGAATTACCGGAGCGTTTGTTTGTCTCGCAAGTAATGTTGGTCCATTTTTCCATCTTTCTTCTTCTATTTTTCCTTGATGCTTGGACGCAACCGTCCCGGATGGAAAAAATACCAGTCCCTTTTCTTTAAGGAGTAATTCCATTGATTTTCTTACCGACGAAACCGCCAAAACTATTTTGCTTTCGGGTCTATCATGTGAGGGTGCGATAATCAGCATATCTTCGAGTTCCGGAAATAATTCCACTAAAGATGGATCTGCTACGTCGTATATATCTCGTCTTACGTCCAAAATTGCTCTTAGTACAGCTATTTCTCCAAGCCCTGTCGGATGATTACATACAAAAATGGCTCGTCCTTTTTTAGGTATGTTTTCTTTTCCCGTAACACGTATATCGATTTCCAAATTGTCTGTCATCTCTATCAAAAAATCCACACCTTTTTTATCCGTGCTCCCGAGAATTTCATTTATTTCGTCAAGATGAAGTACTTTTTTGAATATTCCGTTGATTAGAGGCTGGGCAACCCCCGGTAATTTTTTTAAAATTTCTATCTCGGGGCGGTTTCTAATTTCTTCTATAGATATTTTACGAGACATCTAATTATGTTTAAAATTCTTCGCCCGAGAGTGTCTTAAAAGCTTGTATAAGATCTTCTGCGGCTCCGCCTTTGCCAGCAGTCTCAATAAGAGCCTTTCTTGCTGTACTTATGCAATCTGGAATTTCGGGGGAATTATTTTGTTTCGCCGCCCTTAATGCCGCCATCTCTTTCTCGGGAGACGGAAGGCTATCAATATCTTCACCTAATGGCATATTTTTTTTGATTAAAATAAACGTGGAAGACTCTTGTAGCACAAACGAAGCTTTAGGTCAATTCCTATGTATGTCAAACGATTGAAGTTTAGGCTCTGTGATTGGTACAATCTCCCCCTATCTTCATGACATAACCAATTTTATATGACGAATCCAAATAAACCAAAAGGGGATGGGGTGCTTGATGAAAATAAAAGAATTGCCGAGGCACCTACGATTTTGAACACACCTGGTTCAGCTCCACTTCCTGACGATTTTTTACATTTTCTTGATGACCAATTTGATGGTGCGAATTTAGGAGGGTTTTCGGCTATCGGGAGTTCCGTAGAATTCCCCGTCTCTGTTGATAAAAACGGCGAGACCTCTGCTAATTTTATGGCCGCTGTGGATGATGCTATTGCCAGAGGGGATTATGAGGTCGCCATGACTGCCATAAAGGACGTTACGGACAAAGGGAACGATGTTGATTACAAATCTATTATTACCGCCATGTCTAATTCCATGGCTGAGTCTGCGGCCGAAGAGTCTGAGAATGTTAAAAAAGACATAGATCGTCTTCCTGTGGGCAAGCGGTTAATCGCTATGCTTGGTTTTACCGGAAAGAAAGTTGAAAGAAAAAAAATGCCGGCGGACATGAAAGCAATACGACTTCAAGTTCCAAAAGATAAGGTCGCCGAGGCTGTAAAGATTCTTAATTCCGTTGCGTACCCCTGCAATAATTCCGGTGTAGCTTCCAAGGCTGTAAGTGCAGGGGCCGAAAGTGATGTTTCATTTGATTATGTCATTTCCTATGCCGATGTTTCCAAGGTTGAACAGTTGGTTAGCGGACTTGATGGGCTTTCGACTAAGTATAAATTATCCGTGGATAATTCGAATTCTTCCGTGGCGTTGTATGTGCAGGGAAATGGAGTTAGCATTGTAGGAAGTAGTTTTAATGAGTTTGTGTTTGATCCTAATCATCAGGTTATTGAAAACACGACACGTTATTCAAAAAAATCTTTGGCTGCTGCCGCGAACGAAAACACAGAGCTGCCTAGAGCCGGAGTTTGTACTTATTTGTGGATTGATGGATCTTTTGCGGATAAATGGGGAAGCGATAGCGAAGATAGTGGAAAAACCAAGGAGCTTCTTTTGCAGTTGGCGTCTCTTGCCTCGAATAAGAAGGATAGAAACTATACGATTTGCAATTATGGTGGAGGAATTTTGATTGTAGATACCGCGGAAAGAGGAGGTTCGGATCTTGTTGATATCGCAAACGGCCTTGATGAAGTTTTTGATGGAAAAGTTAATATGTTTGCAGCCATTGGGAATGTTGTTCATCACGATTTTGGAGAAGAAAAGCTAAAATTTTCAATAGACACTTTGCCTTCCGCCGGAGATGAAGAAGGCGATTTGGATGAAATGAAAAAAGATATGCTTGGAGGTGTTTATTTGAGCGGGAATATTTATGAAGACAAAGCTGATAAAGATGGAAAAAGAAGACTGAAAGGCAGAAATGGAGGCAGGTTTATTACAGAGGCAGTCAAGGTTCATGAAATAAACAGGAAAATGATAAAGCCGCAAGAATTATATTTCTTGCAAAGCCATGTTCCGGATGTTGAATTCCAGGTCGGAGGCCCGGATAAACCGGTTGGTATAGATGATAAAATTGATACTTGCAACAAGTGGATTAAGGATCCATCTGTTCAATTGATTGAAATTTCCGGACAAGCCGGTGATGGAAAATCCCGTCTAATGAAAGAATTGAAGAAAAAATATCCTGACGCTGTTGGTCTCTCCATGAGCGCTTCCGGCAAGGCGTCTTCCATGCATAGTTTGGCTACGATAATGAGGCAATTTGTGTCGCATTTAGAGAACAGAGACTATAGCGACAACATTGAAGCTGAAGACATCGATGAATTTAAGAAATTTGCAAAAATGAATCCTGCTGAGATGAAAAGGACTATTCAGATGAATCCGCAGGAAGTTACCGATCTTTTTTCAAGAGCGCTTAATGGCCTCCGAGATGAAAAAAACGAATTAATTATTTTCTTGGATGATTTACATGATACCGACAGAGATTCGATAGGATATTTAGTGAAAATTCTTAGAGAAGTGAATGGGGAACCCGGCGTTCAAATAATTAAGGCAGGGAGACAGGACGAAGGCGAGGAGCCATTGGTTTGGTCCGAATTCAAAAAAGATATTATGTCTCAAGATGCTTATAGAGACATGGAGGCTGATGGATTGAATTTTTCTGATGAGAAAATTGCCCATGAATATATTTATCATTCACCCGGTGTGCCTGTGAATAAAGGATCGGATGTTAGCGGTGATTGGTGCAAATTTTTGGCACGAAAAGCCGGCAGATCTCCTTTTGCCATGACGACATGTATGGAATTTATCGTTTCTGAAGCGGAAGAATGGGCAAATGGGCATGATGGTGAATCTCCTTTTATTACCGAGAATGGATTGATTACCTTGGATCCGCTATTTTTTGATAGCGTAAAAGATTCTTTGCCGGAATTTAATGATTTGGATGGTTTTTATGCCGAGAAGATTAAAAAATTACCTCCTGCTGAAGCAAGAGCAATGAAGTGTATTGCGTTGTTGGGCGGCTCAATAAGTGAGGCTCAGTTGAACATGTTGCGAAAAATGTTTGAGAATGAAGGAAGGGTTGGCATTGAAATGCTTCAAAAGAGAAATTATTTGGACTTGGTTGGTGGAAAATATGAAATACATCATCCTTTGATGACAAAAATTATTGCCAAATCGATTGATTCTTCCGAAAAAGTCGAACTTTCTTTGCAATTATATAAACAGTTTGAAGGAGATGAGACGCTTGGCGATCCGGATGTTTTGTTGGGAATTTTGCATAACGTGGCGGACAAGGTTGGGTTTGATAAAGACCCTGAGTTTTGGAATACGTACGGCCAAAGAGTTTCCGATAAATATGCTTCGTGCGAAGCTGATTGTGCCAGAAAGGCCGCTTTTGGAACCGCTATGCAGGTTTTGGATGATATGGATGTAGATGCCGATACTCCTATGGGGAGATTGCTTTGGGATGCCTTGGATGGCAAAGAAATTCCAAAAGACAAGGTAAACCTTTTTGTTAATAGCTTGATAGAGGTTGGCAAAAATGCGATTGTCCTAGGAAAACCCATTGAAGGCCGCAAGGCGCTATCTATTTTGGAAGAGATTGCCAAGGAGCATCGATTCTCAAGTGAAGAGCTTAAGGAAATTCATAAGATTAAGTTCGATCTTGAATATGTTTCCACTAAGAGCAAGTTTAGAAAAGAAGAAGATGGACCTTCGGATTTGAGAAAGATTTATATGAAAAATCTTGGCGATGATAGTGTGGACATGGAGGATATACAAAGGGCTGTTTTTGAGCTTAAAATTGCGTATCGCGAGATGAACATGGAGGAGTTTGGTAGAATAAAAGAAAAATATAATGATGAGATTGAGGCCAATTCCAGAGAAGGCAAACCGTTTTTCAAAGAATATCTTGAAGTGTTTCATCTGATTAATTGTCGTGTGCCGTTTGAAGTTGTTGGCATGGAAGCCGCCAAAACTATGGATGAAGATGTTTTAATGCAGCTCGGATCTTTGACTGCATCGCAAAAATCTGAAATGAGACGTATATCCAGAAATCTTGTTCAGTTGAAAGAAATGAAAGAAGACAATCCTGGAATGATGTCCCACTGGAGCGAAGTTATGATTTTGGATTTGGAGGCTCAGGTTGCGGCTTTCTTGGGAAACCACGAAGAGTCTGCCAAATTATTTTCCGAATACTGGAGACAAGTTCGTCAGATGGATTCCGGAGAATATACCGTCAGAGGGGCTAAGTTGAGAGGAGATGTTCTAGTGACGAATGCTTTAAAGGATAAACCTTTGGATCCTGAAAAGCTAAAGTTGGCAATCGAAGCTTATTCCGAACAGGGGATTAAATATCTTTCTGAAATTCCAAAGGATCGTTTCTATCAGTTTAGTTTAAGAGTCCAAAGAATAAGAGCCGTAAGTTTGCTTATGGAGGCAAATCTCGCAAAGAGAGAAAGGGTTGGTATGACCGAGAGGGCTTTAATAGATTTTGATTCGGAGCAATATCTGGAAATGGCTTTTGCGGATTTTAAATACATCAATGAAGATCCTGAGTGGGGAAGTAAAGAGTTTACTCAGGACGAAAATAAAGAAGGTAATCCGTATTATGTTGCCGGATGTATATGGCCTTTAATTAATGCGGCCGTGAGAATGAATTTTAAAAACACTATTCCGGATGGAATTGAGGATTGGCCTTGGATGGATGAGGAAAGCGTAAAAAAGGGCCTGGCCTTTGCTCCATCAAAAAAAGTTACAAACCCGGAATTGGACGATCTTGGTGATAACAGTAGAAAAGAAATTAATGCCGGTTTATTGTTAACCCAGTTTATAAGACCGAGAAAAGCTGCCAAAAAAAGGAAAAATCAAATGCCTAATTCGATTTCTGAAAGAACCGTAAACGCAGTTAGAAGTATTACTCTTTAGTTGGAAATTTATTCAAAAAGCCCTTGGCCTTTTTATGGGCCAGGGGCTTTGAATAAGTTTTTTTTGAGATGTTTACTGTGCTACCATTCCACCTCTGTCTCCGCCGACCGGATTTGTTATTCCACCTCTGTCTCCGCCAACCGGCTGGAGTTGTAGAATCTTTGTTGTGTTCAATTTTAAGACAGCGTTTTCGGCGTCTTGGCTCTGCCACATTCCGTAGAAGAATGCCAATCCGACAATCATTGCGCCTGTTAGAACACCGAGCCAGAATAATACAAAAGGATGAATGTTTCCTTTGTTTCCTGCGCCCATAGCCTTTTCTTGTGCCATTTTTGTTTTTGTTAGGGGATTAACTGTATATATTGTACAATAAAATAGGGGAGAAGTCAATCTCTTGTAAGCCTCATATCCATGGCGTTTTTTAATATTGTTTTTCCGGAGAATGACTTTGTGGAGAAATTAATTTCTCTAGGCTGTTTTTGGGCATTTATTATATCTTCGAAGCTTTTTAATGAACTTTTTATTCCAAACCTGTTTTGATGATCAAATATTATCGACCCCGGCTCTAAATCTATGGGATTTACGTAAATAATAATTTTCGGAAATCTTTTTCTAAGTATTTTTATCAAATTTATTGTTGTTTTTACATCCTTTTTTGTTTCAAACGGAAGCCCTGTTGAAAAGTATACAGATGTTCTTATATCCAATTTCGCTATGTGTCCCAATCTTAATAAAAGCTCTTCGTTCGTGTAAAAGAAACTTCTTATGTGTTTCCTAAGGCTTTCCGATCCGGTTTCCGGCGAAATGTTTAGGCAGGAATCATTTGTGAATGTTTTTTTAAAGTCATCTATGAATTTTTCCGAAGGAAGGGAGAAGCAATCAAAATAATGTGTCAGTTTTATGTTTTTTTCTCTAATTTTTTTGAAAAGATGTGAATAGTAATTTAGATTTGGGTTTGGATCAAAACAGGAATTCCATATTTTTATTCCCTGCTCTGAAAATTTTTGTAGAGATTTAATCGTACTATTTACCGGTATAAATTTTACGAGAGGTCTGTTGTTATATTTTTGTTGTCCATATCTTGATCCACCGCAGAACAAACAGGTTTCGCTGCAGCCTCTTCCAGCGCTAAAATATATACATTTTTCCTTTTTTAAATCTTCCGAATCTTTTCTGAGTCGTAAATAACTGTCCGAGTTTTTTATCAAACCAAAATTTGCGTAAGATATTTTCCCAAGAATATTTGTTCCGGCTTGGTGCCTAATCTTGTTTTCAATAACATGATTGTCGTTTCTATATACAAGATTTGGTATTTTATTCAGATTAATTTTTTTCATGCCCAGCATGCTTTTACATAGCATCAAAAGTGGCAATTCGGCATCTCCTTTTATTACATAATCAATATCCTTAAATTTTTTGACTATCTCTTTTGCAAATCTGGAAGCCGTAAAACCTCCTATGATGATTTTTATGTTTGACGAAGATTTTTTTAAACGCTTGACCGTGTCTATTACGTTTTTTGATTGTTGATGCCAATTTAAATCGAAGCAGCAAATGTTTACATTTTGTTCTTTAACGTATTTTTCCAGAGAGAAATTTTTGTTGAGAATTTTTTCCAGTTTTTCATGAATTATTTCCGTATTAATGTGATTTCTGTACAAAAAATCGGCTATTCCTAGCATTCCTATCGGCATAAGGTTTATTCTTGGAGCTATATTGGAATTTCTTGTGATATGGATTAGAAGGACTTTGTTTTTGTTCATGCCTTATATTTATGGTGCACCCTGCAGGAGTCGAACCTGTAACCCTCGGTTCCGAAGACCGATGCTCTATCCAGTTGAGCTAAGGGTGCACATTTTTGAACCGTATCTATTTTATCATTGTTTTACCGTACAAAAAAGGCTCCGTTTGCCGGAGCCTTTCGATTTGTTTTGATTTAACTGATTATTTCACTGCTTGTTTCTTGCTTACCACCCATCTGTGCCACATCATAAGCAATGGGCTGGCCACGAATATTGATGAATATGTACCAACTCCGATACCGATTGTAAGTGCTAAAATGAAGAAGAAAATTGAAGGACTTCCGAATAACAACAAGGCAACTAATGACAGAAGTACAGTTACGGTTGTGTTTATGGAGCGGGATAATGTTTGATTTAACGCGTTGTTTGCGACATCTTCCAGCTTATCTTCTCTGGATCTCAGGGTCATATTTTCTCTAAGTCTGTCGAAGATCACTATTGTGTCGTGCACGGAATAACCAAATACTGTCAAAAGAGCTGTAATGAAGAGCGTGTCTGCTTCGGCGTTAAATAGCGCTCCAAGTATTGCAAATATACCGGTTAGAACTATTACATCGTGAACCAAAGCCACTATTGCGCAAACACTGAATCTCCAAGGACTTACTTCTTTTGGAACTTTTCTGAATGCGATTCCAATGTAAAACAAGATTCCAAGAACGGCAATGATTACCGCGTAAATGGCCTGTTGTAGCATGTTTTGCCCTACTACCGGACCGATTGTCGTTGACTGCATTTTGGTAAAGCTTGGTAATTTCTCTTTCATTTTAGCTAATACCTGAGCTTGATTTTCCGGCGCTAGATATTTTGTCTTTATGATGAACTGATTTTTGCCGGATTCCATTACTTTTGCCGAGACTAAATCAATTCGAGTTTGTTTGTCACCTGTTGTAGCGGCAGAAGGGTTTGCCAATGGGCCACTTAATGTCGGTGCATCGCTTGGTGTTGTTACTGCTGATAAATCAGCCGAGCTTAATGTAGATAATTTTCCGGAGTTAACTTCTTGTTCTATTTCTCCGAAAGCTTTTGTTAGTTGATCTTTTGTTACATCTTTATCAAATTTGAATTCCATTAAAGTTCCTCCCGTGAAATCGAAGCCGAGATTTAATCCCAATCCGAAGATTGCTATTAGTGCGATGACTACACTGGCTGCCGATATTGATAACCAAAGTTTTGACCTCTCGATGAATTTTATCTTTGGTGGTTCTCCTTTTACTCCGAATAATTTTAGATTTTGAGAAACGTCTTTGCCTATGAATGCTTTCATTAATAATCTTGTGATTGTGATTGCTGTGAACATGGAAACCAAGATACCTGAAGCAAGCGTGAAGGCGAACCCTTTAACTACTGAACTTCCGAAGGCGAATAGGATTGCGCAAACGATTAATGAGTTAAAGTTTGAGTCTCTGATTGCGTTCCAAGCTCTGTGGAAAGCTGCTTCCAGAGCCGCTGAATATGTTTTTCCAGTTTTTAATTCTTCTTTCAGTCTTTCAAAAATAAGTACGTTCGCGTCTACCGCCATACCAATCGATATGATGATACCGGCGATTCCCGCTAGCGTTAAAACCACTCCGGAGTGCAGTAGGAAAGTTAAAAAGAAAAAGGCCGTGCATGACAATATAAATGAAAGAACTTTTTCCCATGAGTGATCTTGGCTGTTTAATATTTTATAAATCATGAAGCCGAATATTATCAGTGCAATCACTACTGCTAATCCCAAATTAAGCTGAGCCTTTAATAAGAAAAGATAGATAGCCAAGTATATTAACAATGATAAGTTTGCCAAAAGCCCCGGCAGTTTATAAAAGGCTGCCATAAATACCATAATTAAAATCATTGCTATTAATCCTGCTATCAAACTCTTGCTTAGAGATTCCTGTCCAAGAGTTGCTCCGATAGTGTGCTCTCCGCTTAGAATTATAGGGGCGGGGATTGCTCCTGTATTTAAATCTCTGGCTAAATTGTTTGCTTCGTCTGTCGTGAATTTACCTGTGATTTGAGCGTCTCCGCCGGATATCTTTTCATTAACGTTTGGTGCCGAAATTAATGTGCCTCCTACGAAAATAGCTATCGGTTTTCCGACATTTCTTCCGGTCAATTCTTCGAATAACTTTGCTCCTTCTTCGTTGAATTGAATTGTAATATATGGCTGATAGAAGCTATCCAATTGAACATCTGCATGCTTGAATTGTTTTCCTGTCAGGCCTGTTGATTTCCATGGGTCAGGAGTAAGAGAGTATGTTATTGCTTCATACTGATATTGTGTTTCCTTTACGTCTGTTGAGACTTTGTCGGCCTTTATGATGTGGTATCCAAAATCTGTACTCACAGGATCTGTAATTTCTCCGGCCTTTTGAAGTTTTAGAGCCGCCTGTTCGAAGTCATATACATAAGTGCCGTCTCCGGAGACCGGTGTTCCCAATTTTCCACCTGTTTCCTTGTTGCTCTTATCATCTGAATATTGCTGTGCCAATACTGCGAAATCTCCATCTGCATCCAATTTTGTTTTAACTTCTTTTGCTATTTTGTATGCCTCGTCTTTTGTTCTGGTTATTGAAGCGTCTGCGCTTTGTGCTCCTTTATATGCTATCAAAATATGACTTGCCTCAACTTGTCTCTTGTTTTTTATCTCTTCGCGAACAGCATCGAGTTTTATTACTGCTACACCTTTATCTTCCACTGTTTGTCCCGTTGTTTGATCTAGTGTGTAACTGCCGCTTGTTTCTACTAGATTTTTGTCAATTTGACCTTCTTTTAATGATGTTAGCGAGTCTTTTAGACTCGGTGTTATTTTATCCGCAAAAACAAAATCTGTTTTTTCATATTTTACTTTTTCCGGGAAAGCTTGCTGCTCTTCTTGTCCCATAACTCCAAAATCAGCTCCTTTTAGAACGTTATTCAATGTTGTAGCCGCTTCTTGTCTTATTTTATCAGCTTCGGCAGGGTCTATCTGGTCTTTTTTCTCTTTAAATTCAAGCTGAATGGTTTTTCCTACTGTATCTTTTGCCTTCTCCAAACTCACAGATTTTTTCTCATCGTCTGTAAGATCCGCTAAAACTTTTCCAACGCCAAGGTATTTGTCTACATCCGCCTGAGTGATGTTTGCGTTTTCGGCTAATTCTACGACTATGTGCGTTTCACCACCAACCCTTGATGTATATATGTTTGGTTCCGCTACTCCAAGTCCGTTTACGCGCTTGGTGATAACGTTTAATACTCCATCAATGATTGATTGCTGGTCAGCCTGAGGTACGCTCCTGAGATCAATTTTGTAGTCCAGCTGAGATCCTCCCTGCAAGTCCAATCCAAGGTTAACATTTTTAACGATTGGGTTGTCGGTTGAAAGGAATGGAAGGATGTTTTTTTGCCATTGCGGGGATAGATCCAGGAATCCCAATATAACGGCTACTACTGCGATGGCGATGATTTGCCAAGATAAATACTTTTTCATATTTTTGTAATTAAATTATTTATTTAATTTTTGTAATTTTTCGCTTAGCTTTGACAGTTTTTTGTCCAATTTTGGATCGTTTCCTTTTCCTGTACGGCCATAATCGTCAGAAAGCTTTACTATATCCATTAAGTGTGGTGTCGAGACTTCTATTATTTTACTGTTTTCCAGTGCTTCCAATCTGTGAATTTCTCCCGGAAGGATGTCTATTTTGTCTCCTTCTTTCATTTTTATGGTCTTGAGATGCTTTAAGTCTTTCCCATAAGTAAATTTCACTTTTCCCTCAAGTATATACTGTGTTTCTTGTTTTTTTTCGTGGTACTGAAGGCTGTATCTGTGGCCTTTTTTTACCTCAAGAATCTTACCCGCGTATTTGTCCGTATATGCGAACCAGATTTCTCTGCCCCACGGCTTGAGCTTTATGGCTGTCTTATGCGGTTTTATCATAATTAAATACGCTCTTAAAAAAGTCTGGGGCAGTATAATTGAAGTCTGTCAAAAATGAAAGGGTTTTTTGGGTGGAAAGAGCTCGCTTAGGGTTTGCATTTTGAAGATACGTTTGTTTTTCCCGGCGAGAAAAACTGCGCTCGCATTTCGGAACAGCGATCCCGTAATGCGGAAACCATGCTCGCTGTTCCTCGTGATGGTCTTCAAAATTGAAGCTGCGAGCTCATTTCTCGTACAAATTTTTTATTCAAGCTCTTTAATGCGCTTGCTTTGGGATTTTTGGCTTATTAGAAGCCCGTCCTTGGTGTCGATTATGACAATGTCTGTCAGACCCAGAGCTTTTACGGGCTTATTTGAGTCCCCATAAATGAGGCAGCCCTCGCAATCTAGAAGCTTAACATTGCCTCTTTTTATGTTTTCTTTCTTGGATTTGGCAAGTTCGTCAAAAATCGCCTCGAAGTTGCCGACATCGGACCAGCCGAGTTTGTCCGTCTTTATAATCCTGATTTTCTTTGGACTTGTTTTTTCCATAATTGCGTAGTCTATAGATATTTTTTCTAAAGTTGGGTAAATGGTTTTAATTTTTGCCGGATTTTTCATCATGGCCATAAGTTTTTTGTATGTCTCCGGTTTTAGTTTTTTGTATTCGTCAAGAAGCACATCTGTTTTCCAAACATACATTCCGGTATTCCAGAGGTACTTTCCGCTCTTTACGTACTCTTTGGCTTTTTTTAGTGATGGTTTCTCGACGAAGCGGTCCAGCTCGTAGACTTGGCCAGCTTTGTCCAAGAGCTTGCCAAGTTTGACGTAGCCATAACCAATGTGAGGGGATGAAGCCGAAACCTCGATGATATTTAGAGTATTCTCTTTTTTTGCGATTTTTTCGGCCAGTTTCAGCGCCAGCTGAAACCTTTTCGTATTTTTAATCAAATGATCTGCATATATTACCGCCATCACTTCATTCGGATGTCTCTTCGCGATAATGGCTGCCGCAAAGCCGATTCCGGAGGCTGTATCTCGTAGCGCCGGTTCTATTATTATGTTTTTTGCAGGAATTTTTGGACAAAGTTCTCTTACAATTTTTAAATGGTCTTTGTTTATCGAGATGTAAATATCTTCCGGTTTTAAAAACGCCAAACGACTCAATGTTTCCTCAATCATCGTTTTATTTGAAACAAGCTTCTGGAATTGTTTTGGTTTTTCCAAAGTTGACAATGGCCAGAGCCGTGTTCCTCCTCCGCCTGCAAGAATTACAGCTTTCATTTAGAGTAAAGTGTTAAGGTACCAGTCCATTATTGTGTTTCCATAGAACATTGTTGCCACCACTCCTGTAATTAGAAATGGCCCAAGGGCAATTGCTGTTTTTCTTGTGGCTCTTCGTGTTATGAGCATTACCAATGAGACAATCGAGCCTATCAAATATCCTATTACCAAAGCCATAAGTCCAAGGTCCCAACCCAAAAGTACTCCCATCAAAACTCCCAATCTAATATCTCCGCCGCCAATCCATCTTCCTTTTGAAACGACGAATTGAAGAAGGAAAAATCCTCCCAAAAACACTCCGCCTAGTGCCATGCTAATCCAATCCGGACTTCCAAAAATAAGTCCGCCGGCTATCGCCAAAGCGATTGCAGGTAGGGAAAATTGATCCGGTATTTCTTGATACATAAGGTCATAAAAAAATATCGCAATCAAAAAACTCATCATCAAGGCGTAGAATATGAAATATTCAAGATTTGGCACGCTGAAGGCGTAACTTAGATAATCAGGATTTACTATTGATTGCGAAAAATCTACAAAGTTCCAATTTAAAAACAAAGCCAGGAAAGAAATTCCCGTGAGTAATTCCAGTAACATGTAATGGACAGATATTCTTTGTCCGCAGTATCCGCATTTTCCTCTTAAAAATAGCCAACTAAAAATCGGTACCAAATGTTTCCACTTCAGCTGCTTTTTGCAGCTTGGGCACATCGATCTGCCAAACAAGATTTTCTTTTCATGATGCCGCAAACGGTATATTGCAACGGACAAAAAGCTTCCAATGGCGCTTCCCAATATGAATACCATAGCTCCTATGAATAATGTCATTTTTATTGTTGGTTATGAGGTTAAGGGGAGGATATATCTACTTTATAATTGTTTGCGTTTGAGTCTGTCAAATTGTTGAATCTTTCTGCAGCAAGCGTGCTTACGGAATTTCCGTCTCCCAAAGTGTATGCTTTTTTATAATACTCTTGTGCGAGAGTTTTGAGGCCTTGTTTTTCGTAAAGCCATCCGAGGTTTAAATTTGCTGCGTCAAAATTTTTGTTGATGTTTAATGCTTTTGAGAGATATGTTCTAGCTTGATCGTATTGTCCGGCCGCTGTCGATGCCCATCCGCTCAGGTTGTAACTCATCGCGTCTTCCGGAAAGAGCTTAACCGCCTGATCCGCGTATTGCACGGCTTTTTCTGGGTCGTTTAGCTTGTCCACATTTAGCCAAACTATTTTTACGAATATATTTATATCTGTCGGATTTAGTGCTGCTACGTTCTCAAATCTTTTTTCTGCGGTTTTAAATTTTTCTGCCAAGAGATAAAGCTCGCCAAGTTTTAAATTTATAAGAGTTTTATCCTGATACCCTTTTTCTTCGGCCTGTTTTATATATTGAATTGCACTTTCGGTGTCGTTGTTCGCGTAGTAAGCCAATCCCAAAAAGAATAATGTTTCTGCCTTGTCTGGATCCATGTCTTTTGCTCTGGAAAGTGCGTCTATGGCGTCTGTGTTTTGGCCGGTTTTTAGGTATGCATAGCCTAAAATCAGCCACGCGTCTCTGTATCCATTTTCTTGTTCTATTACGTCATAAAGTAGGGGAATGGCTGCTGAGTTTTCTCCAACTTCCGTTAAGGCTTTTGCCATCATTGTCTGCAGGAATAATTGTTGGCCTTCGGCGTATGTTCCAAAGATTGCATATTTATCGAGAAATTTCTGAGACTTGTCGATTATTTTTTGGTCGGGGAGTGGTTCTTTTTGGGCAACTATTTCCGCAAAAAGTTTTCTTGCGTCCTCAAATTGTTTGTAAAGGATGAGCAAAACTCCGCGATAATATTTTATTTCCGGATTGGCCGGATCCAACGTCCAGAGAATAGTTTTCGCGTTTTCGATGTCGCGGAGCCCGAGGAATGATCTCACTTCCCCCAGGGTCGCGGTGACGTTTCCGGGCTGTTCTTTTAGGGCAGCCATAAATGCCGCTTTGGCTTTTTCGAATTGATTGTCCTGAAGGTATGATTCGCCGAGCTTTAGAATATTTTCGAAACTTGAATTTATTAAATTTGCTTCTTTGTAATTCTGAGCAGCAAGTTTGTAGTTTTCTTCGCCGAAATATTTATCCCCAAGAGTTACATATTCACTGTAACTTTTTTTCTCTTCAATTGTTGACGTTTTATCACCGGTATTTGCGGTGTTAAGTCTCGAAATTTTTATTGGTGCATTTGGCGTGTCGGCAACTTTTGGCGATAGCAAAGAGTATCCTATGAAGATTATTCCTCCAATGATTACTGTCCATAATATTAAGAGAATTTTTTTCATGAAGGAAAGGAATTAGCGCTGCATATAGCCGCTGCGATGGCATCGGCCGCATCGTCAGGCTTTGGTGTTGTTTTAAGTCCTAAAATTATTTTTACCATGTCTTGGATCATTTTTTTATCAGCTTTTCCATATCCGCAAACGGCCATTTTTATTTGTCCGGGTGTGTATTCTTTTTGGTTAACTTTATGTTTTTCGAGAGTTTGCATTATTACGCCTCTGGCCTGAGCGACGGTAATCGCGGTTTTAATATTTTTATTGAAGAATAGTTTTTCCACCGAGGCTTTTTCCGGTTTCCATTTTATTATTAAAGACGAAAGGTCTTCGGATATTTGGTTGAGTCGCGCTCCCATGCACAGAGTTTTTTTTGTCCGAATACAGCCATAATCTAGAAGTTTTACCTTCTTTTTGTCGTAGTCAATGATGCTGAATCCGGTTGTTGCGGTTCCTGGATCGATTCCAATTATTCTCATGCTAAACCTTTAGTGAAGAAATCAGTTTTTCTTTATTATTAGCGCTAAAAACGATGACTATTTTTTGACCTTTTTTGACGAGCCCCTTACTTTTTAGAAGATAAACCATTTCTTTTATTCGGTTCTCGCTTTTGTCGGAGAGTTTTTTTGTCAAAACTGTTGTAAGTCCCCAAACAAGCGTTAACTCGCGAGCGGTTTTTTCGTAAGGAGTGATTATAATCATTGGTGTATATGGGCGATGTTTTGCGATTTGTTTGGCTGTGTAGCCTTCTTTTGTGTAGATAACCATGAAATTTGCGTGAGTGTCGCGAGCCAGTTCGCAAGCGGACAAACACGCTGCTTTTGTCTGGGAAATTGCTGTTTGAGCGGATATTATTTCCAAAAGGTCATCGTGGCGGCTCATCTCGTTTTCGACGACTAGGGCCACGCGGGTGAGGGTGAAAGCTGCTTTGAAGGGATACTTGCCCGTGGAAGTCTCGTTCGAAAGCATTATTGCGTCGGTGTGGTCGAACACTGCGTTGGCGGCATCGGAAATTTCCGCGCGCGTAGCGCGCGGGCTAGTCACCATTGATTGTAAAACCTGAGTAGCAGTTATTACCGGCTTACCATATCTATTTGCCAAATGAATTATTCTTTTTTGGACTATCGGGACTTGTTCCGCCGGAATTTCTATCCCCAAATCTCCGCGAGCCACCATTACTCCGTCGGCTTCTTTTATCACTTGTTTTAGATTTTTTACCGCGTCAG
>Ga0172379_10005318_pt1 | contig 18095 bp, 23 predicted proteins | sample GrowelOW334metaG_FD_119756 | JGI IMG/M metagenome (GOLD analysis project Ga0172379, IMG submission 119756) | Groundwater microbial communities from an aquifer near a municipal landfill in Southern Ontario, Canada - Groundwater well OW334 metaG | ecosystem: Environmental > Aquatic > Deep... | reverse complement strand
TTTTCTTGGAACAGATACAATACGAACATCTCATCGGTGTGGCATCTGAAAATCCGATAGCAACGGTTTATCTTCCTGAGGGAGAAGATCTTAATAAAATTGCCGCTGTCTTAGAGATACCCAAACAAAAATTAAAGCTGTTAAATACTCATCTTAAACGCGGAATTACCCCGCCCAATGAAAACTCTTATCCAGTTTATATCCCCGAAGATAAACTTGCTCTTTTTGAAGAAAAATACAGACCAAGTGAATTAAAAAAATATTTTGTCATGCATAAAATTAAATCAGGCGAAACATTGACATCACTTTCTAAACGTTATAATATTGATAAAACAAGCATTATGCGTGAAAATATGATAGGTGGCCGTGAAGATTTTAAAGAAAATCGTATTGTAAAAATTCCTATGATAAATTCATTTATCAAAAATGAATCTCTAATAAAAGATAAAATCCCAGTTTCAGCCCCTAAAGTGTATAATTTCAACTTTGATAAACTAAAAATTATAAATCCATTCAATCCAATCAAAACAGATGATAAAGAGGAAAATAAAGTTGTATATTAGAGTATTTTTAGCAGTTTTGATTCTTACTTTAAGTGGATGTACTACGTTTAAAGGTTCTTATCCATATCAAGCTGCAAAACCCTCTAAAAAATATCCATCCGAAAATTTAGATAATGTTCCTTCTGGACTAAAAAAGAAAAATGGAGACAGTGTTGCTTCTATGCGGCCTTATACGGTGTTTGGTAAAGAATATTACCCAACTGTAGTCAATGTTGGAGATACTTCAAACGGACGTGCAAGCTGGTATGGATCTGACTTTCACGGCAAGCAAACAAGCAGCGGTGAGGGGTATGACATGCACGCAATGACTGCAGCTCACAAGACATTGCCTATGAATACTGTTGTGAAAGTTACTAATTTAGTTAATAACCGTACTACTGTTGTTCGGATTAATGACAGAGGTCCATTTGTTGAAAGCAGAATAATAGATTTATCATTTGCAGCAGCAAAAGAGATTGATTTAGTCGGTAAGGGAAGTTCAGACATTCGTTTAGAGGTTCTAGGTTTTGAGCCTACAGGAATTAAGTCAATTGATTATAAGGCAATGGCAGCAGGACCTCGCCAAGAAGTGTTAACCTCCTTCGCTGTCCAGATAGGAGCATTTGCAAATATCAACGGAGCTCTTGAAACACAAAAAAAATACGCGAGTTTTAATGGTTACTCTGCAATCATTAAAGATTCACAGTATAATAACGATAAGTTATTCCGTATTTGGTTGCGTGGATTTAGGAGTGAAGCTGAAGCACGTGATTTTATAGCAAAAGGCTATTTTAGCGGGCAGTTTATCACAAGGGAATGAGATGATTCAAAAAGAACGTAAAACCAAAGAGACTGATATTCGTCTTTCGCTTAACGTAGAAGGTGAAGGTAAATCTACTATTTCAACGGGCGTTGGTTTTTTAGACCATATGTTAGAAAGTTTTGCAAAACATGCTTGGATGGATTTAACTATTACCTGTACAGGTGATACTCATATTGATGACCATCACAGTGTTGAAGACATCGGGATTGTATTGGGTCAAGCGTTACGTGAAGCTATTTATCCAATACAAGGTGTAGAGAGATTCGGCAATGCAGTGATCGTTATGGATGAAGCAAGCGTTAGCTGTGATCTTGATCTTAGCAACCGCCCTTTTTTGCTTTGTGAGTTAGAGGTTGCTGGAAAAGTAGGGCAATTTGATACAGAATTGACCGAAGAATTTTTTCGTGCAGTCATATTCAATGCTGGTATTACTGCCCATATCATTCAACAGCGTGGAAACAATAAACACCATATAATTGAAGCCGCATTTAAGTCATTTGCCGTTGCTTTACGCCGCGCTTTGAGCAAAAATGATCGAGCGGGTGTTCCAAGCACTAAAGGTATTTTGTGATTCGATTGCTAATCCTCGACGTTGACGGATGCTTGAGCGATGGTAAAATAACGTATACGAATGAAGGGGTGGAGCTTAAAAATTTCCACGTCAGAGACGGTTTTGCCATTAAGTCAATTGTTAAAATGGGCTATCATGTAGCAATCATTACCGGTCGTGATTCGTTAATAGTATCCAATCGCGCTCGTGAACTTGATATCCCCCACTTTTATCAAGGGGTAAAAGACAAGCTTAGCGTTGCACAAGAGTTGTGCAGCAAGCTTGAGATACTACCCGAAGAAGTTGCAGTAATCGGTGATGATTTGAATGATTATCGCCTTTTACAGTGGTCAGGTCGCCCATTTACTCCTAATAATGGATCGGATTATCTAAAACCGATTGCACACGTTCTTGATCGTGTAGGCGGAGATGCATGTGTCCGTGAAATGATTGAGATTATCATCAAAGAAAATAATGATGAAGAGCGCTTTTTAAAGTTTTGGATATAGATGTCGATCAATATCTTTTTCATTCTTATTTTAACACTTCTTGTTGGAATGTTCAGTTATTTTAAGCCTGTAAAACATGATCTGTTAGCATTGAAAGAGGTTCCTCAATTTGAATTGGATAAATTTATAATTTATGAGATTTCACCTCATAGAATTGACCGCTTTTTTGAAGGTGATCATGGAAAACGCTTTTCGGATCGTTATGAAGTGAGTGAAGCAAAATTTACAAATAATGAAAAGCCTTTGCTTGAATCGATTCGTGCAGACAATGCCTTGTATAAAGATGATGTGATTAGTCTTGATGGCAAAGTCCATTATACCCGTTCGGATGGACTTCAATTTCATTCTGATGAAGGTATATATGATCAAACACGTTCTTTGATAACGACTGATGGGGATTTTACTATTACCAAAAATGAAAATATTATTCAGGGGACACGTCTTTACTATAATTTGAATCTTGATACCGTTTCTGCGGATAAAATTCAAGCAAGTTATCAACTTAATTAGGAGAATTTATGATTAAAAAATTAACATTATTAACATTTTTATTGACATTATCAATTAGCGCACAAGAGTTAAAAGTAATTTCAGATAATTTTAAAGGTGACCAACCTCAAGGTGTATCTATTTTTACAGGAAATGTCAAAGTAACGAAAGGTCATGATGAGCTTAACGCTACAAAAGTCACAATTTACACAGATGCTTCTCGTAAACCTGTTAAATATATGGCTGAAGGCAGTGTTTCTTTTTATATTGTGACAGAGATAGGTGAAAAGTATCGCGGTGTTTCACAAAGAGCCATCTATCTGCCCAATGAAAACGAATATCAGTTTTATCAAAAAGTTGATCTTGTCCGTATTGATGATTATCGCCGCGTGAAAGGTGATAAAGTAGTGCTCAATACTTTACAGGGCCATGCGAGTGCTGATAGTGCAGGGGGGGAACCAGTCGTCATGGTTTTTACCTTGGAAGACAAAAATACAACAAAGAAAAGTAGTCAAAAATGATTGAAATTATCGAATCCGCCTTTCTTACTTCTGCGCCCACTATACGATTGGCACCAGAAAATGATTTTCAAAATGAAATCGCTTTTATGGCACGTTCAAATACGGGTAAAAGTTCACTCCTTAATACGCTAACACAGCGTAAATCACTTGCAAAAGTTTCATCAACACCGGGTAAAACGCGTCTTATAAACTATTTTGATGTTATTTTTATGGATCGAGAATCTGGAGAAAAAAGCAGTGCTATATTGGTGGATCTTCCTGGATTTGGATATGCCAAAGTTGCTAAAAGTTTAAAAAGTGATTGGGAAAGCAATCTTACAAATTTTATTTCTGAACGTAAACAGATACGTGTATTTGTTCATCTAATCGATTGCCGTCATCCTGACTTGGAAATTGATGCTTCTGTGGCTCAGTATCTCAGCGAGATTTGTACGGAAGACCAACATATCCTTCAAGTGTATACGAAAATAGATAAGCTTAATCAAAAAGAACTTTCTGTACTTAAAAATCGATTTCCAAACGCATTGATGATTTCAAACAGTAAGCGTAAGGGCGTTGATAAAATTGTTTCAGTTCTTTATGGGATGTTAAAAGGTGGCAATGAGTGAACCTGATAACGTATAAAAAAGCTTCACTATTGGATATTCCAGCTATGCAAAGTCTTGTAGAGCCAGAAATCCAAAGCGGTGTAATTTTGTATCGCAGTGACGATGAAATTGCTACGAATATACGTTCGTATACCTTGGCAATGGATGGGGATAAATTAGTAGGATTTTGTGCGCTGCATATTCATTCACCCAATCTTGCTGAAGTTCGTTCTATGATTATTGATAGTAGCTATCGTGGGCAAAATATCGGAAGTACTTTAGTAGCCAAAGTATGTGATGAAGGTAGACTTCTAGGTCTTCATGAAGTATTGGCGCTTACTTATCAACGAACATTTTTTGAACGTCTCGGATTTGTAGAAATTCCAAAAGAGACCATTCCCGAACATAAGATTTGGGCCGACTGCATCAAATGCAAACATTTTCCGATATGCAACGAAGTATCACTTATCAAAACGCTTTAAGCAGCCTTTTTTGGGTTGTTGCATTTGGTATATACAGTGCACTTAGCAGTATTTATCTTTTTTTGCCTCCTATGCTTGCTTTGTTGGGTTATTTGTTCTATCGGTCACTGACGCGCAATGATCTCTATTCTCTCGTTATTTTTTCACTTATGCTCTTAATGATTGAGGCTGAAAAAGGGTACTGGTTCGGAAGTTCAATCCTATTTTTTACGCTTATTAGTCAATATACGCTCCCTTATCTTGAGCAAACAATGCGATGTAAACTGTGTATTAAAGCACTTTTTGTTGTTGCAAGTTATTTTCTTTTTTGGATTTTTATGACGATGATTAATGGTATTTTTCTTCTCGACTTGCCCGCATTTGATTGGCATTCTTTTTTATATATGGCGATTGAATTTGCCTTGATAGCGATGATTTAATGAAAGTAAAGTTATTAATCATTTTTTTTATATTGGCTTGGATCTCACTTCTTGTACGTGTTTATGATTTATCGGTTCAATCCAATGAACATTATGAAATGCTTTCTCAAAATAATAGTATCAAAGCAGAGCTTTCCCCACCGGTTCGCGGTGAGATTTTAGATCGTAATCTGGAGCCTATTGCCATTAATGAGCTTGGATTTAAAATTTCACTTGCTCCACATTTAACAAAAGGGGATGATGATCACCTTTTGAAGCAAGAGATAGCTTATTTACTCTCTATGATTCCTTCACTGGATGCAAAAAAAATAGCCAAAGCGTATAAGCAGGAAGACTCTTACTATAACCATAATTTCATTGATGTTGTTGAGTTTATTCCTCATGAAACAATGATACCTCTTTATGCGTTGATGAATTTACGTGAGACGATTAAAATCTCACCTTCTCCTAAACGATTGTACCCTTATGGAAAAATCGCATCCCATCTTATTGGATATGTGGCAAAGGCAAATCAAAGAGAAGTTGAAAACAATTCACTCTTACAACTTCTGGGGCATGTTGGAAAAACGGGAATTGAAAAATATTACAATTCCTATCTTCAAGGTGAAGCAGGTGAGCGTCGGATTAAAGTCAATGCGCACAATGTTGAAATTGAAGAGTTAGGGCGAAGTGCAACTAAAGAGAACCGAAATCTTGTTCTCAATATAGATATGCGGCTTCAAAAGTACATAGCAGAGGCTTTTAAGGGCAATGTTGGTGCTATAGTTGTTATGGATACAAAAGGTGCACTCTATGCAGCAGGAAGTTATCCTGAATATGATCTAAATGCATTCGTTGAGGGTGTAAGTTCAGAGCAATGGAACTACCTTATAAACAGTGTTGATGCTCCGTTTACCAATAAAATTGTAAACGGATTGTACCCACCAGGTTCAACTATTAAAATAGGAATGGGACTTCTTTATATTAGTTCGGGTGTAATGAATGAAAATTATGGTGTGAATTGTACAGGATCTTTTCGTTTGGGAAATCGATCATTTCGATGTTGGAATCAACATGGACACGGTGATGTAACCATTCATAAAGCAATTACCCAAAGCTGTGATGACTATTTTTATAAAGGAAGTTTAAACCTCGGAATAGAGAAAATGAGTTCAGGTTTGATGCGAATGGGATTAGGTGTTAAAACCTCCATAGATCTCCCCAATGAATTTGTTGGAACGATTCCAGACCGACAATGGAAAATGAAGAAATTCAAACAACCATGGTATCGTGGTGAAACGCTCAATACCGCGATTGGGCAAGGTGATGTATTGACGACTCCTATGCAAATAGCTCAATATACAGCATTGATGGCAACGGGTAAACTTCCTAAGCCTCATATCGCGTATAAGATTGGCTCAAGAATTGTTGAGCCAAAACCTAAAGATGTATTGTCTCCTGTGGAGAAAAAAAATCTCCCAATAATTCAAAGTGCTATGAGAGCTGTTTGTAATGATAAGGGCGGAACAGCCAAAGCCTTTATCTCGACACGTTTTCCAATTGCAGGAAAAACAGGCACAGCACAAACAACTGGAATAGGGCAAAGTGTTAAAAACCGTCTAAATGAAAAGAATATGGAGTATTTAAAACGTTCCCATGCATGGTTTACTACCTACGGTCCTGCTGATAATCCTCAGTTTATTGTGACGGTACTGATTGAACACGGGGGACACGGAGGAGAAGCTGCCGGAACCATTGTTTCTGGGATTTATAATAAATTACTGGAGTTGGGCTACGTTAAACTGGGTCAATCGGAAAAAATTAGCCCTGCGTCCGAACAATCAGACTCAACGGTAAATTAAATTCGTTGACGAGCTCTCTTTCACGCTCGCGCATTTCTCCACTATCGACTTCATGGTCGTATCCAAGAAGATGAAGTATTCCATGGATAAAAAGTAAGGCAATTTCATCGTCCTCCGTATGTCCCAGTTCTTCTGCAACACTTTGTACTTTATCTACACTGATAATGATACTACCAAGCGGTGCATTTGGAAAGGGATCACTGGGAAAACTAAGTACATCCGTGGCTTTATCAATCCCTCGAAATTCACGGTTGATTTGGGAAATTTCATCATCATCAGTGAGCAGTAACTCTATTTCACGCTCACTAAGCGTATTGGCAATTTGCTCTAATAGAGCAAAATTATAATTTTTATCGGTTCTGTTATCTAAATCTATCATAAACGCATTGTAGCATAAGGCTCCCCTTGGTACAATCTCATCAAAGGGAAATTTATGACTAAAAAAGCACTTTGTATTATGAGCGGTGGTATGGATTCAACTTTGGTTGCTTACATTATGCGCTCACGCGGTTACGAGATTATAGCACTGCACTTTAATTACGGTCAACGAACAGTATCCAAAGAACTGGAAGCTTACCGTACTGTTTGTAGCGATTTAGGGGTGAGTGAAAAATATGAAATCGACTTGGATTTTTTCAAAACAATAGGTGCTTCAGCATTAACTGACCATAGTATTGCTGTACCTACTACGGGAATAGAAGAGGGGATTCCTGTTACGTATGTCCCTTTTCGTAACGGTATCTTTTTGAGTATAGCAACAGCTATTGCAGAAAAAGAGGGGTGCTCCAGTATAGCAATTGGTGTGGTGGAGGAAGACAGCAGTGGTTATCCTGACTGTCGTGATGCTTTCATACAAGCATTTCAAGATACTGCCAATTTAGGAACAAAAGATACAACAAGTATCACCATCGAAATGCCATTGGTCCATTTACAAAAATCTCAAATTGTTCTAGAATCGCTCAAACTCCATGTTCCACTCCATTTGACATGGAGTTGTTATCAAAGTGAAGATAAGGCCTGCGGTGTTTGTGATAGCTGTCGTCTTCGACTTCGTGGTTTCGAATTTGCTGGAGAAAACGACCCAATTTCGTATGTTTGATGCAGCTATATCTGAAATAAATGTCTTTTTTTTACCTCGTAATCGCAATACTTACATCACGATCACGCATGAAGGTGAAGTCAGGGTACGAACACCACTTAAAGATATCAGACGGATTCGCAATCTACTCAAAGAAAAAGAAGAGTGGATTAATTCTAAACTTATTTCTGTCCAAAAACGTTCTTTGCTTACCCATACATTAGGAAGTACAATCCGTTTTCGCGGAGAAGTTATGAATATAGATTCTTTTGAATTCTTACAAAAAAAGCTAAAAAAAGACGAAAATAACAGTGATATTGAAAAATATTATCATCAATTTTACAAAAATGAAGCAATTTTAACTCTTCCATCGCGAATTAATTATTATGCTAAAAAAATGAATTTGCACCCAAGTGAGATACGGTATAAACGGTTACGGCGACGATGGGGCAGTTGTAATAGTTTAGGGATAGTAACTTTTAATACCATGATGATGCAGCTATCTTATGAACATATTGATTACATTATCGTACATGAATTGGCACATTTAAAACACATGAATCACGCAAAAGAGTTTCATGCTTTGGTAGGAACTGTCTTAGAGAATGAAAAAAAATTACGAAGTGAATTAAAAGAGATAAGGATAGGTTAAAAATCTAGTTCCAATTGTCTCATGGATGATCGGGCAGGGTTTAGGATGCTTTTATCTGCTCCTGCAATAAGAGCAAAATGAAAGGAATTGGTTTGCAACAATGTTAAAATCTCTTCAGGATAACCGTAAAAAAGAATATTTTCTATCCCGATCGTGAGACTTGATTTCATAGAATCTGGTAGAATATATAGAATTCTTGACCATGATGCCTGTTCTCGTAAAAAATCAATTTGCTCATCGATAAGTTCGAGAAGCGGTTCAAAAATGACCACACGATCACTGCTCCCAAATTCTTTTACTTCCAAACGTGCATTGGTAAATACGGGAGTGAAATGTCCCATTTTACTGAAGCTTTTTAGCTGAAAAGGTATGCGCATAAAGGTATAAAAAAAGAGAAGATGTTCGAGGTAGGGAATGAAAAACGGGGAAAGCATTTGACGCTCATAAAAAGTATCGTTGTGTATAAATGAGGTTTCAAATAATGTTTGCTCAATAATGGTGATGGTTGTTTCTTGAGCACGAATAAGTTGATTTGTTTCAATAAATATTTCAGGATCAGTAAGAGCAGGGGAATAGAGCACAACCGATTTTTTTTCTAATGGCCAAAGTTTTTCCCAAACTTGTCCCATTGAGCCTTCTATAGAGCAAAAATTACCGGGGGTTGAGACAGAATGAGCAAGATGTAGTGTAATGGGATCACACGCATAGACTTGTAACTCTTTTTCGAGTAAATAAAAACGCAACAATCGTTTAAGTGCATCATCAATTTTTTCAACTTTGATCCATGCTACTTCACGATCACCCATTTGTGTTGGTTTGTCAAAAAGTATTCCATACGCGCCACAACTCAATGCTTCTGGAATATCAGCAGGATTATAGGCTACGAAAAGTGATCCTCTCTTTACTTTTGAGACCTCAAAAGCAATACTTTCAAAAAGACTGATATTCGGATCACTGTGCAGTGTTCCTTTTGTCAATGCGAGGATATTTTCAAGTCTCATCCAATGGAACTTCCAATAGCATGTGGTTTTTCGGGGCGGATAAGAGAAAGTCCATCGGCATCTTTTGCAGCAAGTAACATCCCCTCAGAGAGCAGTCCCATAAGTTTGGCAGGTTTGAGGTTAGCAACAACACACACTTGAGTCCCTACTAGTGATTCAGCACTGTAATATTCTTTGATTCCAGCAACAATTTGTCGCGGTACTTCTTCCCCAAGATCAACTTGAAGACGGAGAAGCTTCGAGCTTTTTGGTACTTCTTGAGCTTCAATGACGGTACCAATTTTTAATGATGTTTGGAAAAATTGATCGATAGTGATTAGTCCTTCTTCAGGAACGGTAGTCACTTTTTTCTCTTCTGTTTTCGTTGCAGCAATAATTATTGCAGGTTCTTCTGTCATCATCGCCTTGGGTGCCTCGTCCATTAATGGTTCATCAACACGCGGGAAGAGAGGGGGGACTTTTTTGATCGTAAAGGTTTGTAGAAGTGCTTTGTTGAGAATCAAATCAGTATAGCTTGCAGTATTGATTTCAAATCCAAGTGCATCCGCAACGGTAGCTGTGGTATGAGGCATTATGGAGTGCAGCATCATTGATGCCTTGGCTAACAAGTTTGCAACCAGTGCAACGGTAGCCAGTGCTTCATCTATACGACCTTCTTTGATTTTTACCCATGGAGCATGTTCTTCAATCGCTTTATTTCCGATGGTGAAAACTTTCCAAAGTTCTTCAAGATAACGATGAAGCTGTAAATCTTTCATATACTCTTCGAGAGAATTGATAATGACATGGGCATCGTCTATTTCTTTGGAATGATATTTCAAAACATCTACGCTATCAATCACAAAATCAGAATATTTTTCAGACATTCCAATAACACGGTTAAGAAGATTACCCAAATCATTACTAAGGTCCGAATTCATACGGTCAATAAGTGCGCGTTGTGAAAAATCACCGTCTTGTCCGAAAGGAACTTCTCTCATCATGAAATAGCGGAAGTTTTCGACACCATAATGTTTTGCCACTTCGATAGGATCAACAACATTTCCTTTTGATTTTGACATTTTTTCACCATCACGCGTCCACCAGCCGTGAGCGCCGATATGTTTTGGAAGCGGTAGATCCAAGCTCATCAAAAATGCCGGCCAGTAAATTGCATGAAAACGTAAAATATCTTTACCTACAAGCTGAGTTGTAGCTGGCCAAAAGTCCATGTTTTCTTCACCATTACCATATCCCAAAGCCGTAACGTAATTCATCAAAGCATCGAGCCAAACATACATAACATGCTTAGGATCATTGAGAGACTCAGGAAGGTGAACCCCCCAGTTAAAGCTTGTCCGTGTGACGGAAAGATCATGCAATCCTCCCTTTACAAAGCTAATAACTTCATTTTTGCGTGATTTTGGTAGGATAAAATCATTATGTGCTTCATAATAATCCAACAATGGTTGTTCATATTTTGACAGTCTAAAGAAGTAACTCTCTTCTTTTAGAATAGTAGTAGCACGTCCACAGTCAGGGCAGCATCCGCCGTCCATAAGTTGAGATTCGGGGAAAAAAGTCTCACAGCTGACACAGTAATTACCTTCATAAAAATCTTTGTAAATATCACCTTTTTCTACCATTTTAAGAAAAGCGGCTTGAACACCATGCTTATGCTTTTCATCGGTTGTACGAATGAATTGATCGTAACTAATATCAAAACTATCCCATAGGTTTTTAAACGTTGCACTGATTTCATCAGCAAATTGTTGGGTAGGTTTATTTAATTTTTTTGCTGCTTCTTCAATTTTTTGACCGTGTTCATCAGTTCCGGTTAAAAAATAGGTTTCATTACCTAAGAGACGAGAATGACGTGCAAGTGTATCCGCGATAAAAGTCGTATAAGCATGACCAATATGGGCTTCACCATTAACATAATATATAGGGGTTGTAATATAATTTTTCATTTCAGTCTCTTCTCCTTTATTTTCTGCCTCGCGAGAGGCAAGTTTCATTATTTTTTGTTCAAATGTAGCCAAAGAAATACATTCTTATGACTTTTACGTTAATTAAAAATCAAATCCGCCGATTTCACCTTTGGACATACTTTCATACACTGCACGTACATACTGTGTTCGTATGGGACATCCAATAAGTTGAGGGCAGCTTAGACAGCTTTCTACAGCTTTAGACGTTTGACACTCGATAAGCGATTGTTTAGCATCATCAAGCTTTCCCTCGTAGACACTATTAGTTTCGTCCATAAACATCCAAAACTACAGTAATTTCATGATTTGAGCCAAAAAAGCACGGTGAGGTATCATGAACATGAGCAGTGGTTTTATCAAGAACACGGATTGTTCCATCTATTGCTTGTCCGCCAGCCATTTCAAAAATTAATGCAAAAGGAAATACTTCAAATAATTGACGCAATTTTCCTTCTGGTTTATCGGTGGCACCTGGATAACTGAATAGTCCGCCACCTTTTAGAAGGATTTGGTGCAAGTCAGGAACCATCCCCCCTGAATAACGCAAACGGTACCCTTGTGCAAAAAATGAATCGATCATAACCTTATGATACGGTGCCCAAAACTGTTGAGTCCCGCCTGGAGCGTTAATTTTACCTTTTTCACCCAAGTGAATCTCTTTGACATATTCAAATTCACCTTCTTGTAGAAGATAAAGTTTTACTTTTCCTTCATACGCAAATACAAGCTCGACACGGGGACCATAGACAACATAACAAGAAGCGACCAATTTACTTCCGATAAACTCGCCCTCATAGATTCCAAAAATCGAACCAACGCTGAGATTTACATCCACAAGAGAGGAACCATCGAGAGGATCAAAGGCAATGAAATAATGACCTGCTTCGTTTAAAAGCATCGGTAATTCTTTTTCTTCACTGGCAATCGTGTGTACGGAAGCTACATGACTAAGCTCTTCTTCGATAATCAAATCACTTTGAATGTCCAATTGTAATTGGGTTTCGCCTGAACTGTTTTGCTCTTGTGAGTAACCTATATCTTTGACATCAATAGCTCTTTTAATACGAATAGCGCTACGCTCAATCGCTTCTAAAATTTCTTTCATTTCAATACCTTTGCGTTGTTTAATATCCATTCAATAACATTGTCTGCATCGTTTAAATCCAGTACATCGACGGTATCGGGCAAATCATAATCAGCAATAGTGATTGATTCATCAATAGCCAATGCGTTCATGTAGGGAAAATAGTCTGTATCAATTGTGGTTCTAAAAATACTGATACGAGGAAGTGGAAGGTTTTTTAATCCTTCAACCAGTAAGACATCAAAGTCTGCAAACATGGCAACTATTTCGTCCAGTTCTTTATGGCGCTGTGAAAAGTAGGTTGTGCGAGTAGGGGAAGTGACCACTACCTCCGCACCTGTATCGCTAAATTTATAGCTGTCTTTTCCAGGCACATCAAACTGTGCTTTATCTTTCGGATCATTTTTAATAATAGCAACGTCTAATCCGTGTTCATGGATTAATTTACGTGCTACTTTTAAAATCAATGTTGTCTTACCACTGTTGGAAGGACCGGTAAATGCAACCGCTAAACGTTTTTTCAAAAAGAAGCCTCATAATTATATAGGCATATTATAGTCAACTATCATTGAAATTTTGTTAAGATGGCGGATAAGAACACCATTGAAGGAGTAATATGAGATTTTTAAGCATGGCAATGATTGCATTGATAGGTTTTAGCGGGTGTGCACAAAAAGGGACATTTGATCTTTTTAAAATGGATGAAGCGCATGAGCGAGCAGTTGAGCAGTTGCGTACGGGGGCTATTATTCAATCTTTTGAGACGAAAGCTCTTGCATCGGCTATTTATCTCAATCCGATTGATCCTCAAACATATAAGGACGGAGAATATTTTGTCGGCGCTGTTTATTTTGAAAAAGTTAATCAGGATGTGAAAAAATGGGACTTATACACGCATGGCTACACGCTAACATTAAATGGAGCAAAACCGACACTCCTTGAAGAGCTCAAAGAGAACGATCCAAGACGTGCACTGATACCGGTGCAAAATAACTGGAATAAATATTATTTTATTCGATTTGACTCTGTACCAGAAGGGGCTTTAACGCTTCTGCTCGAAAATAATCAGACTGGCTCGGTTGCACTAAGTTATCAAAAAGGGAAGTGATTTTTACTTCTTCACCGAGTATTTTTTTATACATGACATAATTGGCAAGTACTTTCTTGCCATACTCTCTGTTTTCATCATTTCCCATAAGTTCCATACTCAAAAAGGGTTCATAGGTTCCCGGTAAAAAACGACCGCTCCCATCCGTCAGCAGACGCTTAGTAGAACCGAAACCTGCGTTATATCCATACGCAACTAAAATAGGATTGTAATATTTATCCGTCAAATGTTTCAGATGAGAAATAGAGTATGCAATGCTGTACTCAGGTTTTAGCATATCAAAATAATTGGTAGGCTTAAGAGGATGAACCTTACTGATTGTATCGACATTAAATGGCATAATTTGCATCAATCCAAGAGCAAAAGATCGCGAGATCAATCCTGGAACAAAGCGTGTTTCTTGACGCATAAGAGCATACATCAGTGCTTTTTGATCATTGTTAAGAGATGTCATATATTGATCATAAGCATGCGTAAAATTGTGAATATAAGGCTCGTAGGTACGTTCCAGAACATAACCTTGAATTGCTATAGAGTCTTCACCATCACAGCGGTCGATAAGAGGTGCAAGCGTATCAGGGTTTGATGCCATAATTTCTTGTGAAAATGCTCTCCACTCAAATGGATCAATACCTGTGATACTTTTTTGGTTAGGAGTTGTTGGAAGTGTGGTAAAGTAATTTTCAGTAGGTAATCCAAGAAGCTCACGTGCATAAAGGACGTACATATTAATATCCAAACTTTGAGAAAGTTCCGTTAAATACGTGTTATCTTGAGTGATTTTATAGAGCCAAAAAAGACATTTATCTTTATCGATCGGGGCATAATAGTGTCCCTTAGCTGATTTAAGATGCTCCAATGCATTCGCCATATTTCCATATTTAATGGCATTCATAGCCAAAAAGAACTCTGTTTTTGGATCAAAATTGCCGACGTTTACCATAGCAAGTGATTGCTGTAGCTGATCCATTTTTGGATCAGTAACAGCTAAGAAAACGATTTGAGAAAAAGCACTGCTTTGAGTCAATGCATTGAGTATTTCAGGGGTTACAGTGTGATTGAAATGATCATAACGAAATTGTGTACCAGCAAGACGGAAGAGGGTATTTTCATTATGAAGATTATCAATAGAGGAATAAAAACTCTCTTGATTTAACGCCTTCAGCCATTGGGTATTACCAAAACGATTATTTAGACGTACTGCTATCGTTTCACGTTCTTCATTTTTTAATGCTACTGCTTTATAAGGCGTAAGCGCAAGCATCAAGCAATCATCCTGTTCAATAAAGGGAAGGTCACACGCTTTTTTTTGCATACAATCAGTAGTGTATTTAATATCTGTTTCATCCGTTTTAGCTGAATAATCGAATAAAAAACGATCGTTGACATTTTCCACTTGATAAAATGCTTCACTGGCTTGAGAGGCATTAATATCTTGATGTAAAAATTGCCAAATCAAAAAATTCTTTTGTCGTGAAGCCGGTTTATCGTTGATTTCAGTAAGGGTAATCCCCCAACTAGAGGTCGCAAGAAGGAAACTTAATAGAAGTGAACGTTTCATCCAAGAACCAAGGCATTTATGATATTAACCAATATCACATCAATTATCTGCAGTGATATGATTAGAATTAAGGGCGCCAAGTCCAGTCCGTTAAATACAGTAGGCATTAGGCGACGCACAAAACGATAAGCAGGTTCGGTTAAGCGATTAATGACCTGAATAATAGGATTATAAGGATCAGGACGTACCCAAGTAAGCAGAGCCCCTATAATAACAATCCACATGTAAACAGTGAGTAATGAGTGGACAATTCCACCTAGACCTGAAACAATATTCCCCATCATTTGACAACCTCTTTGAGATAATTTTTGAGATGCATATAAAGATCATTAAGCTCAGGACCGTGTTCTGCACCACCTATCAAAATCCGAAGAGGTTTAAAGAGGGCTTTTCCTTTTAATCCTGAATGTTGAATCAAATAGTTCTTATAAGATTCATAATCATCAAAATGAGGTGCTTTAATCGTTAAATCACGTAAAACATCAAATCCCTCTTTGTACTCGTCCGGAACAATCTTGGGAGCAAAAATGGCACTGATCTTTTCGCGCAGCTCTTTGAGTGTACTTACCTCTTCTAAAAATATTTTGGCAAGACGTCCGATTTCTTCATCAGCAAAACCTACGTAACGTGAGAGTTCTTTGGGATCAAGACCTTTTAAGTGTTCACGGTTAATAAATTTGAGTTTATCAATATCGAAATAGGCAGGAGATTTTGAAATCGTCTCTAAATCAAACCACTTAATTGCTTCTTCGAGTGAAAAGATTTCAAGCGGAGTTTTGTTACCCATTAAAATAAGATAGTTGCTGATAGCTTCAGGTAAAAAACCTTCTTCAAGAAGCCATTTGACACTGGATGCGTCATCACGCTTCGACATTTTTTTGCCCTCATGACCTAAAATAATAGGCAAATGAGCGTACTCTATGGTTCTATCATATCCAAGAGCTTTTTGAATGGCGATTTGTTTGGGAGTATTGCTGAGATGATCTTCTCCACGGATAATCAGTGAAACATCCGAAAGCATATCATCTACGGCACAAGCGAAATTATAAGTGGGATATTTATCGGCACGCATGATTATAAAGCTGTCAATATCATTGGGAGCAAAGGTGGACTCCCCTTTGATGATATCTCGTACGGTAATCGAATCAGAAGGTTTTTTAATTCGGATCGTAAAAGGGAGTGCATTGTCGATGACTTCTTCTGCGTGGAGATTCTCACATGCACCATCGTAGCGATATGCAATTTTGTTCTCTTTGCTAGCTTCACGTTTCGCTTCGAGAGTTTCTGACGTACAAAAACAATTAAATGCTTTTTTGTCATGTAAAAGCTGAAGCGCCATAGCGCGATGAAAACGGAGATTATTACTTTGAAGTTGATGCTCTTGATGTTCAATTTTAAACAATGCAAGAATAGCTAGTATCTCATCCTCTTTTCCAGGAACATTGCGTTCTTTATCGGTATCTTCGATACGCACTAAAAGGGGCTCATTGCGTTTTCTGGACATAATATAGTTAAATAAAGCGACTCGAAGATTGCCAATATGCATATCTCCAGTAGGGCTGGGGGCAAAACGAAGCATTCAAAATTCCTAAGATAAAGTATAGATGGAATTTTATCAGAAAAGAGTTTAAAACGGATTGATTATTTGAGAAGAAGTGGTGACTCCAAGGGGATTTGAACCCCTATGACCAGAATGAAAATCTGAAATCCTAACCATTAGATGATGGAGCCACTTTTGTAGGAATTAATTCCTGAGCCGAAATTATAGTGATAAAAAGCTGAAAAAAAACTAAATCATAATGGATTCCCATTATGATCTAAAAAAAAGAAAATTTAGTTGTGATAAAATGAACGTAGTGCGCGAATGATAACAGCATTTTTAGAAATACTTTCTGCTTTAGCATTGTCATCTACTAATTCATATACATCTAATGGCAATGAGATAGAAAATGTTTTTGTTTCGATTTTTTTACGTTTAGAGATAAGCGAAACGATGTTATGAAGCATTTCAAGAATTTTTTTGGTATCGATTGGTTTTTGAATAAAGCTGTTTACTCCAACTTCGATTGATTCTGAAATCTTTTGAATATCATTACTTGCTGAAATAACGATAATGATCTGTGATGGATTGATTGCACGAATACGACGAGAAAGTTCGATACCATCAATTTCTGGCATAATAATATCAACGAATACGATATCCGGATTCATTTTTTCATAGACACGTAAAGCTTCTGCGCCATTATAAGCAGATGTTACATCCGCAAAAAAGTTTTTAAACGTAGAGCTTAAAAGATCATTTGCAACTACTTCATCTTCTACAACCATTGCTGTAAGTTTTTTAGTTTGCTCTGTAAGTTGGATCAAGTCAATGTTAGACATAAGTAAGGCTCCTAAATTTGGTGTTCAACAACATGTTAAAAAATGTCATTGTATTTTACGGTGTTATTATATTCAAAAACAGATATTAACAAGTTTAAGAAATGAGATTATGTCGTTTTAAATTGTTGTAACCATTCAATATTATCTTCATTTGCATTTTCTTGCTGCTTTAACAAGGAATTTATAATTTGCAGAAGAGTTGGTTTATCCATAAATTCCAAAAGATTCGAATTTATTGTTGTTGGTTTTAATCCGTCATAACGGTTGAGTAAATTTTGAATATCACTGATAAGTTGTTCTTTAGTAGATTCCATAGTGAAAGTATAACGAATTGGTGTTTATTTTATCGTGGCACATCATTTTGATATGGCATAAATTCCTAAATAAAAGTCAAGAGGGAATTGTTAATTCTTTAAAAGGGATTAAATGATACCCTTTGACTTAAAAATAGAATACATTGCAAAAGTAACAACACCAACAGCCATAAAGAACCAAC
>Ga0172379_10005317_pt1 | contig 18095 bp, 17 predicted proteins | sample GrowelOW334metaG_FD_119756 | JGI IMG/M metagenome (GOLD analysis project Ga0172379, IMG submission 119756) | Groundwater microbial communities from an aquifer near a municipal landfill in Southern Ontario, Canada - Groundwater well OW334 metaG | ecosystem: Environmental > Aquatic > Deep... | reverse complement strand
CGAGCACGTTGGAGTCGTCACGGTTGGTGGTGATGATGACCTGGTCGGCCTCACCGACGCCCGCGCGGCGCAGCACCTCGCGCCGGGTGGCGTCGCCGGACACGATCGCCAGGCCGTCGGCGTGCGCGTCGGCGACCGCCGTGGGGCTCGGGTCGACGATCACGACCGACTCCCGGTCGAGGCCGTTGTTGACCAGCGTCTCGACCGCGCTGCGGCCCTTGGTGCCGTAGCCGACGACGACGACGTGGTTGCCCATGTGCTTCCTCCATCGAGAGACCCGGAACATCTCGCGGCCCTGCGACGCCAGCACCTCGAGGGTGGTGCCGATCAAGAGGACCAGGAAGGCGATGCGGGCAGGGGTGATGATGAACGCGTTGACCAAGCGGGCGCCGTCCGTGACCGGCGCGATGTCACCGTAGCCAGTCGTGCTCAGGGTGACGGTCGTGTAGTAGATCGCATCGGTGAAGCTGATCGTGTTGGTGGGGTCGTTGCCGTCGACATAGCCCTTCTTGTCGAAGTAGACCAGCAGCGTGGTGCCCACCAGGATCCCGAGCGCGGCGAGGAGGCGGCGCCCCAGCTCCCACCACGGCGACCGCACGACGTCGGGGAGGGAGATGCTGCCCCGGAACGCAGTGCCCGCCAGGTCGTTCGAGTGGTCCTGCACGTGGCGAATCTAGTGGACCCGGACGCGCGATCCGGTCAGGGGCGGTCCTTCGTCATGCGGTTCCTGATCCGGTGCATCAGCTCCATCCGGGCGCGGGTGGTGCTCTTCTGCGGAAACACCGTGTCGAACGCCGCGTTGACCGCCGCGCCGATGAGCACGGCGAGCGCCAGGATGTAGAGCCACAGGAGTACGGCGATCGGCGCGGCGAGCGGCCCGTAGATCGACTTGGAGTCGGCGGCGGTGACCGTCAGCACCCAGCGCAACACGTAGGAGCCGAGGATCCAGGCCACCAGCGAGAACGTCGCGCCGGGCAGGTTGAAGCTCCAGTTGGTCCGCACCGGAACGGACACGTGGTAGAGCGTGGCGAGGAAGCAGATGCACAAGATGACGACGACGGGCCAGTAGAAGCTCATCACGAAGCCGGCGCGCTCCGGCAGCACCTCGGACACCAGACGCGGACCCGCGACCACCAACGGGATCGAGACCGCGCCGGTGACCATGGCCATGATGTAGAGCACGAACGACAGGGCCCGGGTCTTGACGATCCCGCGGTGCCCCCCGAGCCCGTGCATGATCGTGATCGTGTCGACGAAGACGTTGAGCGCCCGCGACCCCGACCACAGGGCCAGCACGAAGCCCAGCGAGATCACGTCGAAGCGGCCACCCTCGAGGACGTCGTTGATGGTCGGCACGATGATCCGGTCGACCGCACTGTCGGTGAGGAACGAGGACGACAGGTCGATCACGGCCTGCCGCACCTCCTCGACCTGGGCGGCGGTGAAGCGGTCGGAGACGTAGCCGATCGCGCCCGCCAGGGCGAAGATCAGCGGCGGCACGGACAGGATGGCGAAGAATGCCGCCTCCGCCGCGAGCCCCGTGACGCGGTAGCGCAGGCAGGCCGCGACGGTGGTCACGACCAGGCGCCAGACGGTGTCGAGGAGGCGTCGGGGCCAGGGCAGGGTCCCCCCGGTCGAGGCGGTGTCGTGAGGCTCCGCCGTCATGGCCTTACGGTATCCGTATGGCACTCTCCGACTCGCCAACACCGACCCGACGCGAGGTGCGCGTCACCACCAACCAGGCGCCTCCGCTGGTGGGGCACAACGTGGTCACCAGCGACCTGGCGCTCACCGAGGCCGTGCTGCGCCACGGCTCCCCCGAGGTCCTCGCCGACCTCGAGGAGGTCGGCCGCGAGGCCGGCACGGCCGAGGCCCGCGAGCACGGCCAGCTCGCCAACGAACACCACCCGCAGCTGACGCCGTACGACCGTTACGGCAACCGGATCGACGAGGTCGGCTTCCACCCCTCCTGGCACTGGCTGATGGAGCGCGCGGTCGGCCACGGGCTCGCCGCGACGCCCTGGGAGCAGCAGGAGGCGGGCGCCCCGCACGCCCATGTGCGCCGGGCCGCGGGCTTCATGGCCTGGTCGCACACGGAGCCGGGCCACGGCTGCCCGATCTCGATGACGTACGCCGCGATCCCCGCGCTCCGCGCCGACGACGCGATCGCGAAGGAGTGGGCGCCGCTCCTGGCGTCGACCACCTACGACCCCGGCCTGCGGCCGATCGCCGACAAGCGCGGAGCGCTGGCCGGCATGGGCATGACCGAGAAGCAGGGCGGCTCCGACGTCCGGACCAACGTGACCGTGGCCCGGCCGACGTCGGTCGACGGCGAGTACACCCTGCACGGGCACAAGTGGTTCACGTCCGCCCCGATGAACGACATGTTCCTGGTGCTCGCGCAGGCCGCCGGCGGGGTCACCTGCTTCGTGCTGCCGCGGGTGCTGCCCGACGGCTCGCGCAACACCCTCGACGTCGTACGGCTCAAGGACAAGCTCGGCAACCGCTCCAACGCCTCCTCCGAGCTGGAGTTCGACGGCACCGTCGCCTACCGGCTCGGCGACGAGGGCCGCGGCGTACGCACGATCATCGAGATGGTCGCCGCGACCCGGCTCGACTGCGTGCTCGGCTCGACCTCCCTGATGCGCCGCGCGGTCTCGGAGGCCGCGTGGCACGCCGCCCACCGCTCGGCGTTCGGCTCGCTGCTGGTCGACAAGCCGCTGATGCAGAACGTGCTGGCCGACCTCGCGGTCGAGGCCGAGGCCGCCACGGCGATCGCCGTACGGCTGGCCGCCGCCGTGGACAACCTCGACGACCCGCACGAGGCAGCACTGCGGCGGATCGCGCTGCCGCTGGCGAAGTTCTGGGTCTGCAAGCGCACGCCGTTCCACGTGGCGGAGGCGCTGGAGTGCCTCGGCGGCAACGGCTACGTCGAGGACTCGGTGATGCCGCTGCTCTACCGCGAGGCGCCGCTCAACTCCGTGTGGGAGGGCTCGGGCAACGTCAACGCGCTCGACGTGCTGCGGGCGCTGAGCCGCGAGCCGGAGGTGCTGTCGGCCTGGATCACCGAGGTCGGTCTCGCCCGCGGCGGCGACGCCCGCCTCGACCGCGCCATCGACGACACCCTGGCCATGCTCGGCGACTCGGCGGCGATGGAGGTGTCCGCCCGCCGGCTCGCCTCCCGGATGGCGCTGTGCCTCCAGGGCTCGCTGCTTGTCCGCTTCGCTCCCCCCGAGGTGGCCGACGTCTTCTGCGCCTCGCGCCTCGGCACGTCGTACGACGGGGTCTTCGGCGCCCTCGACGGCGGTGACCTGCGGGTCATCGTGGACCGCACCATGCCCACCGTCTGACCGCTGACCCGCCCGAAACTCACGCAGATCACCGCTGACCCGCCCGAAAGTTTCGGGCGGGTCAGCGGTGATGCGAGTCGGGTGTCAGACGCGGACCAGCTCCCGGTCGTCGGAGTACGACGGCTCGAGGTCCGCGTGGTCGTCGACCATGGTGTTCTCATCGAACGGGTCGTCCCCGGCGAGCACCAGGTCGAGCCGGGCCCGGTCGAGGCCGCCGGTCCAGTGGCCGACGAGCACGGTCGCGATCGCGTTGCCCGCGAAGTTGGTCACCGCTCGCGCCTCCGACATGAACCGGTCGATCCCGACGATGAGACCGACGCCGTCCACCAGGTCAGGGCGGTGAGAGCTGAGCCCGCCGGCGAGGGTCGCCATCCCCGCTCCGGTGACCCCGGCGGCGCCCTTGGAGGCGATCATCATGAACAGCAGCAGCGAGACCTGCTCCCCGATGCTGAGCGGGTCACCCATCGCCGAGGCGATGAACAGCGAGGCCATCGTCAGGTAGATCGCGGTGCCGTCCAGGTTGAACGAGTAACCGGTGGGCACGACGACGCCCACGGTCGGCTTGTCGACGCCGGCGTGCTCCATCTTCGCGATCAGCCGCGGCAGCGCCGACTCCGAGGACGAGGTCGACACGATCAGCAGGAACTCCCGGCCGAGGTAGCGCAGCAGGCTGAACACGTTGACGCCGGTCGCCACCTTGAGCAGCAGCCCGAGGACCACGAACACGAAGAGTGCGCAGGTGACGTAGAAGCCCAGCATCAGCACGGCCAGGCTCTTGAGCGCCTCGACGCCGGTCTCGCCGACGACCGCTGCGATCGCGCCGAACGCGCCGATCGGGGCGGCCCACATGATCATGGCCAGCACCCGGAAGACCAGGCGCTGCACCGTGGTGACACCGCGCAGGATCGGCGCGCCGGCACGCCCCATGCGCTGCAGCGCGAAGCCGACGAGCAGCGCGACCAGCAGCGTCTGCAGGACCTCACCCGAAGTCAGGGAGGACAGCATCGAGTCCGGCACGATCCCGAGCAGGAACTCCGACGTGGTGCCGTGGCCTCCCGCCGCCTGCTCCTGGCCGGCGCCGGCCAGCTCGTCGCTCAGCCGGAGCCCCTGGCCCGGGTCCAGGATGTTGCCGACGACCAGGCCGATCCCCAGCGCCACCGTGGACATGGTGAGGAAGTAGCCGAGAGCCAGGCCACCCACCTTGCCGACCCGGGCTGCGCTGGCGACGGACCCGACGCCGATCACGATCGTGCAGAAGATGACGGGCTGGATCATCATCTTGATCAACGCGACGAACGCCTGGCCGAGGGGCTTGAGCTCGACGGCGAAGCTCGGCCAGACCATGCCAACAGCGATGCCGGCCAGGACCGCTGCGATCACGGCCAGGTAGAGGTAGTGGGTGCGGTCCCGGCGCGCGGGCGGCGCCTGCGGGGTCAGGTGGCTGGTGGTCATGGTTCCTCCGGTCACTCGGCCGGGTGGGCTCCCGGCACGTGACCACGATCACCGCGGATGTGACCCGGGTCACCGTTGTGGTCGTTGAGTTCACGCCCCGCCCTCGTGCGGCACAATCGCCCGGGTGATACGCGAGCGCTCGGTCGCCCGCCAGGTGCTGCTGCTGCAGGTCCTGGTCGTGGTGGTGCTCGTCGTCGCCTCGCTGGCGTTGGCGGCGTACGACGCCAGACGCGACGCGCGCGCGGCGGCCACCGACCGCGTGGTCGGGGTGGCGCAGGCCGTCGCCGACTCCCCCGCCGTGGTCGCCGCGCTGGACGACACCGACCCGTCGGCCGCGATCCAGCCCTACGCCGAGCGGGTGCGCATCGACACCGACACCGACTTCGTCGTGGTGATGGCGCTCGACCGCACGCGGTACAGCCACCCCGACCCCGCGCGGATCGGTGAGCCCTTCGTCGGCGACCTGGGTGGCGCGCCGCAGGGTGACGTGTTCACCCAGGAGTACGCCGGCACGCTCGGCCCCTCGATGCGCGCCGTCGTACCGGTGCTCGACGGGCGCCGTGTGGTCGCGCTGGTCTCGGTCGGCATCACGATCTCGTCCATCGACCGGGCGCTGCGCGACGACCTGGCGCTGATCGGGGTCTCCGCCCTGCTCGTGCTGCTCGTCGGCCTGACCGGAGCCTGGCTGGTGAGCCGTCGGCTGCAGCGGCAGACGCACGGGATGGGCGAGCGCGAGATGGCGCGGATGTACGAGTACTACTCGGCGGTGCTGCACGCCGTGCGCGAGGGGTTGCTGCTGCTCGACTCGGAGGGCCGCGTGCAGCTGGTCAACGACGAGGCGCGGCGTCTGCTCGACCTGCCGGAGGACGTCGTCGGCCGGCCGCTGGACCAGCTCGGGCTCGCGCCTGGACTGGTCGCCGCGGCGCTGGGGCGCACCTCGCAGACCGACGACCTCTACGTCGCCGGCGACCGGATGCTGCTGGTGTCGTCGGCCCCGGCGGCGTGGGAGGGCCGCGAGGTCGGCGCTGTCGTCACCCTGCGCGACCACACCGAGCTGCGCTCGGTGACCGGCGAGCTCGACGTCGTCCGCGGCCTCACCGAGTCCCTGCGCTCCCAGAACCACGAGGCCGCCAACCGGCTGCACACCGTGGTCTCCCTCATCGAGATGGGCCGCCCGGACGAGGCCGTCGACTTCGCGACCGAGGAGCTGCAGCTCGCCCAGCTCCTCGCCGACCGGGTGGTGGGAGCGGTCGGCGACCCGGTGGTCTCGGCGCTGCTGCTGGGCAAGACCTCCGAAGCGGTCGAACGCGGGATCGAGCTCGTGTTCGCCGGCGAGCTGCCCGAGGAGGCGGCGGTGTCCTCGCGCGACCTGGTCACCGTGCTCGGCAACCTGGTCGACAACGCCTTCGACGCCGTGTCCGGCGCCGAGGCACGCCGGGTGCGGGTCGACCTCACCGCGAGCGACGACGGGCTCCGGGTCGTCGTCGGCGACAGCGGCCCCGGGCTCGACCACGAGGCCGCTGCGCACGTCCTCGAGCGCGGATGGTCGACCAAGGCGTCGGGCGGCGATCGCGGCACGGGCCGCGGGATCGGCCTCGCGCTGGTGGCCCAGGTGGCCCGCCACCACGGCGGCCGGGTCGAGGTGGGTCGCTCACCCCTGGGCGGCGCGCAGTTCACCGTCTGGCTCCCCCGGGCCGGGAGCCCGGCGTGACGACCCGGGTGCTCATCGTCGAGGACGAGGCGCGGGCCGCCGAGGCGCACGCGTCGTACGTCGGACGCGTGGCGGGCTTCGAGGTGGTCGGCACCGCCCGGTCCGCCGGCGAGGCAGCGCGCTTCCTCGAGGCCGACCCGGCGGTCGACCTGCTGCTGCTCGACCTGCACCTGCCGGACGGCCATGGCCTCGGGCTGCTGAAGCGGCTGCGGGCCGCCGGCCACCTCGTCGACGTCATCGCCGTCACCTCCGCGCGGGACGCCGATGTCGTACGGCACGCGGTGGCGCAGGGCGTGGTGCTCTACCTGCTCAAGCCGTTCACGTTCGCAACATTCCGCAGCAAGCTCGAGCAGTACGCCGCCTACCGGGCGCAGCTGGCGTCGGCGTCCGACGAGGTCGCGCAGGACGAGGTGGACCGGCTCTACGGCTCGCTCCGGGTCACGGCCGGCGCCGACCTGCCGAAGGGGATGAGCCCCGAGACGATGCGCGAGGTGACCGCCGCGCTGCGCGGGGCCGCCTCGCCACTGTCGGCGAGCGAGGTCGCGGCCGTCGTCGGCGCCTCCCGGGTCACCGTCCGGCGCTACCTCGAGCACCTCGCCGACACCGGCAGCGCCGAGCGCAGCCCGCGCTACGGCTCGGGCGGGCGACCGGAGCTGGAGTACCGCTGGCGCTAGGGCACCCGCCTCAGGCGAGCTCGAGGCCCGGGTAGAGCGGGTGCTTGTCGAGCATCTCGGCCGAGGCGTCCTTGACCCTGTCGGCCACCCCGTCACCCAGGACGTACGACGCCTTCGAGGGCCCGCCGGCCTTGGTGGTGCCGGGCTGGGTGTTCTGCAGGACGTGGACGATCAGCTCGGCGACCTGGTCGAACTCGTCGTGGCCGAAGCCGCGGGTGGTCAGCGCGGGCGTGCCGAGGCGGATGCCCGAGGTGTACCAGGCGCCGTTGGGGTCGGCCGGGATCGAGTTGCGGTTGGTGACCACGCCCGCGTCGAGGAGCGCCGACTCGGCCTGGCGACCGGTGAGCCCGAAGCCCGAGACATCGACCAGCACGAGGTGGTTGTCGGTGCCGCCGGTGACCAGGCGCGTGTCGCGCTTGAGGAACCCCTCGGCCAGCGACTTGGCGTTGTCGGCCACCTGCTGGGCGTAGGTCCGGAACGACGGCTGCCTGGCCTCGGCCAGCGCCACGGCCTTGGCCGCCATCACGTGCGACAGCGGGCCGCCGAGCACCATCGGGCAGCCGCGGTCGACGGACGGGGCGTACTCCTCGGTGGCCAGCACCATGCCGCCGCGCGGGCCGCGCAGGCTCTTGTGGGTCGTGGTCGTCACGACCTGGGCGTGCGGGATCGGGTCCTCGTCGCCGGTGAAGACCTTGCCCGCGACCAGCCCGGCGAAGTGGGCCATGTCGACCATCAGAGTCGCACCGACCTCGTCGGCGATCTCGCGCATCTTGGCGAAGTCGACCCGGCGGGGGTAGGCCGAGTAGCCGGCGACCAGGATCAGCGGCTTGAACTCGCGCGCCTTCTCCGCGACCTTGGCGTAGTCGAGCAGCCCGGTCTCGGGGTCGGTGCCGTACTGCTGCTGGTGGAACATCTTGCCGCTGATGTTGGGTCGGAAGCCGTGCGTCAGGTGACCGCCGGCGTCGAGCGACATCCCGAGCAGCCGCTGGTTGCCCAGCTCGTGGCGCAGCAGCTCCCAGTCGGCAGCGGTCAGCTCGTTGACGTTCTTGGAGCCGGCCTTCTCCAGCCACGGGCCCTCGACGCGGTGGGCCAGGATCGACCAGTACGCCACCAGGTTGGCGTCGATGCCGGAGTGCGGCTGGGCGTAGGCGTACTCGGCACCGAAGAGCTCACGGGCGTGCTCGGCGGCGAGCGACTCGACGGTGTCGACGTTCTGGCAGCCGGCGTAGAAACGATGGCCGACCGTGCCCTCGGCGTACTTGTCGCTCAGCCAGGTGCCCATCGTGAGCAGCACCGCCGGGGAGGCGTAGTTCTCGCTCGCGATCAGCTTCAGGGAGCCGCGCTGGTCGGCCAGCTCCTTGCGCGTCGCCTCGGCGATGCGGGGCTCGACCGAGGCGATGACCTCGAGAGCTTGGGAGTAGGCACTGCTGGTCAGGGCGTTCAGGTCAGCCATGGGCGCAGCCTAGTGAGCACGGCGGAGCGCGCCCAACCGGCGCGTGTGACCTGCGCCGCACTCACCGCCGTTTCAGGCGGCACGGGTGCAACAAAAGGTCCGAATAGTGGACGTCGAGTCCACATCATGGGATTCCAGGTTGTGAGAGGGCCGTCCAAACAGTGAGACTGCTTGACATGATCAGCGCGCAGACGCACGCCTACCTCGTGGTACGACGCCACGTGGACTACGGGCGTACGCGCAGCGCGATGTGTTGGCCCCGCTGATAGACGCCGCCCCCGATCCGTCTCCCGCGCGCCACCCAAACGTCGCGCTCCTCAGCGAAGGACCCACCGTTCCTCATGCCCGATCTGCGCTTCCAGTCCCGGCCCGCCGCCCACACCGAGGTCCCTCGCCCCAAGAGGGCCGAGGGTCAGTGGGCGTTCGGCTACACCGAACCGCTGAACAAGAACGAGCAGGCCAAGAAGGATGACGACGCACTCAACGTGCGGGCGCGGATCATCAACATCTACTCCAAGCGCGGCTTCGCCTCCATCGACCCGGCCGACCTGCGCGGCCGCTTCCGGTGGATGGGCCTCTACACCCAGCGCGCCCCGGGCTTCGACGGTGGCAAGACCGCGACGGTGGCGGAGGAGGAGCTCGACGACGCGTACTTCATGCTCCGCGTCCGCTCCGACGGCCAGCTGCTCGACGCCGGTGCCGTACGCACCCTCGGCCAGATCGGCGTCGACTTCGCACGCGACACCGCCGACGTCACCGACCGCGAGAACATCCAGTACCACTGGATCCGCATCGAGGACGTCCCGGAGATCTGGGACCGGCTCGACGCCGCCGGGCTGAGCAGCCTCGAAGCCTGCGGTGACTCCCCGCGACCGTTCCTCGGCTCCCCCGTCGCCGGGGTGTCGTCCGAGGAGATCATCGACGGCACCCCCGCCCTCGAGGAGATCCACCGCCGGTTCATCGGCAACCCCGACTTCTCCAACTTCCCGCGCAAGTTCAAGACGGCCGTCACCGGCCACCCGGGCCACGACGTGTGCCCCGAGACCAACGACGTGTCGTTCGTCGGCACCGTCCACCCCGAGCACGGGCCCGGCTTCGACCTGTGGGTCGGCGGCGGCCTGTCCACCAACCCGATGCTCGCCGCCCCCATGGGCGTCTGGATCCCCCTCGACGAGGTGGCCGACGCGTGGGCAGGTGTGGCCGGGATCTTCCGCGACTTCGGCTACCGCCGGCTGCGCTCCCGCGCCCGGCTGAAGTACCTCGTCGCCGACTGGGGCGTCGAGAAGTTCCGCGAGGTCCTCGAGAACGAGTACCTCGGGCGCAAGCTCGTCTCCTGCCCGTCGCCGCCGCCGCCCGTCGGCCACCGCGACCACATCGGCGTACACCCCCAGAAGGACGGCAAGTTCTACGTCGGCATCGCGCCGACCGTGGGCCGGGTCTCCGGCACGCTGCTGGTCCAGCTCGCCGACCTGATCGAGGAGTACGGCGTCGCCGGGGCGCGCCTCACGCCGTACCAGAAGATCGTGCTGATCGGCGTCGACGCAGACCTGGTCGAGCCCCTCGTGGCGCGGCTCGATGAGATCGGCCTGTCGGCGCGGCCGTCCAACTGGCGGCGCAACACGATGGCCTGCACCGGCATCGAGTTCTGCAAGCTCGCGATCGTCGACACCAAGGAGCGCGCGCGGCTGCTGGTAAGCGAGCTCGAGAAGCGCTTCCCCGACCTCGACACCCCGATCACCGTCAACGTCAACGGCTGCCCCAACGCCTGCGCCCGCACCCAGGTCGCCGACATCGGACTCAAGGGCCAGCTCGTGATGTCGGACGGCGAGCAGGTCGAGGGCTTCCAGGTGCACCTCGGCGGCGCCACCGGCCTGGAGGCCAACTTCGGCCGCAAGCTGCGCGCCCACAAGGTGACCAGCGCCGGGCTCGACGACTACATCACCAACATCGTGACCAACTTCCTGGCCGAGCGCACCGAGGGCGAGCGCTTCGCGTCCTGGGTCGCACGCGCCGACGAGGAGCTGCTCCGCGGCGACAAGGCGTTGTCGACCATATGAGCAACGAGCGCGCGGTGCCCTTCCACTGCCCCTACTGCGGGGACGAGAACCTCTGGCCGCACGAGTCCACGGACGCGTCGGTCAAGGGGGCCTGGGAGTGCCGCGCGTGCCAGCGCGCGTTCACCGTGAGGATGCTCGGGATGCTGCGCCGGGAGGTGAAGGCATGACGACCGCCACCACCGCCGCGGCGCGGGCCAACCGCGGGTCGCAGACCCACGGCCGCTCCCCCGAGGAGCTGCGCGAGCTGGTGTCCCACTGGGGCGCCGAGCTCGAGCTGGCACCCGCCGAGCACATCATCGAGTGGGCGGCCGCCACCTTCGGCGAGCGCTTCTGCATCACCTCGTCGATGGGCGTCGCCGTGCTCGCCGACCTGGCCGCCAAGACCGTCCCCGGCATCGACGTGGTCTTCCTCGACACCGGCTACCACTTCATCGAGACCATCGGGACCCGCGACGCCGTCGGGGCCACGCTCGACGTCAACCTGCTCACGATCACGCCCGTCCAGTCCGTCGCCGAGCAGGACGCGGCCTACGGCAAGGACCTCTACAAGACCGACCCCGACCTGTGCTGCGCGCTGCGCAAGGTGAAGCCGCTGGCCGACTCGCTGGCGTCGTACGACGCGTGGGCGACGGGGATGCGGCGCGCCGAGACCCACAACCGGGTGATCGCGCCCGTCATCGGCTGGGACGCCAAGAAGGGCAAGGTCAAGGTCTCGCCCCTCGCGCGCTGGAGCGACGAGCAGGTGGAGCAGTACATCGTCGACAACGGCGTGCTGGTCAACCCCCTCGTCTACGACGGCTACCCGTCGATCGGCTGCGCGCCGTGCACGCGTCGCGTCGCTCCCGGCGAGGACCCGCGCAGCGGCCGCTGGGCCGGCACCACCAAGACCGAGTGCGGGATCCACTCATGAACCACTCCCGATCCCACGTCTCCGACAACGTCGTCGGTCTCACCACCGCATCATCTGCTCACGAGAGGAGGCCGCGCTGATGGCTGCTCCTGCATTGGTGGCTCTGGCTCACGGAAGTCGTGACCCGCGGTCGACGAAGACCATCACCGCCCTGGTCAGCGAGGTCAAGGCGATGCGCCCTGACCTCCGAGTCGAGAAGGCGTTCCTGGACCTGGCCAAGCCGGGCTTCCAGGCCGTCGTCGACAAGCTGGTCAAGGCCGGGTACGACGAGATCGTCGTCGTACCCCTGCTGCTGACCGAGGCGTTCCACGCCACGGATGACGTACCCGAGGCGGTCGCCGAGGCGACCACGCGTCACCCCCACCTACAGATCCGGGTCACCTCGATCCTGGGTCTCGAGGCGTGCTTCCTCGAGGTGCTCGACGAGCGCCTTCGCGAAGCGTTGCGCAGCTCGCGGGTCCGCGAGCTCGACGCGCTCGTGCTCGCCGCGGCCGGCTCGACCGACCCGCTCGCCAACCAGGCGGTCGCCCGCCTGGCCCGGCTCTGGGGCACGCACCACAAGCTCCCGGTCAGCGCGGCGTACGCCTCGAGCGCACCGCCCGCCACCGGTGAGGCCGTACGCGCGTTCCGGGCCGAGGGCCGTCGCCACATCGCCGTGGCTTCGCTCTTCCTCTCCCCCGGCACCCTCGTCGACCGCGCCTCCGAGCTCGCCCTCGAGGCCGGTGCCGTCGCCGTATCCGCTCCCCTGGGTGCCCACCCCGAGGTAGCCCGCACCATCCTCGCCCGCTACGCAGTAGGTGCCGTCGAGCTCGTCCCTGTCTGACTGACCCGTCACCAACTGCTGCAAATCACCGCTGACCCGCCCGAAACTTTCGGGCGGGTCAGCGGTGATTTGTGAGAGTTTCGGGCGGGTCAGCCGACGAGCTGGTGGAGGAGGCGTTCGAGCTGGCGGGGTGGGTCGCCGGTGAGGCCGCCGTGGACGGGGCCGGGCTGGATGACGGTGCTCTTGGGGGCCTTGAGGAAGCCGAAGCGCTGGCTGGTCGGCCTGGTCGCGGCGTCCCCGACGCGGGCGTCGCCGGCGCAGACCGCCTCGACGAAGGCCAGGGCGTCACAGACCTGGTCGACGTCGATGCGCGAGTCGAAGGCCAGCAGCCGCTCGCGGTCGACCTGCCAGGCGACGGCGAGGTAGTCGGTCTCGTGGCAGTAGAGCACCACCCCTACGTTGAGGAACTCCTCGCGCTCGACGCGTGGCACGCAGCGCAGCACGACGTACTGGTAGGAGAGCTTGGCGGTCATCAGGCGGCCACCTTCGGGAGCCACTGCCGGGTGCCGAGCCGGGCGGTGAGGAACGAGACGTACGACGCCCGGTGCTGGTCGGCATCGGCGACGCCGGGGGTGGCCGCGGCGTCCAGCCAGGTGTCGGGCACCTGAGCCACCACCTCGGTGAGCAGGTCGGGCGTGACCAGCGCCGAGAGGCGGGCATCGGTCTCCCCCAGCGCGCGCACCTGGCGCAGCAGCACGTGATCGGTGGGGTCCCACGGCTGTGCCGCGAAACGCGCCGGGTCGGTCATGCCACCCGACCACGCATGGTGGAAGTAGAGGGAGGCACCGTGGTCGATCACCCACAGGTTGCCGTGCCACAGCAGCAGGTTGGGGTTGCGCCAGCTGCGGTCGACGTTGGCGCAGAACGCGTCCAGCCACACGACCGTGGCCGCGTCGTGGTCACCGGCCGGCACCTCGCCGTCGTACCCGAAGGAGCCTGGGAGGAAGTCCACGCCCAGGTTGAGCCCGGGGCTCGCGTTGAGGAGGTCCTGCACCTCCTCGTCGGCCTCGTAGCGCGCGATCTCGGGGTCGAGCGAAAGAGCGACCAGGCGCGGTGTGTGGAGACCCAGGCGGCGGGCCAGCTCGCCCACGATCACCTCGGCGATCAGCACCCGCACTCCCTGACCGGCGCCGCGGAACTTGCACACGTAGGTGCCGAGGTCGTCCGCCTCCACCAGTCCGGGCAGGCTTCCGCCCTCGCGCAGCGGGGTGATGTAGCGCGTGACGGACACGGTCGGGATCACGTCGGGGGGACCTCGTCGATCAGCCGCGCGCGCTGCTCCTCGACGTCGAAGTCGGCGGTCGGCCAGACCGGCGCCATCTGCTGCAACCGCTCGTTGAGCAGCCGGGCCACCGTGAGGTTGCGCGACCACTTCCGGTCGCTGGGCACGACGTGCCACGGCGCGATCTCGGTGTTGGTGCGCTCCAGGGCGATCTCGTAGGCCCGTTGGTACGCCGCCCAGTGCGCGCGCTCGTCGACGTCACCGGGGTTGAACTTCCAGTGCTTCCCGGGGTCGTCGAGCCGGGCCAGCAGCCGCTCCTTCTGCTCGTCGGCCGAGATGTGCAACATGCACTTGAGGACCACCGTGCCGCTGGCGACGAGCTCGGCCTCGAAGTCGTTGATCGCGCCGTAGCGGCGCTCGATCTCGGCGGCGGGGGCCAGCTGGTGGACCCGGGCGATCAGGACGTCCTCGTAGTGCGAGCGGTCGAAGACCCCGATGTGGCCCGGCTCGGGCAGCGCCCGCTTGATCCGCCACAGGAAGTCGTGGCGCAGCTCGGTCTTGGTCGGCGCCTTGAACGCCTTGATCTGCACCCCCTGGGGGTCGACCAGCCCGACCGTGTAGCGCAGCACCCCGCCCTTGCCGGAGGTGTCCATGCCCTGCAGCACGAGAAGCAGGCTCCGGGTCGAACCCGTCGTCCGCTCCGCGAACAGCCGCTCCTGTACATCGGCGAGCTGGGGGCCGATCTCGGCCAGCGCCGCCTCCCCCTCCTCCTTGTCGCCCTCGAACCCCGGCGTGGAGTCGGTCGGGATGGACGAGAGGTCGACGGGACCCGGGGGCAGCCGGACCAGGGGCTCGACGGGGGGCAGGCTCATGGAGCCACTATCCCAGGACGGCTAGCCCAGGACTGTGGACACGTCGAGGGTGCAACCGACCACGGTGTCGACCGTGCCGTCGGGCTGGGGCTCGTCGAACCAGACCCCCTCGGTGAAGCCGACCTTGGTCAGCATCCGCAGCGACGCGCGGTTGCGGTGGTCGGGCGCGGCGAACAAGGAGGTCGCCTCCGGGAACCGCCGCCGCGCGCGCTCCATCCACGCCCACAGGATCCGCGGGCCGAACCCGCGGCCGACCCACGCGGTCTCCCCGATCGCGAAGTCGACGCCCACCGCCTGCGGGTCGGGGCACAGCAACGCGAACTCCGGATAGTCGGCGATCAGGTAGTCCTGCAGGAAGCCGATCGAGCGGCCGTTGACCTCGGCGACGTACATCCGGGTCGGCGTCATCCCGTCGATCGCCGGACCGTAGGCCTCCTGGACCGCCTCGGGAGTCGGGTCGCCGTCGCCGGCCCACCAACGGTGGATGTGCTCGGCCTGCCGCCAGCGGGTGACGTCGGCCAGGTCGCCGGGGGTCATCGCGCGCACCGTGACCCGGTTGTCGTGGTCGAGCCGGAACTGCAGCGTCTCCCCTGAGAGGTCGACCGGGACGGGCTCGGCGTGCAGGCTGGCGACGGTACGGCGCGCGGCCGCTGCCCACGACTCCCCCTCGTGCACCGCTCCCTTCAGCTCGTGCCCGCGGTCGCGGACCACGAGTCGCACGGGCCCCTGGCTCATCGGGACCGGGTGACCGGCGGCAGCGACGACCACGGGAAGTCGATCCATGCCTCGGTGCGGCGCCAGACGTAGGCCGGGTGCACGACGGTCCAGGGCTTCTCGTAGATGACGGCCTCCCTGGCCTCGGCGACATGGTCGGCGCAGAAGTCGCGCACGATCTCGAGCGTCTTCCCGGTGTCGGCGACGTCGTCGGCGATCAGCACCTTGAGGCCCGACAGGTCGACCGCCTTCGGCGTGGGCGGCAGCATGATCGGCACGTCGAGGCGGGTGTCGACCCCGGTGTAGAACTCGACGTTGACCGCGGAGAGGTTCTTGACGCCGAGTGCGTAGCCCAGGCCCATCCCGAGCCCGAGACCGCCGCGGGCGATCGAGAGGATCAGGTCGGGCTCGTAGCCGTCGTCGGCCACCATCTGTGCGAGCTCGCGCACCGCGACGCCGAACTGGTCGTAGGTCAGGATCTCGCGCTCGTCAGCCACGCGGCCGATTGTGACATCCGCTCGCGCGGACGTCAGAACTCCGCCGCCTCGCGGTCGGCGGAGGCTAGCTCGTCCTTGACGACGGAGAACGCCATCGAGGGGCCGTAGCCCTTGCGGGCGAGCATCCCGACGAGCCGCCGGGTAGCGGTGGTGTCGTCGACGCGGGTCAGCGAGCGGAGCTTCTTGCGGACCAGCAGCCGGGCCGCCTGCTCCTCGTCGGCCGGGTCGATCGTGTCGAGCGCCTCACGCGCGACCTCGTCGTCGATGCCCTTGCGGCGCAGCTCCTGGGCGAGGGCGCGACCGGCCAGGCCCTTGCCGGGCTGCCGGCTGGCGACCCACTCGCGGGCGAACGCGGCGTCGTTGATCAGCCCGACCTCCTCGAACCGGTCGAGGAGCCGCTTGGCGACGTCGTCGGGGACGTTCTTCTTGGCCAGCCGCCCGGCCAGCTCGCTGCGGGTGCGGGCCTGGCCGGTCAGCTGGTCGAGCAGGATCTTGCGCGCGACCGACTCCGGGTCGGCGGCCGGCCCCTCGGCGACGGGGTCCGGTGGGGGCGCCGCGGACGGTGGTGGTGGCGTGGAGCGTGTCCACGCCGCCACCCCGTCGTGGACGTCGCCGAGCCAGGGGTCGGCGTCAGAAGGAGTCGACACCGATCGGCTCGTCGCTGAGGTCGTCGGCAGGAGCGTCGACCTGCGGGCCGACGCCGAGCTTCTCGAGGATCCGCTTCTCCAGCTCGTTGGCCAGGTCGGGGTTGTCCTTGAGGAACGTGCGGGCGTTTTCCTTGCCTTGTCCGAGCTGGTCGCCCTCGTAGGTGTACCAAGCGCCGGCCTTGCGGACCAGGCCCGCCTCGACACCCACGTCGATCAGGCCGCCCTCGCGGCTGATGCCCTTGCCGTACATGATGTCGAACTCGGCCTGCTTGAACGGCGGGGCCACCTTGTTCTTGACGACCTTGACCCGGGTGCGGTTGCCGACCATGTCGGTGCCGTCCTTGAGCGTCTCGATGCGGCGCACGTCGAGGCGCACCGAGGAGTAGAACTTCAGCGCCTTGCCACCGGTGGTGGTCTCGGGCGAGCCGAACATGACGCCGATCTTCTCGCGGAGCTGGTTGATGAAGATCATCGTCGTGTTGGAGTTGTTGAGCGCGCCGGTCATCTTGCGCAGCGCCTGGCTCATCAGCCGGGCCTGGAGGCCGACGTGGCTGTCGCCCATCTCGCCCTCGATCTCGGCGCGCGGCACCAGCGCGGCGACGGAGTCGATCACGATCAGGTCGAGCGCGCCGGAGCGGATCAGCATGTCGGCGATCTCGAGCGCCTGCTCACCGGAGTCGGGCTGGGAGACCAGCAGCGCGTCGGTGTCGACGCCGAGGTTCTTCGCGTAGTCGGGGTCGAGCGCGTGCTCGGCGTCGATGAACGCCACGATGCCGCCGGCGCGCTGGGCGTTGGCCACGGCGTGCAGGGCGACGGTCGTCTTGCCGGAGGACTCGGGACCGTAGATCTCCACCACGCGACCGCGCGGGAGACCACCGAGCCCCAGGGCCACGTCGAGGGCGATCGACCCGGTCGGGATGACTTCGAGCGGCGCACGGGTCTCGTCGCCGAGCCGCATCACCGAGCCCTTGCCGAACTGCTTCTCGATGTTGAGCAGCGCGGCGTCGAGCGCCTTGTCGCGGGGGTCTCCACCAGCCATGATGTTCCGTCCTTCGTCTGTGAGGTGCGTGAGATCTGTGGTCTTCGTCGTCTGGCTGGACGCTAGACCGGACCGCCGACAGTCCTCGGCCCCGGCGTGCGGGCCGGTGGACGACGCTCGCCCGGCGGGGACCTGCGTCTGCTTGCGGACACCAACCTAGCCCGAACACCTGTTCGACTGCAGGTGCGGGCCCGGCGTGTCGCCGACTTCCGCGTACGACGGTCCGCTCGGCACCCCGCCGCGTTACGGCAGTGCCGCCGCCAGCCCGTCGAGGATCAGGTCGAGACCGAAGTCGAACTCGTCGCCGAAGTCGTAGCCCGGTCGCATGACGTGCTCCTGTGCCAGCTCGACGAGGTGGGGGTACTCGCCGGTCGCGAACTGCTCCATCATGGTCCCGGCCACCTCCGCCGCGGCGTCGGCGCCCTCGAACGGCAGCCCCGTCTCCTGCAGCGCGAAGCCGTAGACGTAGCTGTCGACCACCGCGAGCGCGTGCGCGGTCAGTGCGACCGAGAAGCCCCCGCGCCGCAGCATCCCGATGCTGGCGTCGTGGTGGCGCAACGTCGCGGGGCCGGGATTGCTCCGTGACTCCAGCAGCCCGATCGCCCACGGATGGCGCCGCAGCGCGGCCCGCGCCGACCGCGCCCGCCGTACCATCGCGGCACGCCACTCCCCCT
>Ga0172379_10005316_pt1 | contig 18099 bp, 13 predicted proteins | sample GrowelOW334metaG_FD_119756 | JGI IMG/M metagenome (GOLD analysis project Ga0172379, IMG submission 119756) | Groundwater microbial communities from an aquifer near a municipal landfill in Southern Ontario, Canada - Groundwater well OW334 metaG | ecosystem: Environmental > Aquatic > Deep... | reverse complement strand
TTAGAAATTTTGCGATGAAAAATACTTACTTGGTCTATTGAAATAATCCTTTTTTCAGTAATAAACCAGACATCTAGATAATAATTTGTCCAATGAATGAAAAAATAAATCCATAAGCACAGTAGCCAAAGAGCATAAAAGAACGTCCCGGCAGAAACCATACCAAGAGCACTAAAACTTACTGGAATAAAATGCGAAATTGCTGAAGAAAAAACTGCAGGCGCTAAAGCCAAGATAAAAAGAAAAGTTATGTTAGCAGACAAAACAAACCAATGTTTTCTTACCTCAAGTAGAACATGTTCATTTGCGTCAAGATTCAACATTTATTTTGGAATGAAAAGAAAAGCAATTACTAAAAGAATTATCGACCCAATTATAAATATCGTTTCTGCTATGAAAATTCTTTTTGATTTACCACCGTACTTCTGCCAGTGGTACACCAATATGGCGCTTAAACAAAGGTAAACAATTACAAAAAGCCAAAATAAGCTGTGCAAACCCATTGATACTACGCCAGCTGGCAGACTTGGTATGTTTTTTACCACAATATAATTTTACACCAAAAAGCCCTGCATTTAGCCATATTCTAACACTTGACTTTACATACTCTGTGTGCTATTATATGCACAGAGCGACCCGCATATCCGCGGACACTCCAGCTCTGTAACAACCAACTTATACAGGAGGCCCCCCAATGGCCTTTCGTATCTCTGGACATTCCGTGGGTGTCTTGGCCATCAAGAACGGCCCGGGCGTGTTCCTCAACATCCTTTCTTTCCCCTACACACTCGAAGTCGACGGCAGAAAGCCCTGGACCTCGATCCGTGTTCCGGTGGAGACCGGAGAGCACGGTGAGTCAATCACCGAAACGGCGAGGCGGGCGTTCGAGGAAGAAGTCGTCCGCAAGGACTCAAGCTTCGACTTCGAGTTCGTCAGCAAGGGAGGCGAGGTTTCGCCGGTCTTCTTCGTTCTTGGCAAGGACGAAAAGAGCGACGATCCTCAGGATCGTCACCTGAAGGCCTTCTTCCTGGTGGAGTTCGAGGGTGAATTCCGGACGGAAATCTACCGTGAGCCGGGGCCCCGCGGTCTCGAAGTGCACGGCCTTCCCGTGTACAACGAGCTTGGATACCTCATCAAGCTCATGCGGGACATCGGGCGTGTGCGGGCGCACGAAACGGCAGTGCTTGCCGCCACCGCCCCGCTTTGCGGTGACAGAGAAACGGCTGTTCACTACATGCGCCTCATGGCCCAGTACGAGGAGCCTGAGGTGTCTGCGGAGGAGGCCGATATGGTGAAGGCGTACATTGCCGAACACCTGAACTAGGTGGCACAAGGTTGGAACTGACGGGCGCGCGAGAAAATCGCGCGCCTGTTTTGCTATAATAATTGCCCATGGCACCTCTAGTTTTTGATATTGAAACAAAAAATACTTTTTTTGATGTTGGAGAAAATGACCCTGCTAAATTAGATATCTCGGTTGTATGTATTTATGATTTTGCTTCCAATACAATGAAATCTTTTCAGGAGCATGAGCTAAAAGATTTATGGCCTTACATAGAAAATGCAGACGCACTAATTGGATACAATTCTGACCACTTTGATATTCCCCTTCTTAACAAATACTACGCTGGTGATTTAACAAAAATTAAATCAATTGATTTAATGAAGACAATCCAAAAATCACTTGGCAGAAGAATAAAGCTCCAGGATGTCGCCAGCGCAACTCTTGGTGTCTCAAAAAGTGGACAAGGCTTGGATGCAATCACTTGGTGGAAGAATGGAGAAATAGACAAAATAATTGAATATTGTTTGAAGGATGTCTCAATTACCAGAGATTTATATAACCACATGAAAGAAAATAAAAAAGTCTCAATTCCTGATGGTTCAAATACATATCAGATTGATCTCGATATTACTGACTGGGAAGTAACTGACGCATCCAAACTTACGCACGCTATGCCGTGGTGAACGCTCAGAGTATTCTCTGAAAAGCACGAAAATTTTCTCTGTCCGTCGCCGTCGCTCCTCCCAAGGCTTTTGCATAGAATACTCCTCGCTCCTTATTAACGTTGATAATTTATACGAAATCAGTATTGTGCTGTCTAGGAAACAACGGAGCTCCTAGTGCTAATAACCAGGTATAGGGCGAGGGCCATTGCAATTGGGGTAGCTACCGTACTCATTGCCATTGGCTATTTCACGGCTTCGTTCTGGGGAACCTTTCACCAGCCACGATTTATGCCTGTGAACTGCATCAGGTGCAGATAGAGCGCCGACCCACGGGTCGGCGCTCTTAGTTTTTGGTATAATCAATTCCTATGAAAAATACATTGGTGTTGGCGGGTTCAATTATTATTGCGGGCGTATTTATTGGCGGAGGAATTTATTTATCTAAGCTACCAGCAAAAAGAGTTGTTAATACTCAAGATACAACTATTAACAAGGGCCAACCAATTGTAGTGAAAGGAGTCCAAGCTGATGACCATATTCTCGGACCAAAAGATGCAAAGGTTGTAATTGTTGAATATTCAGATCCTGAGTGCCCATTTTGTAAAATGTTCCACAACACAATGATTACCTTAATGGCAGACAAAGCTTTGTCTGGAAAAATTGCATGGGTGTACAGAAGTTTTCCCTTAGATGGCCTACACAAAAAGGCTCGTTATGAATCTCAGGCCCTTGAGTGTGCCAGTGTTGTTGGTGGCAATGAAGGTTTCTGGAATATGACAAATAAACTTTACGAGCTAACAACATCAAATGATACCTTTGACACCGGAACCCTTCCTACTCTTGCTGAAAGTGTTGGATTACCAAAAGCAGATTTTACTGAATGCTTAACTAGTGGTAAGACCGCTGCAAAAGTTGAATCTGATTACCAGAGCGGTATTGCTGCAGGAGCAACTGCGACTCCATACTTTGTAATTCTAGGACCAAACGGGCAAAAACTTCCAACAACGGGAGCTGTGCCTTTGGCTTCGATTAAGGTCCAAGTCCAATCACTACTCGGTCTTTAATTCAGAGATATAATTTCTGGATGGACAGAAAACTCACAAAAACGGATTTCATCTCATATAAGGAATGTCCAAATAATGTGTGGGTAAAGTGGCATAGGCCTGATGTTTACAATAGCTACCCCATTTCTGAGTTTGAAAAATCGTTGGGAGTAATGGGAAATCAAGTGGAAGAATGCGCACGGGGTTTGTTTCCTAACGGTTTTCTAGTAGAAAGAAGAAGTGCTGGTGCTCAAGAACTAACAAAGAAACTTATCTCAGAAAAAACTCCTGTTATTTTCCAAGCAGTTTTTAGTACAGACAAATTTCTCGCGGCTACAGATGTATTGAGCTTTAATGAAAAGGCTAATGCCTATGATCTATACGAAATTAAAATGTCCTCTACCGAAGAGGAAGACGAGGACGGAAAAGTAAAAGTAAATAGAAAAAAGGAGGAACAATTTGAATACGACTTAGCCTTTCAAACAAATGTATTGGAATTGTGTGGACTAAAAATCAATAAAAAATACTTAGTGAGATTAAATAAAAACTATGTTAAGTATGGTGATTTTGATTTTGACAAGCTTTTTATAAAAGAAGATAAAACTGAAAAAATAGATATTTTAAAATCTGTGGCCCTTTCAGAAATGGGTAGTTCTTATGACTATCTTTCACAAATGGATCAGCCAGATGGAGCTTGCCCTTGCTATTACAAAGGTCGTTCAGCACACTGCACTACTTTTAATTTTCTAAACCCAGATGTTCCTGAATATGGTGTACATGATTTAAACAGAATTGGTAGCAGTAAAAAATATTTAGCAGAATTATTAAACAGACCTACCCCAATTTTAAAAATTGATGACGTGCCAGAAAGTGAGATACCAAAACCGAGTAAGGGCAAAGACGGTTCCCCTGGCAAACCTAGAAAATTAAACCAAGTAAAAGCATATAAAACAAAAAAAGAAATTATCAATCTTGATGCTATTAAAACAGAGTTAGATTCTTTAAAGTTTCCTCTTTATTTCCTCGATTACGAAACCTACCCAACCGCTCTGCCTATTTTTAATGGCTATCACCCATATCAACATATAGTTTTTCAATATTCCCTACACATTCTTGAAAGTAAGGATGCGAAGCTAGAACATAAAGAATGCTTGATAACTGACGGAGATCCTGCAGAAAGATTGGTTACTAGGTTAAGAGAAGATATTGGAAATATAGGAACCGTTATATCTTGGTCTAAAAAATTTGAAAACTCTAGAAATAAGGAATTAGCTAATTTAATTCCGTCCCAGGCCGAGTTTCTAAATAATTTAATAAACCGAACATATGATCTGATGGATATTGTTGAAAATCAATATTATGTCCATCACGGGTTCAAAGGTAGTTCATCAATCAAAAAAGTTCAGCCCGTGCTCGCTCCTAATTTTTCATACAAAGATCTTCCAATAAAAAGCGGGACGGACGCAATTGAAGCCTATAGGCAAATTTTAGAGAAAGAAATTGTCGGCGAAGAACTCAAGCATAAATTAAAAGAGATGCTTAAATACTGTGAATACGATACTGAAGTTATGTACGAAATTTGGAAGTTTTTTAATAATCTCGTTGAGGTAGCAAAATAACCATCTATTTAGCCACATTTCGCACTATTGACATTACGTATTTATGTATGCTATTATTTTTGCAGATGTTCTCCCCAACGGCTAAGGCCAAGGTCCAAAGAATGGGCTTCCCTGACATCCTCCTCTCAATCACCGCCATCGCGCCCATCGTCCTGATGGTCTACATGTGGGTGAACAAGCGCAAGCAGGACCTGCACACCCTTAGGGTGTTCTACGGCAACAGTATCATCTCGATCAGCGTCGTGAGTACCGTAATCCAGCTCTGCTACATGGAGGATTACGTGAAGCTCACCTGCATTACGCTTGCGGCAGTTGCTCTCAGCTACATCGTCTACCTCATCCTCAAGATTCGGGCGACGAAGAAGTACGGCTGGACCACGAAGTAACCTACCCCCACACGCGATAAAATCGCGGGAGACAACACATGTTGTCGTTTCTGGAAATGCTTTCGCACCTGGCGATGTTCTTCCTCTGGATTGGTTGTGGCGCCGTGGTGCTACTCACACCAACCAGAGGAATCGAGAAGTTCACCTTCATGCTGGTGTCGTACTGCGTGGCGATCTTCATCACGCTCGAACCAGACCATGGCAGTTCCCCAATGACCACTGCGGTGGTCATCATGGTGCACTCCATTCTGGCGGCCGTCATGTGGCTCTGGATCAAGAGTCACCTCACCCCCGAGCCCGAACAGCAACGCTCGGAGGTAAACAACGCGTCGTAGTGCGCACCAATAACCCGCACGTCGGCCACGCCGAAAAAGGAGCAGTATGACGTGTTCATCACCGGCGTTGCATGAAATACTTCCTGAAGAGTGGCCACCCAATGGCTACTACAGAATCTTCACGGAGTACCCCATGGACGAAGATGAGATCGTTCCGGAAGCCCAAGTCGCAAGCCTTGAGGTTGCGTGTAGCATCGCAAACCTGAAAGCCGGCCTTGGGAACAATGCCTTCGTAATCGATCACGAGGGCACGTGCGTATACGAGGCCGGTGATTTCTAACCACGGCCACTAACGCCACCCCGCAGCCCGCACCGAAGTAACGGTGCGGGCTGTTTTGTTTTATATTATTTATTACCTAAAGAATCTTATGTTATACAATTAAACGCATGGAACACGAGACTTTTTTTACACTCATAAAAGACCTAGCCCATTGGGAGTTTGAATTATTCCTAATTTTTATATTTGACGTCCTTATTGGGCTAATTATCTGGCCCTACATTAGGAGGTTTTTAACACATCATGACTCGGACGACGAGAGAATTGAGAAACTGGAAGAGCAGATGAAAGAGCTTCTGAAGAAATAACTGAAATACTTTGGGGCCATCTTTTTTTATTTTGTACTTATAGCGAGCTAAAAGTTTCGCCGAACATTGCGGAAGCCTAGTAGCACGGTGAGTCAACCTGCGTAGCTCTTGACTCTGCTGGGCTGAGCATAGCAAAAACCCCAGCTGGGGGGTTTTATGCGCGTTCGCCGAAACTTGTTAGCAAGCGTGTTTTAGTGTCCCTTTAATCGGTTTATTTTTTCGTGCTGGCGAATTTTTTCTAATGCCTTTGCTTCAATCTGGCGAATTCTTTCGCGAGTAACACCAAACACCTTTCCCACTTCTTCTAGGGTATGAGTAAAACCATCCGCTAATCCATAACGCATTTCAAGAATTTTTCTTTCCTTTGGTGGTAGTTCATTTAGAATTTCACGTACTTGGTCTTGAACAATTCTTCTTGATGCTTCTGCGTCTGGAGAAAGTATCTTGTCGTCTGCTATAAAGTCACCAAGTTTAGATTTTCCATCATCACCTTCGTCCCCTACCGGGCTTTCCAATGAAACAGTTGCTTGGTCGATTTTTTCGATTTGGTAAATCTTTTCTACTTCCAAATTCATTTCTGTCGCTATCTCTTCTGGCAGTGGATCACGCCCCAAATCTTGAGTTAGTCGTCTTACAACCTGCTTATATTTAGCTATGGTTTCCACCATATGGACGGGCACACGAATGGTGCGACTCTGGTCAGCCAAAGCACGTGTAATTGCCTGTCTAATCCACCAAGTAGCGTATGTTGAGAACTTATAGCCCTTAGTCCAGTCAAACTTGTCTACGGCCTTAAATAAGCCCAAATTACCCTCTTGTATGAGGTCTAGGAGAGTTAGGTCCGGTGATCTATTGGCATACTTCTTAGCAATAGAAACAACCAAACGAAGGTTTGCTTTAGCTAGTAAGTTCTTTGCCTCTTCATCCCCTGCTTCAATTCTTTTAGCCAGCTCTTTTTCCATATTTCCAGTAATCAAAGGATATTGGCCAATCTCTCTCAAATACATTTGAATGGAATCAAAGGTGCCTTCAGAGCGACCTCCATATTCATATTTCTTACTGCCCAAAATTTCTTCTGGCCCTCCTGCATCAAGTAAGCCACCGCCTTCTAACACATCAATTGCAACCGCTTGAAGCTTTTCGTATAAGGTATCGAGAAAAACAATGTCTCTTTCAATGGTTGGAAACTCTTTAAGAATTTCATCATATGTAACAAAACCGCGATCTTTTCCGCGCGCAAGTAGTTTTTCTATTTTAGAATCTAGGTCTAATTTTTTTGCTGATGGCTTTGGTGCTGGCTTAGCTTTCAAAACCTTTTTTACAGCTTTTTTTATTACTTTTTTCTTTTTAGCAACTTTCTTAACTGGTTTTTTTACAACCTTCTTCTTTTTTGCTTTGACTATTTTTTTTGTTTTCTTTTTGGCCATAAAGTTATTTTTTTGTTTTTAAACTTTGCTCACGCTCATCTGACGTATCTTGTATCATTTTTAAAATTTCTTTTGCTTTTGCCGTATCTTTCAAATCTTCCGCGCGAGAAAGTGCAGACGTAAGGGCTACGAGTCGTTTCTTTAAACAATCTTCCTTGAAATTGAGGATGACCTCCTCTAGGGTCTGGCGCGCCCTCTCGGGGCTATCTGCGCCATAATAGTTCTCAACCTCGAATACAAGATTCTCTTGTTCGGGCTTGTAACGAAGGATTATAGCGTTTCTCTCCAAATCGTTCAAGAATGACAGACTTTCAGAAATCTTAATGGGAAACTCTGTGCCTGCTTCCTCCGCAAACAAAAGGCCTGCGGCGTGCCTCTCCATTTGGTTAAATGGTTCTTGTTTACTAGTGGCCTTAACGGATTCACTGGTTGTGTAAGTAGAAGCCTTGCCCTTTGTACGTCTGTATCTTGCAACATCCTCCTCTATCGCTTTATCGGAGATTTTTGATTTTGCAGAAATCGTCTTTATTGTTTGTGCTCTTTCAACGGCACTCTCAATCATTGCCAACAGCGGAATTATTTCCTTTTCAATTCTTTTTGCTAATGTTCTTTCATCTTTTACTTCCTTCATAATCATTTGTAAGACAAACTCAATGAAAGGCAATGCGCCACGGAGCGCATTTTTATAGTCATCAGTATTTTTCAAAATCAAATCTGCTGGATCTTTTCCTCCCACAAGTGTCGCAATTTTTACCTCAATTCCTTTCTCGAGAGCAATCGTTGCCGCACGCAAAGCAGCTTTGACTCCTGCGCCATCTGCATCAAGTGATATAAGGATACGTGGCGCTATTTTCTTCAGACGCTCAATATGCGCTGGCGTTACAGCGGTACCAGATGCTGCCACAGTGTTAGTAATACCTGATTGGTGAGACATCAATAAATCCATTTGACCTTCTACCAAAATAGAAAAATTCTTTTCTCTAATAGAATGTTTCGCTTTATCTAAGCCGTAAAGTATTTCTCCTTTGTTAAAGAATACCGAATCTGGACTATTCAAATATTTTGGTGGATTTACCTCCTCATCCATTGAACGCCCAGAAAAACCAACGATTCTTCCAGAACTTTCTGTTAGTGGAAATATTATTCTTTCCCTAAATACGTCGTATGGTTCGTTTCCTTTTTCACCTCTCTTGGTTAGACCCGCATAACTTAACTCCTCATCTGTAAATCCCTTAGAAACCATATACTCCCGTAAGTTTCTCCAACCGGGAGGCGCAAAGCCCAAAGAAAACTTTTCTATTGTTTCTTCAGTTAATCCCCTTTTGAGCAAATACTCATGAGGTTCTTTATTTTTCTTCAGCTCGTCAGTGTAAAACAAAGTTGCTTCTTGAAGTGCAAGAAGTGCCCTGTCTGATTCTTCACGCGCTTTTGGTGATACCTTCGTTATTTCTACTCCAGCTTTTTGTGCAAGGTGTTCAAGCGCTCCCCGAAAATCAAGCCCCTCCATTTCTTCTGTGAAAGTAAATATGTCTCCTTTGGCTCCACAGCCGAAACAGTAATAAGAATTACGTGATGGAGACACGAAAAATGAAGGTGTTTTTTCATGATGAAAGGGACAGTTGGCTTTGTAATTTGCCCCTGCTTTATGAAGTTCTATATATCCCCCGACCACACTCACGATATCGAGGCGATCTTTAATTTGTTCAACCTCTCGTGACATTTATTTTATTATCTCACTATTCTAGAGAACCAGAACTGTATGTTCTGTATTTTTGATCAAGCTCTTTTTCAAGCTCTTCGATCTGCTTGAATTTCTTGCTACCTGGGAATCCTGTTCCTGCTGGTATTAAGCGGCCGATAATAACGTTTTCCTTTAGACCAACCAATTCATCGTCTTTTGCACGGAGTGCGTTTGAGATAAGTACACGAGTTGTGTGTTGGAATGAAGCTGCTGCCAAAACTGATTTTCTGGATAGCGAAACTTCCGCAATACCCATGAGAATTTCTTCTGCCTTTGCTTCTTCTTTTCCTGCTTCTTTCATTTTTGCATTTACAGTTAGGAATTCCTCGTATTCAACAACATCGTTTCTTGAGAATTCTGTATCTCCTGTTTCTGTGATCTTTCTTCTTGAGAACATTTGTTTCAAGATAACTTCCATGTGCTTTCTAGACACAGCTTCACCCTGTAGTTCGTAAATCTTTGATATTTCTTTAATCAAATATTCCTGAGTTTTTTCCTTGCCAGCATATTTGAAGAGTTCATCTAAGTCTGCAGAACCGTCTGTGAGTAAATCTCCCTTTAGAACTTTATCCCCAACTTTTAGCATTACTACGCGATGCGGTGGTACTGAGTATTCAACCTTATCTTCTTTTCCAGATTTTATTTCTGGCAATACAACAATAGTTTTTTCTGTGGCATCTTTTCTAATCTCGCTTACCATTCCGTCTACGTGAGAAATAACTGCTGCATTTTTTGGCATTCTGTTTTCAAACAATTCCTCAACACGTGGCAAACCTTGCGTGATGTCTCCGCCAACTGATGCAATACCTCCGGCATGGAATGTTCTCATTGTGAGCTGTGTTCCTGGTTCGCCGATAGCTTGAGCGGCAACTGTTCCTACTGCTTCACCAATATCTACAACTTCATTTTTACCTAAATCGGCGCCATAGCAGTGAATACAAACACCTCTTATAGCCTCACAAGTCATTGGAGATCTAACTACAACATCCTTAACTCCAGAAGCTGAAACTTTTTCTGCGTCTGTCTTTAGCATGTAATGACCTTTCTTGAATAGGACTTCTCCATTTGCATCTTTGATGTCTTCTGCAAGGTATCTTCCTTTCAATATTTTTGTTAGTGATACTTCAATTCCTGAAGCTGAAACAGAAGAAATTGCTACACCTTTTTTAGTACCGCAATCCTCCATCGTCACAACAACATCCTGAGCAACATCGAACAGTCTGCGTGTTAGATAACCAGCACGCGCTGTGTTTAGGGCGGTATCTGTGAGACCCTTTCTTGAGCCGTGAGTAGTAATGAAGTACTCAATAGGAGTCAAACCTTCCTTCATACAAGAGATAATTGGGAATTCAATTGTTTCTCCTTGAGTGTTTGTAATGAGACCTTTCATACCAACCATCTGAGTAATGTTTGAAATAGATCCGCGGGCACCAGATTGAATCATGTCTTGTACTGGATCGTGAACACCAAGAGTAGCTGGAAGAAGTTTTTCTACTTCACCCTTTGCTGCTTGCCAGATTTCTGTATTTTTCTCCAATCTTTCTTCTTCTGAAATCAAACCTTGGTTAAATTCTTCACGAACTCCATCAGATTTCTTTTGCGCAACTTCAACAATTGCTGTTTTTCCTTCAGGAATTCTTACGTCATCAATACCCCATGTAATTCCAGACATAAGTGCATATTTGAATGAGAATGCCTTAACCTTGTCTAAGATTTGAGGAATTTGATGTATTCCGTAAACAATTATCAAGTGCTCCATCAATGCTGACATTTTCTTTCTATCAATCGCAGAATTTACATACGGATAGTCAATTGGAAGAACAGAGTTGAACAAAAGTCTACCTACTGTTGTTTCAAACAACTGATCGTTAAACTCTTTGTATTTAACATTGCCTTTCTTTGGTAAAACTTTTATTTTTGCTCGTAGTGATAGTTCACCAAAATCAAAAGCAGTAACTGCGCTGTTTGGGCTAGAGAATGCCTTTCCTTCTCCTTTTTCTCCTGGAACATCCTTTGTCATCCAGTACGCACCAAGTACAACGTCAAGAAGTTTTGCAATAACTGTTGGCTCACCGGAACCTGGCTTCAAGATGTTTTTATTTGACGCCATTATTTCACGTGCTTCCAATTGAGCTTCAGGTGAAAGAGGAACATGAACAGCCATCTGGTCGCCGTCGAAGTCCGCGTTGAATGCCGTACATACTAATGGGTGAACTTGAATAGCATTTCCTTCAACAAGAATTGGTTTGAATGCTTGAATAGATAGGCGGTGAAGAGTTGGCGCACGATTCAAAAGCACATATTTATCTTTAATAATATCTTCTAGAATTGCCCATACTTCTGGGATTCCATCTTCAATTAAACGTCCTGCTCCACGAATGTTGTAAGCAAGTTCACGTTTCAAAAGCTCTGCAATAACAAATGGTTTGAAGAGTTCAAGAGCCATGTGTTTCGGTAAACCACACTGGTCAAGCGCTAATTCTGGACCAACCACAATTACTGAACGGCCAGAGTAGTCAACGCGCTTTCCAAGAAGGTTCTGACGGAAAAGTCCTCTCTTGCCCTTCAAGTTATCCGACAGAGATTTAAGTGGTCTTCTTTGGCTTTGGTTTACGGCACCCGCTCCGCCAGAATGTCTAATGGTGTTATCAATTAATGCATCAACAGCCTCCTGAAGAATTCTTTTTTCGTTACGAAGAATAACGTCCGGAGCCATTATTTCTTTTAGCTTCTTTAGACGATTATTTCTATTGATTACACGACGATACAAATCGTTTACATCTGATGTGGCATATCTTCCACCATCAAGAGGCACCATAGGGCGAAGTGCTGGAGGAATAACTGGAATACGAACCATAAACATCCATTCAGGACGAACTCCATTCAAAATCATCTGGCGCACTAGAGAAATTCTCTTTATGAGTTTTGGTGTTTCAGCTGCAGAAGCTTTTTCAATCCTTTCTTCAAGATCAGCCAAAAGTTTCTTTAGGTCAATGTTCTTTAACATCTCAAATAGGGGTTCAGAACCAATTGATGCTTCAAACAAAGTTGCGTACTTCATTGAGAAGTTGTGGTAAAGAACTTCGTCTAGTACTTTTCCAACCTGTATTGATTCAATATCAGACTTTGTTTCCTGGAAGAGACCTTTCAAGTGATCCTTACTTTTATCGTCCTGCAAAGATTTAACCTTGGCTTTAAATTCAGAATCCAAATCTTTAAGAATCTTTTCTTTTTCGTTTGCGTTAACTTTTGTAACAATGTATCCGGCAAAGTAAATAACTTTTTCCAAATCCCCTGCTGGTACTCCTGTAATGAGGGCAAGCCTAGATGGCATTGATTTCAAGAACCAGATATGACAAACGGGTGCAGCAAGTTCTATGTGGCCCATTCTTTCACGGCGAACAATAGAGCGTGTTATTTCAACTCCACATTTTTCACAGACAATTCCCTTGTAGCGAATGCCACGATATTTTCCACAGTAACATTCAAAATCCTTATCCGGACCGAAGATTTTTTCATCAAACAAGCCGTTCCTCTCAGATCTCTGTGTTCGGTAGTTTATTGTTTCTGGTTTTGTAACTTCACCATATGACCATTCCTTTATTCTGTCTGGCGAAGCAAGCTTCAACTGTAAGTTGTCGAAGTCTGTAGTCTGGTAATCTCTTTGGGTTTTAGTGTTTATCATATTTTTATTCATTGTCCTCATTAACTTTTCGACCTTTTTTCTTCAAAATAACATCCAAGCCCAACCCACGAAGGTTGTGCAACATCACATTGAATGATGCAGGAAGTCCTGGGGCTTTCATTCTTTCTCCCTTAACAATTGAATCAAATGCTGCTGAACGACCAACAATGTCATCAGATTTGATAGTTAACATTTCTCGCAATGTGTAAGAAGCACCGTATCCAAGAAGCGCCCACACTTCCATTTCTCCAAATCTCTGACCACCATTTTGAGCTTTTCCGCCGAGTGGTTGTTGAGTAATAAGGGAGTATGGACCAATTGAACGCATGTGAATCTTGTCTTCCACCATGTGGTGAAGTTTCAAAACGTACATATAACCTATAGCAATGTCCTGCTCGAACGGTGCACCAGATCTACCGTCAAATAGTTTTACTTTTCCTGAAGCTGGGAAACCTGCCTGCACAAGTTCATTTTTAATTTCCACGTCAGTTGCTCCTGCAAATGGAGGAACAATTGCTTGGTAATTTAGTGTGTGTGCAGCAAGGCCCAAATGCATTTCAAGAATCTGTCCTAGGTTCATACGAGAAGGCACGCCAAGAGGAGTCAAAATAACATCAATTGGTGTTCCATCTGCCATGTATGGCATATCCTCCTGTGGAAGAATTCTTGAAATAACACCCTTGTTTCCGTGACGTCCTGCCAATTTGTCTCCCACGGTTACTGAACGAAGCTGTGCAACTTCAATGTGAATTCTCTTCAAAATACCTGAATCTAGTTTGTCTCCCTTTTCGCGAGAAAATACTTGTACTGAAACAATTCTTCCTCTCTTTCCGCCTTCCATTCTCTTTGATGTGTCCTTCACATCGCGAGCTTTTTCACCGAATAGTGATCTCAAGAGTCTTTCTTCTGGAGTCAATTGTGATTCACCCTTTGGAGTAATCTTTCCTACCAAAATATCTCCGGGACGAACTTCGGCTCCAACACGCACAATTCCATCTTCAGCCAAATTCTTTAATTTGTTTTCACCAACGTTTGGAATATCACAAGTTGTAACCTCTGGTCCTAGTTTTGTATCACGTACGTTTACAACAAACTCTTCAATATGAATTGATGTGAATTTATTTTCACGGACTAATCTTTCTGAAATAACAATAGCATCTTCGTAGTTCCAACCAGACCAAGACATAAAGGCAACCAAAACATTTTGACCGATTGCCATCTGGCCATTTTCTGAAGTAGATGTGTCGGCAATTACTTGAGCTTTCTTAACGTGTTGGCCAATTGAAACGATTGGTCTCTGGTGGAAAATAGTAAATCCGTTTGTTCTAGAGAAATTGACGAGTTTATATTCCTTGTCTTTACCCTTTTCAGATTTAACTTTGATTAACTTTCCATCAACAAAAGAAACCGTTCCTGCTTCTTCTGCAATAACTAGTCTGCCCGTGTCTCTTATAGCCTGTTCTTCTACACCAGTAGCAACGAGTGGGGCTTCAGGGAGGATACAAGGAGTGCCTTGTTTCTGCATGTTTGATCCCATGAGTGCTCTTGTTGAGTCATCGTGGTTTAGGAATGGAATCATTGAAGTTGCAATAGAAAAAGCTTGGTTTGTGGCAACATCCATAAACTGAACTTGCTTTTTGGCTACTGTTTCAGGATCACCCTTGTAACGCACTTCAACGTTCTCAATTGCAATGTGGCCATTTTCGTCTACATCGGTTGCAGCGTGCGCAATGTAATAATCTTCCTCTTCTTGAGCATTCAAGTAGGTAATTTCACCAGTTAGTTTGCCGTCCTTAACCTTTGCATATGGTGTCTCAATCATTCCGAAGTCGTTTACTCTTGCGTAAACGGTAAGACGCAAAATAAGACCAATGTTCTGACCTTCTGGGGTCTGAATAGGACAAAGTCTGCCGTAATGAGATGGGTGCACGTCACGAACCTCAAAGCCTGCGCGAGATCTATTCAATCCTCCGGGGCCTAGAGCAGAAAGAGTTCTTAGGTGTTCAATTTCTTCAAGCACATTCGTCTGTTGCATGAACTGCGAAAGCTGGTTCGTTGTGAAAAATTCCTTAATACGAGCTTGAAGTGGTTTTGGAGAAATAAATTGCACTGGCAATGTAACATCCGTATCAACAACAGACATTCTGTTTTGAATGTTGCGCTTTATCTGAGACATACCTACACGAATCTTCTGCTGGAAAAGCTCTCCTACAGAACGCACACGTCGTGAACCCAGGTGGTCAATATCATCACCCTTTGCTCCAGGCGTCTGGTTTAAAGAGATAATGTTTCCCAGAATAATTACTAGGTCGTCCAGGTTTAGAGTTTTTCTATCAACCTCAGTATCATCGGTCTTCTTGTGGAAACGATTGTTGAATCTGTATCGTCCAACCTTTGAAAGGTCGTATCTTTCTGCGTCAAAAATTGATTTCACAAATTCACGAGCATTTTCAACAGTGGCTAGGTCACCATCGCGAAGTCTGCGGTGCACCTCTACGCATGCCTCATCTGTATTTTTTGTGTGGTCTTTAGCAATTGTTTTTGCTAAATATTGCTCTGCACCTTCAACTTTTGAGAATAACTTCTTAATTTCTGCGTCTGAAGATGCTCCAAATGAACGAATGAGTGTGGTAACTGGGAATTTTCTCTTTTTATCTATGCGAACAAAAATAACGCCGTCGGCGTCTGTCTCAAATTCTAACCAAGCACCACGAGAAGGAATAATCTTTGCACCAAAATTCTTTTTACCGCGGTTTTCTGTTTCTGTGAAGAAAACTCCGTATGAACGAGCAAGCTGTGGAACGATTACTCTTTCTATTCCTGAAATAATGAAGGTGCCGTGAGAAGTCATTATTGGCATATCAGCCATGAAAATCTCCTGCTCCTTTACTGTTCCTAGATGAAGATTCTTTAGTTTTACTCTTGCCTTAAGGGTCGCTTCGTGAGAAATCTTTTGATCTTTTGCGTAATACTCATCATGTTTCGGTTCTGCTAGTTCAAAAGACACAAACTGTAATTCAAACTTCTTTCCTGTGAAATCCTTGATGGTCTTAAATTCCTCAAAGACCTCTTTCATTCCTTCCTTCAAGAACCAATCAAAACTCTTCAATTGAACCTCTACCAGATTAGGCACCTCTATAAGAGGCTTTTTATACTTTCCAAAGACTTTCTTTGGACTCGCTCCTACTGGGAGGCGGGTTTTTTTAGTTTTCTCCATTGAAAATAAATGCAAAAACAAACGTCCGGACCCACTTTCTGGTGGATTCGGTTTTCGGTTATTAAATTCTAATTTTGTAAATTGTGAGGGCAGAGGGCCCTCCTTCCGCACTTCCCCGGATACCAAAACTCATTCTTTTTCGAGGTACCGAAATCCTATATCAGCGCCGTTAATCCGTCAAGGGGCTTATCCACTATTTTCTGCATAAAGTTCATAAAGTGCATTCAATTCTTTAGAAAGCCCGTCCGGCACCTCTACGGTCAGCTTGCTACTACCGGTTATCGCGAAAGCGTGGCATTCATCCTCTATAACGCTCTCATTATAACCGCCCAGTGCTCTAAGCCATCCCTTTAACGCATCCAGGTTGTATTTAGAGAGAATTTTCAGAGTTTTATCCCTATATTCTGGCTCTGTATAAAAAAGACCGTGCGCTATTTCATGTTTCAAAGTATGAAGTACTTTTTTGTCTTCTTGGTCCTTAAAAAGGCCAATTATATAAAATGGGTGCTCCGAGCCTTCAAAAAGATTTAGCAACCCTTTTTCTTGCTCAGATAGTGGATCAAACTTCCCTTCTCTAAAGGGCTTAAGGATATGTGATGGAATATTAAAGCCTCCCCAATCAGTGTAATAAGAAAATTTCCCTTTCAGTTTTGTATACCAATCCTTATATTCATCAAATGTAAATATTTTCCCTTGAAACTCCGGAGATTCATAGTGCTCTTGAAACCTCAAGAAGGTTGAAGCTAATTCCTCCTGTGAAGGAAATTTTATGAGAAAAATATTCTTTCTTACTTCAATTTTTTCCATTCGTCTATATTTTTGTGGTGTCCAGATAGAAGAATTTTTGGCACGCGAAGCTTTTTACCTTTCCAGACCAATACCTCCGGCCTCGTATAAACATCTTTGCTGGCTATCCTATTTTCCTCAAGCGATTCAATTTTCCCCAAAACCCCCTCCACTCGACGAGAAACTGAATCCATAACAATCATGGCCGGAAGCTCTCCACCGGTTAGTACGTACGGACCAACTGATACCTCTTCCATTTTGAACATTTTTTTAATTCTTGCGTCTACCCCCTCATACCTACCGCATACAAAAATAATATCTTTGTAAGATTTTGACAGTTTTTCTGCATACTCATTTGTAAACTGTTTTCCGGATGGAGAAAAGAAGATTATTTTTGGTTTTATACTTTTGGATTTCTTTACCGCATCGGCAATTGCCTTTCCCACTGATTCTGCTTCAAGAACCATTCCTGGTCCGCCTCCGTATGGTCTTCTGTCTACCCTCTTAAATTTGTCTTTTGTGTAGTCTCGAGGGTTATAAAACTTTGCATCTATTTTCTTATCTTTTATGGCACGCGAAATAATAGACTCGCCTAGATACGATTTAAATGCGTTTGGAAAAAGTGTTATAAAATGAAAATCCATACTTGACAAACTGATAACTATATGCTAGCATATGCATAGAGTTTGTCCACCCGTGCTAGGAGCTGCAGGTGTCAAAACTTCTGATATTCGTGCTAGGCATCGTGGCTGGGTTGGTGGCGCATCACTTCAGATTCGCCGACGACCTTATTGTCGTTTGCTTGGCCCTAGTCATCTTCGGCTCTCTGCCGAGAACTTCCGGTTGGGAGAACGACCCAAGGCCGCGCGTATAGCGCGGCCTTCGTTTTATAATCTCAAATCATCTATAGCCTGATCGAAATCTTTTATCCCTCCATTTCTATCTGCTGGTGCCATTCTGGTTGAACCCTCTGGTTCATTTATCTTCAAGTTCACACGTGCGTTATTTTTCATACCAACAACTCTCAACAAGATTCTCATTGCATTCGCTGTCTTTCCTTCTCTACCGATTATCTTTCGCATGTCATCAGGGTGCACAGTAAGCTTTAGAAGCACTCCCATCTCGTCTACCGTTCTTTCTGTTTTCACTGCTTCCGGGTGGTCCACTAGAGCTTTAACCACGTAGTCCAAAAATTCATGATCCTTCTCCATATTTTCCGCCATATTTTGTCTTTACTGAATAATTACTGCTAGGGTCATTTTAACATAGTAAAAAACTGACCTTTCCTAATTTGGAGCGAGCAACATTCTCCGCCGAACATTGCG